>R05__coassemble_556_pt1 | contig 17123 bp, 14 predicted proteins | sample R05__metabat2_high_PE_021 | metagenome-assembled genome bin R05 | reverse complement strand
ATTATAACTCACTGATTTTATAGACGATTAGGGGATTTTTAATATTGTAAATTATTGGGACTTAGTGATTTACAATTAAAATAAAAACGACGCTTCCTTTTGCTGATTTTAGAATTAAAAATCATAAAAAACAATAGCAAAAAAGTTTTTTTATCATTTTTTTATCAACTACTTTTGCACCTGCAAACCCCGCTATGGGTGCAATGGTAATGGAAAGCAGCAACAGACATATGGACATCTGGTCAGAGTGCCTCCGCGTGATTGAAAGTCTCGTGGAGCCACAGCAGTACAAGACCTGGTTCACCCCGGTCACTCCGGTGTGTCTGGAAGGCTCGACCCTTACCGTGGAGGTCCCCTCCGACTTCGTGCGCCAGTACATAGAGGAATCGTTCCTCGATGTCGTGAAGTTCGCCCTCAAGCGCGCACTGGGCACCGAGGCCCGCCTTGTGTATCTTGTCCGTCAGGTCAAGAGCCAGCCAGCAATGAAAGTCCCCGCGCAGCAGACCTCCGTCCCCACCAACAGGCCGCTTCAGATGAACACCTACACCCCGGGCGCCAGCCCCAATCCGTTCATCTACCCGGGCCTACAGAAGATTCAGATTGACCCGCGCCTGAATCCCGTTTACAGCTTCGCGAACCTCATAGAAGGCGAGTGCAACAAGATGGGCATCAGCGCCGGCGTGAACATAGCCGCGGCACCCGGCAAGACCCCGTTCAACCCGCTGTTCATCTTCGGCGGGCCCGGCCTCGGAAAGACGCACCTTGCCCAGGCCACCGGCATCTCGATCCACGAGAAATTCCCCGACAAGATAGTCCTGTACGTTACCGGCAACCAGTTCAAGACCCAGTATATGGACGCCGTGGCCGTGCACAACAAGCTCACCGACTTCCTGGCCTACTATATGCGCATAGACGTTCTGATAGTCGACGACATCCAGGACCTTATGGGCCAGGGCTGCCAGAACGCCTTCTTCAACGTGTTCAACCATCTGCACCAGAACGGCAAGCAGCTCATCTTCGCCTCCGACAGGCCGCCGGTGGACCTCCAGAACTTCGAGGAAAGGCTTCTGTCCCGCTTCAAGTGGGGTCTTTCGGTGCAGCTCTCGCACCCCGACTACAAGACCCGCCTGAATATGCTGCGCTCACGCGCCCTGAGGGAAGGCGTCACCCTGTCCGACGAAGTATGCGAGTATCTTGCAACCAACATCAGGACCAATTTCCGCGAACTTGAAGGCGCCCTGATCTCCCTTCTGGCCCACTCCACGGTCCATCCCGAAAGGGACCAGATCGAGCTTGCGCGCGACATCATAGAAAAGATAGTTGGCGAGGAGAAGCACGACGTCAACGTGGACAAAGTGCAGAAGGCCGTGTGCGACTACTTCAACATCACGCGCGATGACCTCCTTTCCCGCAGCCGCAAGCGCAACATCGTGCAGGCCCGCCAGATTGCGATGTTCCTTTGCCGGGATATGATAAGCCACTGCTCCCTGTCCACAATAGGCAACGAACTCGGAGGCAAGGACCACGCAACGGTGCTCCACGCCTGCAACACAGTCTCCGACCTTATGCAGACCGACAAGGACTTCCGCAAATACGTCACCGACATTCAAACGCTTATCTGCCCGCAGGTATAGTATGAAGATAGCCCCTTCTCTTCTCGCAGCCGATTTCCTGCACCTTGAAAATGACCTCCAGCTCGTCAACCGTGCCGGAGACATCCTTCATCTGGACATTATGGACGGCACCCTCGTCCCCAACATCTCCTTCGGATTCAGCGTCCTCGAGGCCCTGCCCGGTGTCGTGACCGTCCCGATGGACGTCCACCTTATGACCGTCGAGCCACAGCAGTGGTTCGAAAAGGTCGCCCGCTGCGGAGCCGCGATGTGCTCCTTCCACCTGGAGGCTTCCGGCCGGAGGGCTTCGAAGTTCATAGACGCAATCCATTCCTTCGGGATGAAAGCCGGCTTGGCCATCGACCCCGACATCCCCGTCAGGAAGCTTTACCCCTACATCGGGAAAGCCGATTACTTCTTGGTAATGAGCGTGTTCGCCGGGTTCGGCGGCCAGAAGTTCATACCCGAGACTCTGGACCGCGTGAAGGCGCTCAAGGCGGAAATCGCCGCCCGCGGAGCCTCCCCCCTGGTGGAAATCGACGGGGGAGTGAACCTTGAGAATGCACCGCTGGTGCGTGAAGCCGGAGTGGACATAGCCGTTGCCGGCAGCACCGTTTTCAAGTCATCCGACCCTGAAGCTACGGTAAGGGCTCTTCGCGGAGCCTGAACACATATTTTCCAAATTCTTCTTGCAACGATTTTCTGCCGTCGGAGGTGGCCAGAAGGCCCTGCCGGCGGCGAATCGTTTCAAGAAGGGCGGGGAGTTCCCTTTCAGGCTCGTAGGCAAGGCCCGTCAGTTCCGTCAGGCTGACCGGATTCGGAATGTCGGCGGGCCACAGTGTTTCGTTCAGATTCAGGCCCACCCCCACCACGCTGTATCTCACCTCCTTGGAATCCAGCACGTTCTCTATGAGGATTCCGCAGATTTTCCTCCCGCCGACCCAGATGTCGTTGGGCCATTTGATACGTGCTTCCACGCCCCGGGAACGCAGATAGTCCAGAAGGCCGAGGGTGGTCACGCAGGTGATGAGGATATTCTCCGACACGGCAAGCCCGCCGAGTTCCCCGTATCTGTAGAGGATGCTGCAGGTAAGGTTCTTCCCCGGGCTGGAAAACCAGCTGTGGCTGCCCTGACCGCGGCCCGCGGACTGACTTCTTGCCGCTACGACTGACAAATTGTCAAGAGCGGAAGCACCCTCCCTGAGCGTGCTGTTCGTGCTTTCCAGGGAATCGTACCATTTAATGTTGCCAGGCTGCTGCAAAGGTGCCATTTTTGTTGTATATTTGCGTGCAAATTTAATATTTTCCGGCAATATGGCTCAAGACAATAACAGCAAAGACCCCCGCAAACCCAAGATAATCCGCATAAACCTTTCCTGGCTGTACATTCTGCTCATCGTGGGCATAGTATGGATGCTGCTCGGGTCAAAGGGCGCCGCGCCGCAGAAGGTGGAATGGGCCCAGGTCCGCGAAATGATTCTCGCGGGCGACGTGAAGGAAGTCCAGTTCATCCGCAACGACTTCAAGGGCAACGTCTCCGTCAAGCCCGAAAGCATGACCAAGTACGCCGACCTCTTCCTCAACGGAAAAGTCCCCTCCGGCGCGCCCCAGTTCATTTTCCTCACCTCCACCAAGTTCGATCCCGAGGCCGAGTTCGCCCTCCTGAACGAATCCCTGGAACCCGCAGACCGCACCAAGCTCGTGATAATCAACGACTCCAAGATTTGGGAGAACGTCCTGGAATGGACCCTTCCCCTCGTTTTCCTGGTGCTCATCTGGGTATGGATGTTCCGCGGAATGAACAAAGGTATGGGCGGCGGCTCCGGCGGCGGCCAGGGGATGAACCCCTTCAACGTGGGCAAGGCCACCGGCAAGCTGGCCGACAAGAACAAGGTAAAGGTAACCTTCAAGGACGTCGCCGGCCTGTACGGCGCGAAGGAGGAGGTTATGGAGATAGTCGATTTCCTCAAGAACCCCAAGAAGTACACTTCCCTGGGCGGCAAGATTCCCAAGGGAGCGCTGCTGGTCGGCCCTCCGGGAACCGGCAAGACCCTCCTTGCAAAGGCCGTGGCCGGCGAGGCCGACGTCCCCTTCTTCAGCATCAGCGGCTCCGACTTCGTGGAGATGTTCGTGGGCGTGGGCGCAAGCCGCGTGCGCGACCTCTTCTCCCAGGCCAAGGAAAAGGCCCCCTGCATAGTCTTCATCGACGAGATCGACGCCGTGGGCAGGGCCCGTGGCAAAAATGCCGGCTGGAGTTCCAATGACGAGAGGGAAAACACTCTGAACCAACTCCTTACAGAGATGGACGGCTTCGGCAGCAACAGCGGAGTCATTGTCCTTGCCGCAACCAACAGGGCCGACATTCTCGACAAGGCACTGATGCGCGCCGGCCGCTTCGACAGGCAGATCAACGTCACCCTTCCCGACCTTAACGAGCGTAAGGAAATCTTCGAAGTGCATCTGCGCGGCCTCAAGCTCAGCGAGAGCTTCGACCTCGAGGGCATTGCCAAGCACACTCCGGGCTTCTCCGGCGCCGACATAGCCAATGTCTGCAACGAGGCCGCCCTCACAGCGGCCCGAAAGAACAAGACAACCATCGACAACCAGGACTTTATGGACGCCGTGGACCGCGTCGTGGGCGGCATAGAGCGCAAGAAGACCATAATGAGCCCCGAGGAAAAGCGCCTCACGGCCTGGCACGAGGCTGGGCACGCCGTCACCGGCTGGCTGCTCGAGGGCTGCGACCCCGTGCTCAAGGTGAGCATCATACCCCGCGGCCAGGCCCTTGGTCTGACCTGGTACCTGCCCGACGAAAAGGTCACGATGAGCAAGACCGAGATGATGGACAATATGTGTTCCCTGGTGGCGGGCCGCGTTGCCGAGGAGATGGTCAACGACGGAATTCCCTGCACCGGAGCCCTGAACGACTTCGAGCGTATGACCAAAATCGCCTACGCGATGGTGACATACTACGGTATGAGCAACAAGGTCGGCAACCTGTCGTTCTACAACGCGTCCGACGGTTTCGACCTCACAAAGCCCTACTCCGAAAAGACCGCGGAACTCATCGACGCCGAGGCGAAGGCCCTCGTGGACGAAGTCACCGCCCGCGCCCGCAAGATTCTGGAAGACAACAGGGAAGGCCTTGAGACACTCGCCGGAATGCTCATCGAGAAGGAAGTGATAATGGCCGACGACATCGAGGCCATCTTCGGCCCCAAGGCCGGAAAGCACGGCGAGGAAAGGCTCACGGCCGCATCCGACCGGGAGCAGCCGGAGGAAGCCTCAGACAACGGTTTCACCACAGACACCACCGCCGGCGATGAATAATTTGGCTACAAGAACCATTTCCAGCATCGTCTTCGTTGCTGTGATGGTGTTCGCTGTCATATTTGACAGGATAACATTTTTTGCGGCATTCTTCTGCATTATGCTGTATGCCCTCAGGGAATTCTACAATATTTCCCTCAGGGAGTCGATGAAAGTCCAGCGCTCCCTCGCAATCGTCGCGGCCGCACTTGCCTTCGCAGCTGAACATTCATTGAATTGCTTCCCCGACTTGGGCGCGCGCTTCGCTGCGGTTCTTCTCGCCCTTGCCTTCCTTATGCTTCTTGCAATTCCGATAACCTGCATATTCCGGGAGAACCACGAGGACCACGGTTCCCTGTCCTATGTCTATGCAGGCCTGCTGTACATAGCGCTGCCGGTCTGCCTTTGCCCTAAGATTGTGATGGACGGGGAAATCTACGACGGCTGGATGCTCCTGTCATTCTTCATCGTAATCTGGATCAGCGACGTCGGCGCCTATTGCCTGGGCACGGCCTTCGGCCAGAAGCCGGATTCCCGCAAACTCGCCCCGAAGATCAGCCCGAAGAAGTCGTGGTGGGGGTTCTGGGGCGCCCTGGTGCTCGGCACCGCTACGGCCGTAGGGCTTCATTATCTCACCTGGCTGCCTTTCTCCCTGGTGCACTGCATCGCACTGGGCATCATAATCAGCGTCGGAGCAGTGTGCGGAGACCTTGTGGAATCCCTCTGGAAGCGCCACTTCAATGTCAAGGACAGCGGCAACGCCATCCCGGGGCACGGAGGAGTGCTCGACCGCTTCGACAGTTCTCTCATTGCCATACCTCTGGCCTGCGTTTATCTCACTCTTTTCGGACTTATCTAAGCAATGCGCATCGACCGCGACTCATATGGCTCCCTGGCCCTGGTTTACGCCGGCTGCATAGCAGTCGGGTTTGCCATTCTTCATTGGATCAAACTGCCCTACATAGCATGGCCGGCCCTAGTCCTGGTGGTCTGGTTCGCCGTGTGGCAGACCTTCTTCTTCAGCGTTCCAAAGCGAAAATGCGCCGGCGGAGCGGGGAAGGTCACAAGCGTTGCCGACGGCCGGGTGGTCATTGTGGAAGACGCCGTGGAGCAGGAATACCTGAAGACCGAGTGCGTCCAGGTGTCGGTGTATATGAACTTCTTCGACATCCACGCCAATTTCTGGCCCTGCGACGGCACGGTGACCCATTACAAATACAACCCCGGCAAGCACCTTTTCGCTTACAGGCCCAAGGCCTCGATTGAAAACGAGCATACCGTCACCTGTATCCGGCTTGACAACGGCAAGACGGTGGTGTTCAAGCAGATAGCCGGAGGCTTCGCCCGCCGCATAACCTGTCACGCCCAAAAGGGAAGTCAGGTCAAGGCCGGCGAGCAGTGCGGCATAATAAAATTCGGCTCCAGGATAGACATCTTCCTCCCCAAGGGCACCGAAGTGCAGGTGAAGGTCGGGGAACTTGTGCGTTCCTGCGAGACCGTACTGGCAGATTTATCATAAAACACTATACTGATATGGACCTTAACGGAAGAAGACAAAGCAGCAATGTGGACGACCGCAGGAGCGGGTCCTCCGCGAAGATGGCGGGTGGCCTCGGAATCGGCGGCGCCATAGTCGTAGGCCTCCTTGTGATGCTCCTCGGGGGCGACCCGGGCGATGCAATCCAGGTTGCCGGACAGATGATGAACGGCACCGAAATTCTCACCACCGGCGGCCAGGAATACGAGCCCTCGGCCGAGGAACAGGAACTTGCGATATTCGCAAGCCAGATCCTTGCCGGCACGGAAGATGTCTGGACCGATATCTTCAAGAAGATGGGCAAGACCTACGTGCCCCCGAAGCTCGTCCTCTTCACGGGCAGCGTGCAGTCGGGCTGCGGCGGAGCCACTTCGTCGTCGGGCCCCTTCTACTGCAGCGCCGACCAATGCGTTTACCTCGACCTTTCCTTCTTTATGAATATGAAGGAGGAGATCGGCGCCGACGGTGACTTTGCCTATGCCTATGTAATTGCCCACGAGGTCGGGCATCACGTGCAGTATCTGCTCGGCACCCTGCAGCAGGCCCACAACCAGATGAACCGCGTTTCCGAAAAGGAAAGCAACAAGATAAGCGTCCGCCTTGAACTCCAGGCCGACTTCTATGCCGGAGTCTGGGCCTACAACGACAACGCCCGCTTCGGTTCCCTGCAGGACGGCGACATCGAGGAAGGACTTGCTGTTGCGGCAAAGATCGGCGACGACTATCTCCAGAAGCAGGCCTACGGCCGCACGGTTCCGGATTCCTTCAACCACGGCACCTCCGAGCAGCGCTCCCGCTGGCTCAAGAAAGGCCTGAAGACCGGCGACATCAACCAGGGCGACACCTTCTCGCCCGCTTACAACCAGCTTTAAAAACTTATCAGCAATGGAAGAAAAGAAACTCAACCTCTCCATCAAGCCCGAGGTGGCAGGAGGAAAATATTCCAACCTGGCCATCCTCAGCCACTCCCGCACCGAATTCGTGCTCGACTTCGCCCAGATGCTTCCCGGCCTTCCCGGCCCCGAGGTCGCAAGCCGCATAATAATGACTCCCGAGCACGCCAAGAGGCTGCTTAACGCCCTCATAGAGAACGTGAACAAATACGAGTCGCAATTCGGCCGCATAGAGATGCCCGGCGCCCAGCAGGGTGCCACCTTCAACATCAACGACTTCAACCCCAACGGCACCAAGTCATAGTGCCCGGGAGGTTCACATACCCCTTCTGCTATGTGCCGCATCCGAGAGTCTTGGAGGCGGCGCGTGCGTTGTTGGACTCTCCGCTCGGCCAGGCCCCGGGGCTTTCCGAAGGCAAGATGCTCGGCGTGCTGATCACCGACAAAGGCCCGCTGTATGCCTTCAGCGGCCTTCTGGGCGGGAAGGCCGTTGTACAGGGCTTCGTCCCTCCAATCTTCGACCTGACGGCCCCGGATGGGTATTTCAAGGTCCGCGAGAGGGAGATTTCGGCAATGCCGGACGGCCCTCTGAAGGCCGCGGCGTCCAGGGAACTGCAGGACTGGATTTTCTCCAGCTACAAGGTCCTGAACGGCCTCGGAGAGGAGAAGAGCGTGAAGGAAATATTCGCTCTCCGGGGTCTCATCCCACCCGGCGGCACCGGAGACTGCGCCGCCCCGAAACTCCTCAACCATGCCTTCCGATGCGGCCTGAAACCCATTGCGATGGGGGAGTTCTGGGCAGGAAGGTCACCCGCCGGAGAGGTTCGCGAACAGGGCCGCTTCTATCCTTCCTGCACCGGCAAATGCGGCCCTCTTCTTAGCTGGATGCTGCAGGGCGTGGCGGTGGACCCGAATCCGCTGGATGTAGGCTTCACGGAAGAAGGAGCCGGGCCGGAGATAATCTTCGAGGACGAATTCCTCATTGTTGCCTGCAAACCGGCGGGGATGCTCTCCGTTCCTGGAAGGACAGGGGCTGGCTCCCTTCTGGAATGGCTGCGCACTCTCCGGGGCCCCGGGATAGAGAGCTGTCACAGGCTCGATATGGACACTTCCGGCCTTATGGTCTTTGCAAAGAGCGTTGAAGTGAAGGCCGCCATGGAGGCGCAGTTCGGCGGGAGAGAGGTGGAAAAGACATACAGGGCAAGGCTTGTGGCTGGTGCAAAACCCTTCTCCAGGGCCACCAGAGGCACAATCGCCCTGCCGCTCGGGGCCGACTACTACGACCGCCCCAGGCAGATGGTGGACCCTCTGAACGGAAAAAAGGCAGTTACCGAATACGAGGTTCTGGAGTTCCTGCCTTCAGGGGAGACCGACATACGCTTCCATCCGCTCACAGGGAGAACCCACCAGCTGAGGGTACACGCCGCCGCGACGGAGGGTCTCGGCCATCCGATAAAGGGCGACAGGCTTTACGGAGCGGCCGACGGAGGCAGGCTCTGGCTTCACGCGGAGAGCCTGGAATTCACTCACCCCGTGACGGGGGAGAGGATGCACTTCGAGAGGGGGATATAAAAGAAATGAGTTGTGACCTCACGGCGACAACTCACACTAACCACATAATTAATAACACTAAAACTAATAACCAATAGGTTGACGGGCCAGACAGGTCACTTGCTCAACCCGGATACAAAGGTACAACTAAAATTTTAATTTGCAAATTTTTTTAATAATTTTTTTAAAATTTTTAGTTTACCCGTTTATGCTGTCCAGTTCAAGCCACCTCATTTCGGCCTCATCCAGTTCGTCCTTGATGGCTGAATAGCGCCGTCCCATCTCGTCAATTTTCTCATAACTACCTGTACCTGAGGAGAGTGCAGCCTCAATATCCTTCTTCTCTTTTTCAAGCGCCTCCATTTTTGCCTCAAGGGCCTCCATTTCCTTCCGTTCCTTGTAGCTGAGCTTGCGGGGCTTCTCGGGTATGGGAGCGGAAGGCTGGTTTTGAAAAGTTTTTACTTCAGCGGCCCGGGCCAGGGCTTTTTTCTCCGCCTCAAGGTCCTTGACGAAGCTGCGGTATTCGGTGTAACCTCCGATGAAGTCCTTTATCACGCCATCGCCGCAGAACACGAAGAGATGGTCCACCAGCCTGTCAAGGAAATGCCTGTCGTGGGTCACGATGATAAGGGAGCCCTTGAAATCAAGCAGATATTCCTCAAGGATATTCAAAGTCACTATGTCCAGGTCGTTGGTGGGTTCGTCCAGAATCAGCAGATTGGGATTCTGCATCAGGATCGTGAGGAGGTACAGGCGCCTTTTCTCTCCGCCGGAGAGCCTTTCCACCTTTGTGGAGAACATATCGTGGGGGAAGAGGAATTTGCCCAGAAGGCGGGTGTCGGGGATTATGTCAAGGACTGTGTCGGAGGGGTTGAAGGACATTCCCTCCTGACGGTAATAACCAATGTTCAGCGACTCTCCGCGCTGGATTTCAGGCAAATTGCCGCCGACGAGGAGATTCAGGAAAGTGCTCTTTCCCACTCCGTTGGCCCCCACTATCCCGACCCTTTCGTATCTCTGGAAGTTGTATGTGAAGTCGCGTACAAGGGGCTTTCCGCCCTCAAAGCTGAAGGAGAGATTCTTGCAGTCTATGATCTTGGAGCCGAGCCTGGAGTGGGTCCCGAAGGCCTCCATGCTGATTTCCTTGCTCACATAACTGTCTTCCGCGCGTTCCTTCAGCTCCAGAAATGCCTGCTTGCGGTACTTTGCCTTGCCGCTTCTGGCGCAGGGAGTCGCGTGTATCCATTCAAGTTCCCGACGCAGGACATTGCGCACTTTGTCGGTCTCGGCATTGTAATTTGCAATTCGTTCGGAGCGTTTCTCCAGGTAATTCTCGTAGTCACCTTTATATATATAAATGGAGCCGCGGTCCATCTCCATCACGGTGTTGCACACCCTGTCCAGGAAATAGCGGTCGTGGGTCACCATAAAAAGGGTGCAGCGCGAGCGCTTCAGCCAGTTCTCCAGGTACTCTATGCCGTCCAGGTCGAGGTGGTTGGTGGGCTCGTCCATAATCAGGAAATCCGAGTCAGAGGCCAGCATCCCGGCAATCGCCACCCTCTTCACCTCTCCGCCGGAAAGTTCGCTCATCTTCTGCGCGGGGTCCAGGCCCAGTTCCGAGAGGATGCGCCTGGCCCTTATTTCCCTGTCAAAGTCTCCGGGCACGAACACGCAGTCGGCCACGCTGCTGCCCGGCTCGAAGGAATATTCCTGTTCCAGGAAGGCAATGCGCACGTCCCGGAGGAACTTGATGCTGCCGCCGGAGTCCGACTTGTCCTTGCCCGCCAGGATACGCAGTAGGGAAGTCTTGCCCGTGCCGTTGGGGGCGATCAGGGCAATCTTGTCGCCCTCGTTTATGTTGAAGTCGATGTGGTCGAACAGGACCTTTGGGCCGTACGACTTTGAAATGTTCTCTATCTGAAGGTACGAGGGCATAGGTCAGAGATATGCTGCGGTGACGCTTTCCGGGCAGGATGACATCTTCTCCGGAGCGCCGGTGAATATGATACGGCCGCCCTTCTCTCCTGCACCAGGGCCGAGTTCAACTATGTAGTCGGCGCTCCGGATCACGTCGGTGTTGTGCTCTATCACATAAACGGTGTTGCCCTCCTCGACCATCTTCCCGAAAAGGGAGGTTATGTGCCTCACGTCCTTGAGGTGAAGGCCGTCGGTGGGCTCGTCGATTATGAAAAGCTTGCCCTTCTCGCCGAGGTACGAAGCCATTTTGAGGCGCTGCAGTTCGCCTCCGCTGAGGGTAGAAAGGGCCTGGTTCAGATGCAGATACCCCAGCCCCACGTCCAGAAGGGGCCGGAGTTTCTCTTCGACGGCGGTACCACCGAAGAAACTGCTTGCGGCGCTCACGCTCAGGTCCATCACCTCGGCAATGTTCAGAGCGCCGTGGCGGTACTGCAGGGCCTCGGGGCTGTAGCGCAGGCCGCCGCAGGCCTCGCAGACGGTCTCTATCGAATCCATAAAGGCCATCTCGCTCACTATCACGCCTTTGCCTCCGCATACAGGGCACCCGCCCTTTCCGTTGAAGGTGAAATACTCCTCCTTCATCTTGTTCTCGCGGGCAAAGATTTTCCTGATGTCGGGGGCCACGTCCATATAGGTGGCCGGGGTGGAACGGAGGGAAACCCCGATGTTTTTCTGGCTGATGTACACGACCTCTTCCGGCCGGGGCCAGGCCCTCCTGAGGCATTCCATAAGGGAAGACTTGCCGCTTCCGGCAACGCCCGCCACGACGCAGAACACTCCGAGGGGCAGGTCCACGTTCACCCCGCGGAGGTTGTGCAGGGTTGCATCACGAAGGGGGAAGAAGCCGGATGGCTCGCGCACCGAGGGCCTGAAGCCGCAGCCCTTTCCGAGCATCCGCCCTGTGTCGGTGCCGCTCGCAAGAAGCCCTTCGTAGCTGCCTTCGTAGATGATTCTGCCGCCCTCGGCTCCGGGCCCCGGACCCATATCCACGATATGGTCGGCAATGCCTATCATCTCCTTGTGGTGCTCCACCAGCAGAACGGTGTTACCGGCGTCGCGCAGCCTCTGCACTGAGCGTTTCATAAGCTCGATGTCGCGGTTGTGAAGGCCCACGCTGGGCTCGTCGAGGATGTAGAGGACGTCGGCTAGGGAGGAGTTTATGTACTTTGCTATCTTGCACCTCTGGGCCTCGCCGCCGGAAAGGGTCCCCACGGGACGGTCCAGGGAGAGGTAGCCCAGGCCTATCTCCTCAAGGGCGCGCAGCCTCTCGCCGATTGCAACCTTGAGGTCCGAGGCCAGGGGGTCGGAAAGGGAATCGACCCACTGCCTTGCGCGGGAGATGGGAAGTGCGCAGACCTCAGCTATGTTAAGGCCGCCGATCCTGCATTCAAGGACCCTGGGATTGAGCCTCGTGCCGCCGCAGTCGGGGCAGGTGCCCATACGCAGCATCGGGTTCAGAACCGCGGCGTGAAGGAGCCCTTCCTCCGAATTGATTATGCTGCGGTACATCCTGGGAATCAGCCCTTCGTACTTCGCCGTCTTCGGCCAGTTGGAAGGGGGATTCTTCAGCTTTATCTGAGGGCTGTTGAGGAAGAGGTCCAGTTCCTCGGGGGAGTAGTCCCGTATCTTCTTGTCAAGGTCGAAGAGGCCGCTGTGGGCATAACGGATCCAGCGCCAGCCTCCCTTCCCGAAGGCTATGTAGTGAATGGTGTCTTCGTCGTTCAGGCTCTTGTCGAAGTCCACCAGCTTGTGGATGTCCAGTTCCCTTATTTCCCCCAGGCCGCTGCACCGGGGGCAACTTCCCTGCGGGTGGTTGAAGCTGAAGGAGTCGGAATACCCCACGAAGGGCTTTCCCACGCGGGAGAACAGGAGCCTGACCAGGGAATAGATGTCGGTGTAGGTGCCCACGGTGGACCTGCTGTTCTGGGCCGGTTTCTTCTGGTCGATGACTATGGCTATGGGGAGGCCCTCCACGGCATCTACGTGCGGCCGGCCGTATTTGGGCAGGTACTGCTGCACGAATGTGGGGAAGGTGTCGTTGAGTTCCCTCCGGCTCTTGGCGGCAATGGTGTCCAGCACGAGGGAACTCTTGCCGGAGCCGCTCACGCCTGTGAATACCGTTATTTTGTATTTGGGAATGGAAAGGGATACGTCTTTGAGATTGTTCTCGCACGCGCCCCTTACAATTATGCAGTCAGAATTGCCCACGTTATTGACGGAAATCAATAAAAAAAGCGGAAGATGAGGGATTCGAACCCCCGATACCTCTCAGTATACTGCGTTTCGAATGCAGCGCCTTCAACCGCTCGGCCAATCTTCCGGTGCAAATTTCGCAATATTCTCCGAATTCACAAAAAATAGCGATTATTTTTTTATCTTTGCGCTCTGAAGTTGAACTAAAAACTTTTTTATGGTTCGAAATGAAGAAACTGCTATTCTCGATTGCAGCATTGCTGCTAGGCTTTCTTGCGCACGCGCAAGAGGCTGACGACCTCGGCAGATACGCCGAGGTGACCTTCATCCCGAGGTTGGACGCAAACCTCGCGGTGCCCTCCGGTTCATCGTCCGATGACCCCGCTTCTTTCACACTCGGCAACACTTCATTCTACACCCTCTTCGAGGGCGCGCTTTCCGAGCATTTCTCCTGGACTGTCGTAAACCATTGGTTTTCAAGCAGTAATCCCGGTGACCTTTACAGTTTTATCGGCCGCTCGGACGAGAACAGCCTGTTCGACTACGCCTGCGTGGACCTCAGCTACGGAAACTGGAACTTCAACCTCGGAAAGAGTTCGTTGAAGTTCGGATGGTTCGAGGGCTGCCCCTGGGACTGGGAGGCCGACACCGACATCGCCAGCAGCGTGTGGAATGCCCTTGTAGTTTACCAGTGGGGCGCCGCGGTGTCCTATACCACAAACAGCGGTATGAGCACCTTCACGGCCCAGATGGCCACCTCCCCCTACGGAAAACATCCCTTCAGCAGCGGGCTCTATGTTTACAACGCCAACTGGGAGGGAGAGTACGGCCCCTTCCGCAATCTGTGGAGCGCAGCGGCCATTCAGCAGGCCCCCGGGCAGTACCAGTGGCTCTTCACCCTCGGCCAGCAGGTCGATCTGGGCGACTTCACCCTCGGCCTGGACTGGGCCAACAAATTCGGTTTTGACGACGAAATCGACGGCGAATACGTAATCCTCGTCCCCGGCTACACCATCAACGCCACCATCGACTACGCCCCCAGCGAGAGGTTCGAGGTGGGCGCGAAGGCCGTCCTGCAGGCATCCCGCCTTGAAGAGACCGAGACCTGGAACGTCTTCGGAGCCTACGGCCACTGGTACCCGCTGCGCGAGAGCCGCGACCTGCGCGTGCACGCTTCCTTCGGAATAGGCGAATACGTCGGCGGAGTTTCCGCAACAATAGGTGTACTTTACAACTTCACTCTTCCCCGTCGCTAAATAAATGGCAAACGACGTTATCATCGACATCAGGCACCTCTGCAAAGGCTTTGACGGCAAGACGGTGCTTGACGACATCAATCTCAGCATAAGCAAAGGCGAGTTCGTGACCCTGCTGGGGCCCTCCGGCTGCGGCAAGACCACGATGCTCCGCCTCATCGGAGGTTTCCTTTCCCCCGACGACGGGCAGATTCTGCTCGAAGGCAAGGACATAGCCGGCATCCCCCCTTACAGAAGGCCGCTGAATACGGTCTTCCAGCGTTACGCCCTGTTCCCGCATCTCGACGTGTACGACAACATTGCCTTCGGCCTAAAGCTCCAGAATCTCCCCAAGGACGAGATAGACAAGCGCATACGCAAGGCCCTCAAGCTGGTCAGTATGTCGGACTATGAGGAAAGGGACGTGGATTCCCTCTCCGGCGGCCAGCAGCAGAGGGTCGCCATAGCCCGCGCCCTGGTGAACCAACCCAAGGTGCTGCTCCTCGACGAGCCCCTCTCGGCCCTGGACCACAAGATGCGCAAGGATATGCAGATAGAGCTGAAGGAAATGCACCGCAAGCTCGGCATCACCTTCATCTATGTGACCCACGACCAGGAAGAGGCCCTGACCCTTTCCGACACCATCGTGGTGATGAACGAGGGCAGGATTCAGCAGGTCGGCACCCCGACCGACATCTACAACGAGCCCGTGAACAGCTTCGTTGCCGACTTCATCGGAGAGAGCAACATACTGAACGGCACGATGATACGGGACCGCCGGGTTTCCTTTGCCGGCTACGAGTTCGACTGCGTGGACGAAGGCTTCGGCGAGGGTGTCCCCGTTGACGTGGTGGTCCGTCCGGAAGACATCGAGTGCCACAGGCACGCCGAGAAAGGCACCTTCTTCGGAACGGTCACCTCCTGCACCTTCAAGGGCGTCCATTATGAGATGCTCATAAACACCGAGTCCGGCTACGAACTTATGAGCCAGGACTACTGCAAGTTCGAGGTTGGCAGCCGAGTCCCGCTGTCCATAGCCCCCGAGAACATCCAGGTGATGCGCAAGGAACGCACCTGCAACTGCTTCGAGGCCACCGTGATAGACGAAAGCCACGTGGAATTCCTCGACGCCGGGTGGGAGTGCGCCCCCCAGACGGAATTCGCCGCCGGGGAGAGCGTGTCGGCGATTGTCGACTTCGACAAGATAGAACTTATGGACTATCAGGACGAAGGAAACGTCGAGGCCGAGGTCTATGCCCTCATCTACAAGGGAGACCACTACCACCTCGACGTGCGCATCAAGAGGGGAGTGCACATTTACGTGGACACCCAGGACGTATGGGACAAGCGCGACCTCGTGGGCGTGAAGATAGCACCGGCCGACATCAAACTGGTCAAGCGAGATGAAGAGAAGTAGCCTGAGCATTCCTTACCTGATTTTCCTCGTTGGCTTCGTGGTCCTGCCGCTTCTGCTGGTGGTGCTGTACGCATTCCAGGACGGCAGCGGGCACTTCACCCTGGCCAACATAGGCAAATTCTTCCACGACTCCGACGCCATCAACACCTTCGGGGTCTCCATCGAAGTTGCCATAGAGAACACCCTCATCTGCATCCTTCTCGGCTACCCCGCGGCCTGGATTCTCGCCAACAGGAAGCTCAACAAGTCGGCGGTGACCATCATCCTTTTCATCCTCCCTATGTGGGTAAACGCCCTGATGCGCACCCTGGCCACCGCGGAGCTGTTCAATATGATGGGCTTCCATCTGGGGAAGGGGACCCTCCTCTTCGGTATGGTCTATGACTATCTGCCCTTTATGGTGTACCCCATCTACAACTGCCTGCTGAAGCTCGACCCTTCCTACAGCGAGGCCGCCGAAGACCTTGGCGCCACCCCCGCGCAGGTATTCCTGAAGGTCACGGTACCCCTGAGCATGCCCGGAGTGTGGAGCGGAATCCTTATGGTCTTTATGCCAACGGTGAGCACCTTCGCCATCTCGGAGTTCCTCACCAACAACAAGATAAAGCTCTTCGGAACCATAATCCAGGAGAACATCAACACCTCGATGTGGAACTACGGCTCCACCCTGGCGCTGGTGATGCTCATAATCATCGGCCTTACCACCCTCGTGGCAGGCGGTTCCGACAAACAGGTTGAAGGAGGGGCTGTGTGATGAAGAAATTCTTTGCCCAGGCCTATATCTGGCTGCTCCTTCTGATGCTCTACGCCCCTCTGGTGTTCATTGCGGTGTTCTCCTTCACGGAGAGCAAGGTGATGGGCAACTGGACCGGCTTCTCGCTCCAGCTCTATTCCAACCTCTTCGGAGGGATGAAGGGCTCGGGGAGCCTTCTGAGCGCCATAGAGAACACGCTGATTATCGCGCTGATAGCCGCGGCCGTCTCGACGGTGCTCGGCACCATTGCCGCCATCGGAATCTTCAATCTGCACGGCCGCAAGAAGCAGGCGATGAACTTCCTGAACAACATCCCGATGATCAACCCCGACATCATCACCGGCGTGTCGCTCTTCCTGCTCTTCGTGTTCCTGCACATAACGCAGGGCTATGTTTCGGTGACCCTGGCCCACATCACCTTCTGCACCCCTTATGTGGTTCTGAGCGTGATGCCCAAGCTCTCGCAGATGAATCCCAATATCTACGAAGCGGCCCTTGACCTGGGCGCCAACCCTGCCCAGGCCATCTGGAAGGTTATGGTGCCTCAGCTGCGCCCCGGAATGGTCAGCGGCTTCATCCTCGCCTTCACGATGAGTCTCGACGACTTTGCGGTGACCTTCTTCACCCGTGGCACCGTGGGGCTC
>R05__coassemble_503_pt1 | contig 18357 bp, 13 predicted proteins | sample R05__metabat2_high_PE_021 | metagenome-assembled genome bin R05 | reverse complement strand
CTTAAAATCCCTTGGACCGAAAGGTCCGTGCGGGTTCGATTCCCGCCCGAGGCACGAGAAAAAGAGCTAACTTATTGTATTTCAATGGTTGGCCCTTTTCTTGTTTCTATTTTTGGCGACATTTTGGCGAGATGGGTGAGTGGCAGCAACCCGTTTTATGACCGATGCATTGACAAATCGTTAATTTTCTATATATTTGCAATTGACGACGACAAAGTCGCCAAAGACATATACAAAGCATTGCTTTGTCTGCGGTTCACGAACTTCGACAATTTGTAAACTACTCGCAGATGGAAGTGATAGCTCGCGCTAAGCGTGAGTTATTTCCATTGATGAGTAGTTGGTAGTCGAAGACCAGTGAACCATTAAATAGGAATGGCTCACGCTTTTTTTATATGAATAACATTGGTAACCTTAATGACTACAAAAGTCTGTTTTACATTACGCCTTCTATGAAGGTAGTTGAAGTTTCAACTCACTCTGTTTTGTGCCAGAGCAATCTCTCTGATGATGACAATAATACAGGCTCCGGCCACGGCATGCCTTGGGATGACTAATGATCAAATTAACCATTATATGAAAAGACTGTCTTTATTAGCCGTCCTTGCTATGGCGGCCTGTACTGCATTAGTACCTGAGGATCCTGCAAATGAAAACGAATCCAGTACTAATCTAGTTGATATAGAGAGCGTCTCCATGACTGCTCATAACTTTGAATTTGAAGATGGCATCACAAAAACATCCATTACGGTAGATGATGAGCAAGGAGCCGTATTCGCATGGGCGTCTGATGATATCGTGGGAGTTTTCCCGAATATTGAAGATGCTACTCAAGTTAAGTTCCCTATTGCTGATGGCGATGTTCAAGGAGGCACCAGCACCAGTGAAGCGAACTTTACTGGAAACGGCTGGGCGGTGATGAAGGCCAACAAATATATGGCTTATTACCCTTTCACTGCCGACATGAATCTTGATAAGAAGGCTGTCCCGGTAGATTTTAGTGGCCAGAAACAGACTGGGAGCGGAAGTACAGCCCATCTGAATCGATATGACCATATGGCAGCCGCTGCCACATCCCCATCTTCAAATGGCAACATTGGACTTGATTTCCAACACATGGGCGCGCTGCTTCAATTGAATATGGCCGTTCCCAAAATAGCGGAGTATACCAGCCTGACACTGTCTTGTGATGACGCCGAGTTCGTAATTGACGGTACAATAGATCTGACTGCCGCAACACCTGCCATTTCCGGGGGAAATTATAGCCACGAATTCACCGTCGAGTTGGAGAATATAACCACCACTACTGTAAACCAAAACATTTCGGTTTATGTGATGATTCCTCCGGTGGATATGTCCGGCAAAACTATAGGAGTACGTCTGAGAGGCCCTCACGCTGATTTTAGCACGTCTTTTACTCGCGGAGACAACAAACCTTTCAAGGCGGGCAAAGCATACCGTCCATCCCTAGGTACTCTTGAAGGAGGCGATGTTATTTTGCTTGAACAGGGAACTGATTTCAACGTTGCAATCAAATCGCTTGCAAATGGAGAAGAATACATCTTGGATAAGACGGATTATTTGATAAAGCACATTGTCTTTAAGGCGAATGATGGTTCTGTTCCGACTTTGCCATATGTAGATGTATCCGATTCCGGTTCCGCGCAGCCTGTCTATGCAGCTTGGGACTCTTCAACCGGTACAATTACTGTGTCCTCCGCCAGCCCCAAAGTTTATGCAAACTCGAATCCGAGTCATATGTTCATTCATCTCCAGAAATTGGAATCAATTAATTTCTGTGATTTCTCCACGGTTTACGCCACCAATACTAGTAGAATGTTCCTAGATTGTAAATCGCTATCATCCTTAGATTTAAGTACTCTTGACTTTACCAATGTCGGCAATGTTGGCCTAGGGGCTTCATGTAGTGCTGCATTTATGTTTCAAGATTGCAGTAATCTGGAATCTATTCAGTGGCCGACTACGAAAAAGTTCAGTAAAGAGGACAATATATATCAGGATTTAGGATGCATGTTTAAGGGATGTAGTAAACTGGCTAGCATTGATTTGTCCTGTTTTGAAGGTTGCCGAATCAGTTCCATTGGCGAAACATTTTCCGGTTGCTCTCTGCTTGCAAATGTAGATTTTAGCGATTTAGATATGTCATCTTGCGGCGGTTATACAGGAGCATTTTCAAATTGTTCTTCTCTTACAAGTATAGATGCCAGTAATTTCGGCTGGAGCAATATTGACGGGGAGTGTATTTGGGTCTTTAGCAACTGCAGTTCTCTTAAAACCCTCAACCTTGGTGATTTCTCTATTCCTAACGGAGGACGACTCGATAGCATATTCGAAGGATGTTCGTCACTTGAGGAGTTGAATTATACAACATTTGCCCCATCCGGTACATCGCTTACAGGCTTGTTTAGTGGCTGTTCCAAGATGACCTCCCTCCCGGTAGCTAATCTCGTTACCTCCAAGACGACCGTAATAAATGGTATGTATAATAATTGCTCTTCGCTTACAAGCCTTGATCTGAGTACGTGGAATACAACCAACGTTACAAATTATGGGGGCCTGTTTGCAGGTTGTTCTGCTCTGACCACAATAGACCTGAGCGCTTTCAAGACATATGAAGCCACGTCTATTCATGGTATGTTCAGCGGCTGCTCCAATCTTTCATCAATTATATGGGGGAGTAATTTCAATACAGAAAAGGTCACTGATATGTCGGAATTGTTCAATGGCTGTTCTTCCCTTGAGTCTTTGGATCTAAGTTGCTTCTCTACCTCTAAGGTGATTTCATTCTGGTACATGTTTTATGGATGCAGTTCTCTGAGCAGCATAAATTTCGGAAGTAATTTCGACACTCACTATGCGGAGAACTTTGGAGCAATGTTCCAAGGCTGTTCTTCTTTGACATCCCTTGATTTGTCATTCTTCAACACCTCGTCTGCAACAAGCTACGAAAATATGTTTGCCTCGTGCGACAATCTTGGCTCCTTGGACATAAGTTCATTTACTTCTGATCACGTCAGTGGCATTTTTCAAATGTTCACGTACTGTTCCAGACTCACAGAGCTAAAATTGGGGACATCCTTCGCGCCCACGCAATTCTCCTATACATTTGGGGATGTTGCCAAAGATGTTACTTCTTGTACAATCTATTGCAGCGAGACGTTTATGAACAATCTCTATGCTTATGAACACAGTCCCTGGTGCTTTGATTTGAGCAAGATTATATGGAAGAACGCTTCAACCGGCGAGACCATGACGTATCCGAACTCATAAGTTCTATGGGGAGGACGCCAATAAGCAACTATCCTCGTCTGCAATAAGGCAATAGCCGGTAGGTCATCCCCTATCGGCTATTGTCTCTAGATTTATAGTAACTTGCTGGGATTACATATGCGGTCTCTTTGACTTGGGCAGGTTAACTTGAGTCTGACCCTGAGCCTGCGCTGCGCCCTTCCTCTTGGACTCCTTTTCCGCAATCCGGGTTTCCTTTGTATCCTTGGCTTGCTTCCAGATATTCTCCCCAATGCGTTTGTGTAGTCCCCTGGCCTCATAACGCTGAATAAGTTCCGGGCTGGCATTGTCAACAAGATCTTCGGCAATGAGGACAAAATCATCATACCAGTCACCCAACTTCTCATCCTTCTGAGCTATTGCCTTCTGTGCATCACTCAATTTTCCCTGATAGTCATCCCGCTGGTTCGCGGCAATGTCGTAAGATGTCTTCAGATGGGAAATCTCTCTGGCATTACTCTGAACTTCCTCCCGGAGACCTGTATTGGCATTCTCCAACTTGGAAATCTTCTCTGACTTCTCCAGGGACTCTTTCTTTGACACGTCCGCCTCCGCACGAGCAGACTTTACTTCTGAAAGTAAGATTTCTGCCTGCTTATTGGCAGGCTTGTCTATCCATGAAAGGAAAGCGCCCTTGGTGGATTTCCAGACGGACTGCTCCTTTATCTAGCGAGTGAGGGCTGCCAGGACTTTCTCCTTTTCGCTGATACTCTTTGCCAGAGAACTGGCCAGGGCACTGGCCATCGCCGCGGCGGCCATCGCCACAATGGTGATAGCATTGGAAAGGGGCTGAAGGATCTGGACTATCTTTGAAACGGGAGCCGTGCTTAAGTCTTTCTTGGAGACATTGTCAAGCCAGTCTCTCCATTGGATAAGCTTCTTGTCCGGAGAAAGTTCAAATTGACTCAATCTCTTATTCTGTTCATCGAAGTTCTTGACCACACCCACTCCCTTCTGCTGCATGTCCAATATGCTGTGTCGCATTATCTGTTCCTGCTGAGCAACGGCGGCCTTTTGCTCCGCTATGGTCCGACCCTGCCGTTCAAGGAGGGCTTTCTGCTCCTCGATGGCCAGCGCCTGCCTCTCTATCTCGCGGGCCTGCTCCCTGGCTTTAAATTGCCGGGCTTCCTCGTGGATGCGATCCGAGGATACTCCACGTTCCAGGCCTGTGGCTTCCGCCGCGAAATCCTGAAGGCGGGACATATCCTCGCGAGTGAACTTGATGGTCTTGGCATATGCATCGACCACCACCTTGACTGGCTTTTTGGTTTCCGGATCAATGACATTCTTCCCGTTCTTTTTCTTGGTGCGTTCCACTATGCGATGTTCCCAACAGGTGGTATCCACGATTATGTGAGCGTGGTAATTGGGGACCCATTCACCTGTTTGCGGGTCGAAATGCCCCTCATCCTTATGTATGGCATAGGAAAGAGGTGTCATCCCGAGGGTTCTCAGCAACTCGCAGAACCTTTCCACCTGTTCAGGTGTCGTGTTCCTGTCTATGATCAGGACAATCTCTTGAATCGGCTGTGATGTGGCCTGGAGTTTTTGGCCGGTTGCGACTAGGTATTCAATGCGAATCTTCTTCATCTGGCTTTCTATAGAAATCCATTCTTTGTAGCTGTTAAGCGGAGTCAGATCTTTGCGGATATAATCCAGATCCTTGTCGCGACGGTTGTGACGCTCTGCCGCCCCGCCTCTACAGGGTTGCATGTTTGCAGATGTTTGTTTTGCCATAATTTGTTTGATGCTATATTTGTTGTCTTTTTTTGATAAATACCTCTCGGCAGAGAGGGCGCACACCCCTTCAGGGGTATAGTGCGCTATACCCTTCCTTGTCGGAGGTCTGTTCGCTGGCTGCGCAGCTGCATTTGTCTTTGTATCATTCTTTTTGGTTTTAAATGTGAGACTATGAGACTTGAGACTAAGCGAAAGTCTCAAGTCTCATAGTCTCAGCTCAACTTTCGGTAATGCCCCCGGCTCACTTGTCTGATAAACGGATTGTTCGCTTCATCCTTGAGATACCTGAATACCGTTGCTCTTGCCAATCCCATCTGTTTCCCGACAAACTCGGCCTGCGCGGTTGTGAAATCAGTGTCCAGCGCTCCCAGAAGTTCGAAGAATTTCTCATTCTTGACACATCCCTTTATGGCCAGTTCGTACGCGAACTGCGCCGTCTTGTCGAAATAATCCGCCAGAATTGTAGCCATGATAGCCGTATGGAAATCGATTTCCGTGGATTCGGGGATTTCGCCCGTGGCTTCTCTCATAGAGTGAATAATAAGGCTGAAACGAAGAGCATATGTCTGAATCTTCCGGAATATTGCCTTGCAACTTTCCGACTCCACCACATTCTCCTCTTCACGGGTGTTCTGCCAGCTTTTGATGGCCGTCCAGGCTTCTTGCGAGAAAGAGTATTCCATGTTGACCTCCTGTTCGTCAAAATATCCGCTGGATGCAAGCATCTTCTCCAGAATTTTCTTCCATCTGTCTTCGACACCGGAAGGAAGGTCCGGGTCTCTCCACAAGATGGGTTCATTGTCTGCAGGGTTCGGCACAAAGAGAAGCCTGTAGAAAAAGCCGTCATCCATCTTCTCGCCGCTGAATAGCTTTGGAAGGAGTCCCGGCTGGAGTCCGCCTATGACCCCGACAAAAGGGGAATTCACAAAGTGGATTTCATCGTCCGACTTCCTGTTGACCGTTATGGGAATTCCACTCCAGATGCTGAGCCACTGCTCAAGGTCTCCGCCTCCGTTGCGGTATTTGTTGAAGGAGGATATCCACCCTTTCAGCTCGTCCACATAGACGAAGATTCCACGGGGAGATGCGTCCAGAATCTTCGTAATGGCTTCCATTGTTATGTCCTGGACGCGAAGCTGCTTCGGTATCGGCTTGGCTCCCTTGCGATCTAACGGTAGGGCTTTCCACTCGGAGAGTGCTTGCTTGTATCTCTTCAGGGTGTCTGCATCAATTTTCAAGAAGGGGTCAAGTGCAAACTTGATAGGAGGTGTTTTCGCAGACCCGGGGGATCCGAGTATTGCCATAAACAATAGCGGTCTTTCTATCCACGAAGGACTGACCTTCAATGTCTTGGTGTTCCCTAAAGCAATCGAGGCGGCAAACAGGAGGCTGGCGGAAATATAGGGAATCGGAAAGTAGGATTCAGCGCTTGTCTGCTCTATTATTTCCCGGATTTCTTTCGGGAATACGCAGAGAGGAAAATTTAGTTCGTCGTTCTCCATGTTTTTTACTTAGCGGAAACCAATTTGTCGATGTCACTCTGGCGGAACCGTTTCTGTCCGGCAATCCATACGGGAACAAGGATATTGGCTTTTCCCATTCGATAAAGAGTACTCTCCGATATTTTGAGCATTGTCTTGACTGTCTCGGGTTCAAGATAGTTTTCTGCTTTCCCGGCGGCAACGGCAGCACGCTCGCGCTCGAACTCGCGACGAGATTCTGCGACGAGTTGCTTGGTGAACACCCCGAGCTCACCGGCTCCGACGCTGATAATGGTACCGGGACATTGCTTGATGAGTTCCATTAAGTCTAATTTTGAATTCATAACTTTAACATTTTTGCTTTAGCCTCTCTTGACCTCCATATCGGAGAAGGTCTCATTTGGCTTTTGGATCTTCTGGGATTTGAGACCGATATTCCATCATCTCCCGTCAGGCCAACGCAAAATTATTGAAGCGGTGTCGAAGAAGAATAAAAATAATTCGTCAGAAATACGATAAAACAAAATAACGCACTGAATTTCAGTGCGTTATAGCAAATATAGCCAGTGTGTAGGAGGACTCTGTTGAACCTGATCTCAACCGACTCCGAATCGGTTAATCAGAACTGAATGTAATTAGATCCGTCCTTGTCATACCAAGTTTTGAGGTTTGAAAAGACACTTGTCATATTGCAGCTTGACTTGCGGAAATCCCTGTATGCGTTTTTGTCCGGCGAACCCGGGCAATCTTTCCTTCCCATGTAAGAACAAAAATCCTTCATCCATTTTTTTGAATCCATTGGAGTGGTCGTACGGGCCTTTTAGAATATGGGACTCAAATATCAGCAAAGCTATTCTTCCCAAGTCTGAAATAGTCCAGGCTTGCGACTGCAACTGTTCTTTGAGTATTTCAAAGCTGTTCAGACCGGTGTTTCGGTCGGTTGCGCAAAAGGCCGGTTTGAAAGCATCCTTGAAGGATTCGCTTATAACTACTGGAAGGTCTTTCCCGTGCGTCTTGCTTCTTTGCTGTCCTGCGTTGGGCGTTTGTTTCTCAGTCCCGGACAGGGTATATTGTCCTTCCCAGCGGCAATGCAAGCAGGCCGAAAGCTATAAAGCCTATGAACACAACGACTCCCCAGACGATCACATTCATGACTTCAATATAGACTCCCGAAAAGGCCGCCATAAAAGAGCCTTCCGCAAATTGGTAATTTTTGAAGACACCGTAAAATAAGAGAAGGACCACAATAACCGGCAACATCCACCAGTAGGGTTTCAGCAGTTTCATCCACCGCTCCCACAGGGATTGCATATCCTCGGCGTATGTCATGAGCCATCGCCCCGGCTTCTTGTCTCTCTTATCCATTACACCTTTACATACTTCTGGTTCGGGTCATTCTGCTTTTCCGGAATCGTCAACTTAAGCAGGCCTCTTTCAACAAGAGGATTAATGTGTTTCTTCCTGTTTTTGGTCTGGTTTGTCAGCCCTAATCTGGAAAGAATCTCTGCTGCTGTCCTGGGAACAGTGCAGAAATTTACTATATCCTGCTCTTTTCCGGACAGCCTTTCTTTAGATGGTGTAACTCCGTTACTTTTTGGGCTAGGTCCGTTACCAAACTCCGTTACTTTTGCTTGAGCTCCGTTACCGTTTGTGGCGGCTCCGTTACTTTGCTCCGTTACTCCGTTACTCTTGCGCCAGAATGTGACAACGACCTCTTTCTTCTTTTCATCACTGATGACTTCCATTTTCTCATCCAGTTCACGGGCCCGAAGGAATCCGCTGCCGATACCGGAATACGGTAGGAGAAAAGCCCCGTGGGCGAACAGCATCTTGTTCCTGGGGAAAGAGAAGCCTGTCAATACGTCTTCTACAAGCATCCCTCCAGGAAGAGCACCAGGGCTGTGAATCTCAACTCTATTGTCAAAGACAAACAACCGTATCGGTGCCTCCCAGCTATATGAGCGGTGCAGGAGAGCGTTCGAGGCTATTTCCGACAAAGCTTCCACGGGAATCTCTAATCGCCCGAGAGAATTGAAATCGGACTCAACCTGTACATTATGGAGGTTCCGCTTGAGGAAAGACATCATTGCATCATATTGCACGAGAAGGCCCCCGTCCGCATCCATGTCGTCCATCTTGTCGCGGAACTCCGTACCTCCCAAGTCGTTCCCAATGAAGCTTACGCATTTAACCGTTGCTGTAGGCAACCAACGCTGAGGATGCTTCCCAAACAGGAGTATTGCTGCGTATGTGAGGCTGTTGTCAGGGCGAATCAGGCCAGCGTTTTTAAAAAGTTTCTCGATACTCATTCCCGTTGCTATTTGCCCCATCAACTCATCTGCTGACATATCTTGCAGATGCTCTTCGGTGATTGCCAGCCGTCTATAGACAGATTCGAAACGCTTTCTTATATACCTTTTGATGGTTGCATCATCCAAATCAGCGAAAACAGCCCCGGGAATGATTGCCTCATCCTGACGGAACGTCCCGCTGTCAGACATCATCTCAGCTATCTCGGCATTGTCTGTCACACGGCGTTTGTTGGCACCGTTCTTTACCCAGACGATACCCTTGTTGTCTTTATAGGGCTTGTTAATGCCCTCAGAAATGGTGGCAACAATCAATTGACCTCCGTCAACATCGAAATTCTCTGTCTTGATTGATATGGCTGGAATGACGCTATGCTCCGCAATTTGAGATAGCAGACCGGTTTGCTCCTGGACTTCAGTACGGGAAAGCGCATTTAAATTCCCTGTCTTGTCATTAACGCCGATGACTATTATTCCACCGCCGCGGGCATTTGAGCAGCAGGCCATCTCTTTCCCCATTTCATAAGTGTCAACAACTCTCTCCTTCAATTGGACAGATGTCTGTTCGCCTTTTCCGCAAAGTTTCAGTATTTCTTGTGCCGTCATAGACTCAACGTATTTTTACAAAGTTACGATTTATTCCAATTTCATAATGGTCTCCTTGGCCATTTCCTCGTCTATATCCCTATAGCGATTGAACGCGCGGGAATTTTCGACATGCCCGGATATCTTTGCTATCAGATTGGGGTCCTTGACCTCCTTGTAGAGATTGCCGACGAGGACCCTTCTGGCCATATGTGACGATGCGACTTCCCAAATTGGGTGCTTCTCCTCTTCACGGGTTTTTGTATTGAGGGTGGTCACAACCCGGTCTATGCCCGCCAGACGTATCATCTTCTTTATGTCACGGTTGTAGTCCTGTTCGCAGATGAAAGGAAGAAGCCTCTTGCCCGGGATGTCGGCATAGCGGTCAATAATTTCTTGGGCAGTCGGTGTTATCGGGACACGAACCGTCCAGGGGCGGCCATCCTTAGTCTTCCTCGGGACATACTCGATGGCGCCGTTGATGATGTTGTCCTTGGTCATCTTCATCATATCGCCCACGCGGCAGCCGATAAAACACTGAAAGATAAAGATGTCGCGCTGCACTTCCAGTCCGGGATTGTTGGGGAATTTGGCGGCATACAGCTGGTTGCGTTCCTCCTTGGTCAAGTAGAATGGAGTGCCGTATATGGCCGTGCCGATGACATAATCATCGTACGGATCTTCGGCTATGTACTTTCTCTTCCTTGCCCAGCGGATGAAAGTATGGAAGCGGGACATCGTGCCGATGATGGTGTTCTCCCCGCGCTGTTTGGGCAGGCGGCATTCAGGGACTGCAGTATATGCTTCCAGATATAAGGGATCCTCGATGCAAGGCTTTCCGTCTTTCCCTTCAACGACAAATTCGTGCTCGCTCTCCAAGAATGCTGCGAACTCGCGCAGCATATCTGCAGACAGAGTTGCGAAGCTGACCTCCTGGACGGTATATAACGCAAATCTTTTCAGTGCGCGGATGATTACGTTATAATGGCGCTTGCGTATGTCGGATATCTTCTGGATGGAGACGAAGTACTCGAAGGTCTTGAAGAATTCGTCGGTACAGTTGTCTGTTGCCTCCTTCTGGCTTTCTTCCGGTACGTCAGGCGTGTTTTCGTGGATTCTCTCCAATGTGCGGGCGGAGACTGTATCTGCAACCCACTTTTCGGGAAGTGCTACCTTTCCAGACCCTGCTTTTATAAAAGAATCCAGCAAGTACTTTGCTATAAGGTCAAGTTCCGTATTCAAGTTCTGGAGCTCCTCTATTTCCGCCCTCTTCTCTTCTGTCAAGGAGCGAACCTTCGGGATAGAGAATCGCTGTTTTTTTTCATCCCAATGCTTCGCATCACCATACAGGTTCGTTTTTCCGCGCTGGTTGAATCTGCCGTGGAAAAGACGGACCAGAATCTCCTGCTTCCCGGACCTTTTGTCTATCTTTGAGGACAAGCTATATACAATGGTTGCCATAAATCATTGATTTGTCTACCGCAAATGTATGTAATTTTTGGCGATTTTTGGCGACTTAGCTGAATTATTTTGAATGTCCCTGGTTGGAATTGAACTTTTGAGAAACGTTGGAAAAGATGTCAAATCCCACGTATGGTGCACCGTAAGGCCGATTTGTTGTGTGCGGATCAATTTTTGTAAAATCGTCACATTTCACATGTTCGATTCCCGCCCGAGGCACAAAGTTGGACACTACGCGAGTCAGTCGCGTGGTGTCCAACTTTTTTTGCGACAGGCGCCCGCGGCAAGGATTTCATAATTTTAGGAGGAGGCTTTACTCCGCAAACAAGATATCCATTTTCAGGCTCGTATCCACCGGAGCGTTGTGCATCCCCTGGCTCAAGCCGAAAGTACTCAGAAGAACCAGATTCACCGAGTGCACGCGATTATGTTTCTTGGAGTGGAGGAAAGCATCGATTTTATTGCGCAGATTACTCTCATACTCCGCATCGATTGCATATATACTCTCGGAGTACTTTATCTCCATGAGGTAATCTGTCCTTTCTCCTTTCCACTCCAGGACCAGATTCACTTGTGCACCCGTTCCTGCAGGAGACAAGCCCTTCCAGCAGTAGCAGGCACTGATTGTGCCTATCCGCAATGCCTGCGCCACCTGACGCTGATGCATTTTAACCACCAACTCAAAGGTAAGGCCGGCCCAGGAATAGAATTGAGGCGAACGTTGCAGGGATTTCCACCCGCTATAAACCTGCGCGGCCTTCTCGATATGGCGCAGATAGAAAAGCGAAAAGAAGTCAACCAATTGATATACGGTCTCCTTCTGCGGCCCTCCGAATCGGACATAACTCTGGATTATGTCCGATTCCTCCAGATTCTCCAGCATCTTGCTGAGCCCGCCGCCGCTCTTCTGGCCTATGGCCTGAGAAATTTCAGAGCGGGTCATGCCATAGAACTGACCGCCCAGAGCCCGCACAATGCCGACATAGTTGTCCTTCGAATTGAACAAGCCAACATATACATCCTCAAACTCCTGCTTCGCATTGGACTTGCGGAAGAATATTTCGTCCAGATTCTCTGTCAATGTCCGGTCCTTCCGGAGAAGATCCATATAATAGGGTATGCCTCCCAGGGCCATATAGGCAAGCACCATCTCGTAGCGGCTCAGGTGAAACTGACGCTTGCGGAAATAACGCTCGCACTCGTTCAGGGTAAACGGGCTCACGTGCATCCTGGACGTAAGCCTTCCGTGTAGACCGCCATATTCGCGAATGACATTGTCAAGCATCCAGCTTGTGGCCGAGCCGCACACAACCAGCACAATGTCACGCCGGGGAGCGGCGAAATTGTTCCAGAAGAACCCCAACTCGGAAATGAAGTCAGCCGACTTGGGACCGGCCAACCAAGGCAGTTCATCCAGAAAGACAACCTTCCTTTTAGCCCGCTTGTGTCTGAGCAACTGTTTGAGCAAGTTGAAAGCCTCCAGCCACGATGCAGGTCGCGGCGTATCGCGAGGCAAACCATAATCCAGCAGACTGGAATAGAAGTGCTTCAGCTGCTCCTGCCGATACGACTCCTCTGTCAGGTCCTCATTCTTGATATAGATTCCGACTGTTCTGAACGCTATGGACGAGCCATATACCGTATCTATCAAAAACGATTTTCCAACTCGCCTGCGACCATAGACAGCCAGAAACTCAGACTTGTCAGTACCCATCAGGTACTCCAGCTCCTTAATCTCTTTTTCGCGACCTATAATACAATAACTCATAGCCTTCTTTTAAATGTCGTAATAAACTGACAATAAAGGTAGTAATTAAAAATTATTTGAACAAGAATCTTCGCCATTCTCAATAAAATATTTTGAATTTGGCGAACTTTCTCTATCAACTTGGCCTCCGTGATTTTAATTCACCCCGAAAGTGTAAATAAAACTGTAAACGCAGATTACGAACCTATTGATAATCAAGATATCGGGTATTCCCGCCCGAGGCACAAAGTTGGACACTACGCGACTCAGTCGCGTAGTGTCCAACCTTTTTTCTACCGGATTATCGGAACAGGTCTTCGGCTTTGATTTCGATATCGGCGAGGCTTGAATGAATGCCATCGGCCAAGCCGTATGTCGTAACAAACGTGCAGACAAGAGGCATTAACACCTTTTCCTTGGATCTGAAAAGTTCCATACGCTCCCGCACGTTTTCCGCATATGATTTGGTGATTGTATATTTGCCAGAACAGAACTTCATCTCACAGACATTTATTATCCTGTCCGCCCGTTCTATCACCAGGTCGATCTGCGACCTTTTTTCTTCGCTTCCCTTGGCGGGGATATTCCGCCACGAAGAAGCCTTGGTGGAAATGCCCGAAATCCCGAGGGCCATTCTTATCTGAGGGACGTGTGTAAGGCACACCAGTTCAAAAGCAAACCCCTGCCAGGATTCAACCGAATGGGAATTGAAGTTATGTGACCACCAACTTTCGTCCTTGGAGTCATTGCCATAAATAAATTTGTAATAGAATAGCGTATAGAAATCAATAAGCCTGTATATAGTGCCTCTGGATTTGTTTCCATATTGCTGATATGAAATGATGAAGTCACATCGCTCAAGGTTTTTGAGCGCCCTTGACAATCTCCCGCCTTCCAGACTTACTTTCTCTTGAATCTGCTCGAAGGTCATGCCTTCTTTTTCTCCGTTCAGGGCGGAAACTATCTCAAGATACTTGCCGGCTCCGCTGAATATGGCATTATACAGCTCGTCAAACTCCGTCTTCAACTCCGCATTTTTTCTAAAAAACAGCCTGTCGATGTTCTCAATCATTGTTTGCGACGGATCAAGAAGGCTGAGATAGAAAGGGATGCCGCCCATTATCATATACAATTGCAATGTGTGATATGGGCTCGGTTTAATTCCTCTGCTCAGAAGGTACTCCTGCGTTTCCTTAAGTGTGAAAGGGCGCACATATATATTGCTTGTAATCCTTGCGTGCAGGCCGCCGGGATTGTCAACCAGTTTGTCCATCATCCAGGAGGAGGCGCTGCCGCTGGCAATCAGCATTATATCCGAACGCCTGGCACCCCAACCATTCCAAAAGGATTCAAGGGCTTCGACGAAATCAGACTGCGGAGTGTCAATCCACGGCATCTCATCTATGAAGACGACCTTTCGTTTTTCAGCCGGAAGCGATTCCAGAAACTCCTCCAGGGCATCGAATGCGTCTTCCCAGGAAGAAAATTTGGGCTGAAGTTTGAATCCGGCTGCTTTCTTCAGGGCTTTGGCGAAACGGCGCAACTGCTTTGCCTTCGGAATTTTATGACCACCGACATATGTAAAATCATACTGCTTGTCAAAAAAGGTGTCCACCAGATATGTCTTTCCCACTCTTCGGCGTCCATAAACAATGACAAATTCCGACCTGTCGGATTCATAACAACGCTTAAGCTCTGCTATTTCGGCATCTCTTGCAATAATTTCACGTATCGCCATAACCTTCACTGTTTTTATGCAAAGATACATTCCAATTATTTTATACGCAAGAAAAATGCAAGATAATTGTCCTTTATCTCTATTTTTAATAGGGGTAAAAGTACCTGGAGCTTAGCATATCGGGTATTCCCGCCCGAGGCACGAGCAGCAATTCTTAAGAGTTGCTGCTTTATTTTTCTTGCCTTATCGCATATTTTTGGGCGAAATCTTTGAAAAAAGTTAAGATTTAGCCCGAAAGTCTGTAAAATTTGATATATTTGCAGAAAACAGAAAGTATGGACAACATTGTAGGACGTAAGGAAGAAGTCGGCAGACTGGATTCAATAATTGCTTCCAAAGAAGCAGAGTTCGTTGTCGTTTACGGTCGTCGCAGGATAGGAAAGACATATCTGGTCAATACCTATTTTGATGAAAACTTTGCATTCAAACTGACAGGGCTGGCTCAGAAAAGCAAGAAAGAACAGCTCTCCAATTTCGCGACATCCTTGAACCGTTACGGGTCTGCCAAATTCCGCAAGCCCAGAACCTGGTACGAAGCTTTCGAATCTTTGCGGCTACTGCTCGAATCGAAGCCGGAAAAATCAGGCAAGAGAGTAGTTTTCATCGACGAACTCCCGTGGATGGATTCTCGGGGTGGCAATCTCGTCCCGGCAATCGAACATTTCTGGAACGACTGGGCCTGCACGCAAAGCAATCTGGTGTTTATCGTGTGCGGTTCCGCGACATCCTGGATGACAAAGAAAATACTGAAGAACCGTGGAGGCCTGCACAACAGGGTCACGCAAAAAATATATCTGCACCCTTTCACTCTTGCTGAATGCAAAGAATATGTGTCATCGCAAGGCATCCTGATGGATGACAAGTCCATAGCCGAGTGCTATATGATAATGGGAGGAGTCCCTTACTATTTGAAGCAACTCCAAAAGGGGAAGAGTCTTGCCCAGAACGTTGATGACCTCTTTTTCAAGGAGAAAGGAGCACTGGACGGAGAATTCGATGCATTGTATGCATCCCTCTTTGACAAGTCCGAAAACTACATCAAGGTAGTGGAGGCCTTAAGTTCTAAAAGGAAAGGCCTGACTAGAGATGAAATTCTCCACACCACAAAGATGACCGACAACGGACATTTCTCTACAATTCTGAAGAATTTGGTCGACTGCGACTTTGTTCGTTATTACAAGGGATATGAAAAGACAGCGAAAGCCGGTATGTACCAACTGATAGACCCTTTCACTCTCTTTTATTATAATTTCATACAAAAATACGGCACGTCAGACAAGCCTTTCTGGCAGTTTCAGCAAGGCACTCGCACTCACGACACCTGGGCCGGTCTCGCGTTTGAGCAACTGTGCCTGAATCACCATAGACAAATTGAAGCAAAACTTGGGATTTCGGGAATTTTGACCCAGACCTTTTCCTGGACAGCACCTGCTGATTCCGAGGAGAGGGCCCAGATAGATCTCATAATCAAGCGCGCAGACAACGTTGTGAACGTGTGCGAGATGAAATATTCCGGGGACTTTTATTCTGTTTCCAAGAAGGACGCTGAAGATATGGAGCGTAAGATAAGAGCCTTCAAGTCCGCGAATAAAACCAAATATCCCGTTTTGCCGGTACTCATCACGACATATGGCATAAAGCAGAACATTCACAGCGATACCTTTCAGAACATTGTGATATTGTCAGACTTGTTTAATTGCTAACTTTCGGGCGAAAACAGCAAAAAACAGAAGGATTTAGCCCCGATATTTGCATTTGACCGGACCATTGGCTATATGCTTCTTCAAATTTCATATGTCGTAAAATTCGATAAATATAGCATTATTTCTCTAAAAAGGTGGTAACTCGCCACCTTAATCAAGAATTTTTCAATACACCTCAAAACTGTGAACAAAACTGTAAACGCTGATTGCGAACCTATTGATAATCAAGATATCGGGTATTCCCGCCCTAGGCACTGATCCCCCTCCCGTGACACGCTACGGGCCTCCGGCGTGTCTGAACTGGTGCGTTAGAGGGGGCAAATGCACCCAAATCGCATAAAATCCCGCTTTTTGGTGTGCCGTGAGGCCCTATCGCACCCGTTCCCGCCCGAGGCAAAAAGTTGGACACCACGCGACTCAGTCGCGTGGTGTCCAAATCAATATAGGAAGCCAAATGCCCAAAGAGGTATTTTCTTTTCGCTTGCTATATCAATTTCGTCAAGGGCTAGCGCGGCGTTGGTGATGTCTTCGTCTGCAATCTGCGAGAAATCCTTTCCGGGGCCGCCCACTTCGATGACTCTGTCCCCGTCAATTCTGAAGTCTCCCGTTTTCATCCCTCCGTATTCAATCCGATGTCCGGCGGAGGCAATCTGATTACAGAAAAACATTCTCTAAGAGTTCCTTCCAAAGGTTCTTTCTGCCCAAGCGCATATATCAGGTTAGTGTTGTCGAAAAACAGTTTGTCCGGCTTCTGCAAATCGGTCATCTTGTCCAGTTCCGAATACAGACGCCTCAAAATTCCGGCCTCTTCGAGATACTTGAAATATTTGAGAAGTGTCACTCTGTCTATCTCTGATACTTTTGATGCCTTGAAATGCTTACTTCGCAGTAAACATTGATGCGACTTACTGGGGCCGTAACACGGGCATCATTGTGGCCCTGGACTATGCGTCGTAGAGATGGGATTACTTGTCAGAGTTATAGAAACCGCTTGTTCAAACTGCTATTCCAGAAGTTCTCGCAGGGCTCCAAGGAAGAGTGGGAAGACAGGGACAGGCATAGACCTGTAATTGATGCTCTTGTGGAAGAAATCCTTAACGATTCCGAGGCTATACTTTCACAAAAGTAGCGACGAATGTCGGCCAAATGTTGGCCGCATATAACAAAATCGCCATCCTAGATGTCTAGAATGGCGATTTTCGTGACTTCTACAGAACATTGCATTGGACTGCAGATTCATTGCAGAGTATTGCTGCGGAGTTTTTAGTATAGAAGCCCGAACATCCAAAGCGGAATTTTGTTCCCGCGTCCGATTTCGACGTCATCAATGGCAAGAAAACTGTCCGGCTCGTCTTTGATCTGGTCGAAACTCTTTCTGGCTCCGCCGACTTCGAAAAGCCACCGTCCGTCCACCATAAAGTCGCCTTTTGAAGGATACGTGAGGCTGTGGCTCTCTCCGACCTGATTAAGGAAGAATGATTCGCGTATCGTTCCATTGTTCGGGTTCGTCGTGAGCGCATTCATCAGGTTCGGATTGTTAAGATAAATCTTGTCAGGGCGCGACATATTGTTAAGTGTCCTCGGCTTGTCTGAAAGAAGCGACAGCAGGCCGGCTCTTTCCAAAGAGTCCAGCATCTTCAGCCCTTGATTCCGGTCTGTCTCCAACTCTGCATATAATTTGGACATATTGGGTGTCTGAGGCACCTGCTCCGCAAGAATCATAAACATTTTCTTGGCTTTCCTTATAGTTGCGGGTTCCACCTTCTCGATTATGGCATAATCGTTTTCGAGTATATGGTTGACGGTGCTTTGAAGCCTCAAGGCAAAACCTGAATATATATCCTTGTAGAAGGGGTAGTATCCGTGCTCGAGGTACTCGTCGAAATAGGCCAGCACTTTGAATCCGTCCGACAGTATTTCTCTTGCGATGTCTGTGTGATGATTGAGCAAATCATCCCACTTGACAGGTTCAATGTCCTTGATCCCTTCATACTTGAGGTATTCCCTGAAGGACATTCCGTGCAGGGTGTAATCCAGAAGCCTTCTGGACAAGTCCGCTTTTGCCCCATCCAGTTTCAGCATTGATGAACCGGAATAGACGATGTGCAGGTCAGGATAATTGTCGTCAAGATTCTTCAGGAGCATCTGCCAGTTGTTCTGATAGTGGATCTCGTCAAGAAAGATATGCGTCCCTCCGTGAGTGTAATGGTACTCGATGAGATCTTCTATGGAATGTGAAGTGAACCACAGGTCGTCCAGCGACACATAAAGGGCCTTGGATGAA
>R05__coassemble_469_pt1 | contig 19066 bp, 11 predicted proteins | sample R05__metabat2_high_PE_021 | metagenome-assembled genome bin R05 | reverse complement strand
ATCAAAGGCGGAGCTGCCAATCCAGCACCTCCGGTAGGACCTGCTCTCGGTTCCAAAGGCTTGAACATCATGGAGTTCTGCAAGGCTTTCAATGCAGCCACGCAGGCAAATGCGGGTAAGATCCTCCCTGTGGTGATCACCGTATTCTCCGACAAGTCCTTCACATTCGAGGTCAAGCAGCCTCCCGTGGCCGTCTCCCTCAAGGAGGCCGCCAAAATCACCACAGCATCCGGTGAGCCTAACCGCAAGAAGGTGGCGTCCGTCACCTGGGATCAGGTCAAGGCTATAGCAGAAGGCAAAATGCCGGACCTCAACTGCTTCACACTTGCATCTGCAATGAAGATGGTTGCCGGCACAGCAAGAAGTATGGGTATCACCGTCAGCGGCGAATTCCCTCAGGACCTTTAAAAACCAGCGCGCATTATGAGCAAATTGACAAAAAATCAGAAGGCGGCATACGAGAAGTACGATTCTCACAAGCTGTACACTCTCGCTGAGGCGTGCCAGGTCGTAAAGGACATCACTTACACCAAATTCGACGCTTCAGTTGAAATCTCCGCGAACCTCGGCGTTGACCCCCGCAAGGCCAACCAGATGATTCGTGGCGTCGTCACTCTCCCTCACGGAACCGGTAAGGTCGTACGCGTGCTCGCACTCTGTACCCCCGACAAGGTTGCCGAGGCCCAGGCTGCCGGCGCAGACTACGCAGGACTCGACGAGTACATCGAGAAGATCAAGGGCGGCTGGACCGACGTTGACGTCATCGTCTGCACCCCTTCAGTGATGGCAAAGGTCGGCGCCCTCGGTCGTATCCTCGGTCCCCGCGGACTGATGCCGAACCCCAAGACCGGCACCGTCACCATGGAGATCGGAGCAGCCGTCAAGGCATCCAAGGCCGGTAAGATCGACTTCAAGGTCGACAAGACCGGTATCATACACACTGCCATAGGCAAGGTTTCCTTCACCCCCGAGCAGCTCTACGAAAACGCAGCGGCCGTTCTTAACGAGGTGGCGAAGCTCAAGCCCCAGGCTCTCAAGGGCACATATATGAAGAGCGCAGCACTGTGCTCCACAATGAGCCCCGGTATCAAGGTTGATCTCAAGGCATTCCTCAACGGTGCTGAGTAAAAATTCAATATTATGAAAAAGGAACTTAAAGGTCAGATTATTGAAAGCATCTCAGCGCAGCTCAAGGCGTATCCCGATTTTTACATCACCGATATCGCCGGCCTGAATGCAGGACAGACATCCAAACTCCGTCGTGAGTGCTTCAACGAAGGCATCGAACTCAGCGTTGTGAAGAACACCCTGTTCGCACACGTCCTCAAGGCCTCTGAGAACGAGGACATCAAGTCCCTCGAAGAGACCCTCGTAGGCAATACCGCAATAATGTACACCAACGTACCCGCCGCTCCCGGAAAGCTCATCAAGAAGCTCCAGCGCGAGGGCTTCCAGAAGCCCGTTGTGAAGGGTGCATACGTACAGGGTTGCGTATTCATCGGTGAGGACAAGCTCGACCAGCTCGCAGCAATCAAGACGAAGGAAGAGCTCATCGGAGACATCATCGCTCTCCTCCAGTCTCCTATCCAGCGCGTGCTCGGCGGTCTCGAGAACGCTTCAGAGGGCAAGGCCGACGACGAAAAGGTCGGCTCCGCAAAGCCCGCAGAAGCGCCCGCAGAGGCACCCGCACAGGAGGAAGCAGCCGCTCCCGCAGCAGAATAAGATAATATTAACAATTTAAAAATCATAAAATTATGGCAGATGTAAAAGCCCTTGCAGAAGAGTTGGTTAACCTTTCTGTAAAAGACGTTCAGGAACTCGCAAAGGTTCTCAAGGAAGAGTATGGTATCGAGCCCGCAGCCGCAGCTGTAGTAGTTGCTGCCGACGGCGCCGGCGCTGCAGCCGCTGAGGCTGAGCAGACCGAATTCGACGTTGTCCTCACTTCAGCCGGTCAGGCTAAGCTCAACGTGATCAAGGTCGTCAAGACTGAGCTTGGTCTCGGACTTAAGGAAGCGAAGGATCTCGTTGACGGAGCTCCCGCCACCATCAAGGAAAAAGTATCCAAGGCAGAGGCCGAGGCTCTCAAGGCAGCCCTTGAAGAGGCCGGTGCCGAGGTTGAGATTAAATAACTCACCCTCCTCCCTGCTAAGGGGACAAACAGGTTTAGAGCCGGGGTTAAAAGGCTCTAAACCTTTTTTCCGTATTTAACTTTTTCTCATTTCCTTAAGGCAGAACATGTCAAAAAAGACTACAAACAAGCGAATAAACTTCGCAACATCCAAGATCCTGGAATACCCCGACCTGCTTGAAGTCCAGATCAAATCCTTCAAGGACTTCTTCCAGCTCGACACAACCCCCGAGAACAGAAAGAACGAAGGTCTGTTCCAGGTTTTCCAGGAAATCTTCCCTATTGAGGACACGAGGAACAGCTACAAGCTCGAGTTCATCGACTACTTCATCGACCCTCCGAAGTACTCAATAGAGGAATGTCTTGAGAGAGGACTCACATACAACGTTCCTCTGAAGGCAAAACTCCGCCTTTCCTGCACTGACCCCGACCACGAAGACTTCGACACCAAGGTTCAGGACGTCTATCTCGGCGACATACCCTATATGACCCCCGCCGGCACGTTCGTGATCAATGGTTCGGAGCGCATCATCGTGTCTCAGCTGCACAGGTCGCCCGGTGTGTTCTTCGACCAGAGCATGCACGCCAACGGCAGCAAGCTCTACTCGGCCCGCATCATCCCCTTCAAGGGATCCTGGATCGAGTTCGCCACGGACATCAACTCCGTGATGCACGCCTACATCGACCGCAAGAAGAAACTGCCTGTCACAACCCTCCTGAGGGCCATTGGTTACAATTCCGACAAGGACATCATCGACATATTCGACCTTGCCGACGAAGTGCCCGTATCGGAGGAGGAGCTCAAGGCCAACAGCGGCCGCAAGCTCGCAGCCAAAGTACTCAAAACCTGGACAGAAGACTTCGAGGATGAGGACACCGGCGAAGTGATTCCCATCGAGCGCACGGCCCAGATAGTGGACCGCGGACAGATCCTCGACGACGACACAATCGAAGCCATCCTCAGCACCGACGTCAAGACCATTCTCCTGCAGAAGGACGAGGCCAACACGGCCGAATACAACATCATCTTCAACACTCTGCAGAAAGACCCCACCAATACGGAGATAGAAGCCGTCAACTACATCTACAAGCAGCTCCGCAACTCGGAACCGCCCGATGAGAACACGGCGCGCGACGTCATCGACAAGCTCTTCTTCTCCGAAAAGCGCTACGACCTCGGCAGCGTCGGAAGGTACCGCCTCAACAAGAAGCTGCACCTCACCATCGCCCCCGAAGTCCGCGTGCTCACGAAGACCGACATCATAGAGATAATCAAATATCTCATCCAGCTCATCAACTCCAAGGCCACCGTCGACGACATCGACCATCTGTCCAACCGTCGCGTACGCACCGTGGGAGAGCAGCTGGCAAACCAGTTCAGCGTAGGTCTGAGCCGTATGGCCCGCACTATCCGTGAGAAGATGAACGTCCGCGACAGCGAGCCGTTCAGCCCCACCGACCTCATCAACGCCAAGACCCTCAGTTCCGTCATCAACTCCTTCTTCGGAACGAGCCAGCTGAGCCAGTTCATGGACCAGACCAACCCTCTTGCGGAAATCACCCACAAGAGGCGTCTGAGCGCACTCGGCCCCGGCGGTCTGAGCCGCGACCGTGCAGGATTCGAGGTCCGCGACGTGCACTACACCCACTACGGACGCCTGTGCCCTATCGAGTCTCCTGAAGGCCCGAACATCGGTCTCATATCCTCGCTGTGCGTCTATGCCCGCATCGACGACCTCGGCTTCATCGAGACCCCTTACCGCGACGTACAGAACGGAAAGGTGGACCTCAGCGCAGCCGGTTGCCACTATATGAGCGCCGAAGAGGAGGAAGCCAAGAAGGTATCCCTTGCCAACGTGCATATGGACGACGAGGGCAACATCCTCGACGAGCGCATCCAGTGCCGTCAGGAGGCCGACTTCCCCGTGGTTTCCAAGGAAGAAGTCGATTATATGGACGTGGCCCCGAACCAGATGGCTTCGGTCGCAGCTTCCCTGATTCCCTTCCTCGAGCACGACGACGCCCACCGCGCACTGATGGGCGCGAACATGATGCGTCAGGCCGTTCCCCTTCTCAAGCCCGAATCCCCCATCGTCGGAACAGGACTCGAAGAGAGGTGCTGCATAGACTCACGCACCCAGTACATTGCCGAGCGCAAGGGCGAGGTGACCTATGTCGACGCCAACGAGATTCACGTCAAGTACGAGCGCACCGAAGACGAGGCATTCGTCTCCTTCGCTCCCGAAGAGACAGTTTACAAACTCCCCATCTACCGCAGGACCAACCAGAGCACCACGGTCAATCTCGTCCCCATAGTCCGCAAGGGCGACAAGGTCGAGAAGGGCCAGGTTCTGACCGAGGGCTACGCCACCCAGAACGGCGAGCTCGCACTCGGCCGCAACCTCAAGGTGGCATTCATGCCCTGGAAGGGTTACAACTATGAGGACGCCATAGTCCTCAGCGAGGAGATGGTCAAGTGGGACGTTCTCACTTCCGTTCACGTTGACGAGTACCTCACCGAGGTGCGCGACACCAAGCGCGGAATGGAGGAACTCACCTCCGACATCCCCAACGTCAGCGAAGACGCGACCCGCGACCTCGACGAGAACGGTATCGTGCGCATCGGAGCCCACATCGAACCGGGCGACATCATGATCGGCAAGATCACCCCGAAGGGCGAGAGCGATCCTTCTCCCGAGGAGAAGCTGCTCAAGGCCATCTTCGGCGACAAGGCCGGCGACGTGAAGGACGCTTCCCTGAAGGCTAATCCTTCCCTCAGCGGCACCGTCGTCAAGACCGCCCTCTATGCCAAGACAGGCAAGGAGACCGGCCGCAGGGGCGCCAAGCAGTCGGAACTCAAGACCCGCATCGAACTCCGCCAGGCCGAGTCCGACGAGAAGAAGGAGAAACTCACCGCCGAGTTCCTCCAGAAGCTCGCCGTCCTCACCAGGAACAAGAAGAGCGCGGGCGTGTTCGACCTCTACGGAGCCGAAGTCATCGCCAAGGACAAGAAGTTCACCGCCGAACTGCTGAAGACCGTCGATTACGACAACGTCAACACCGGCAAGTGGACCACCGACAAGGATGCCAACGTCCTCATCCGCGAGCTCATCAACAACTACTGCATCGCCAAGAAGACCGAGGCAGCGGTTTGCAAGCGCGAGATAGACAAGCTCAAGGTCGGCGACGAACTCCCCAACGGAGTGATGCAGCTTGCAAAGGTATATATCGCCAAGAAGCGCAAGATCACCGTGGGCGACAAGATGGCAGGCCGTCACGGCAACAAGGGTATCGTTGCCAAGATCGTCCGCCAGGAGGATATGCCGTTCCTTGCGGACGGCACCCCCGTCGACATAGTTCTGAACCCTCTGGGCGTGCCTTCACGAATGAACCTCGGACAGATTTACGAGACCGTGCTCGGTTGGGCCGGCGCCAAACTCGGTCTGAAGTTCAGCACCCCGATTTTCGACGGCGCAAGCATCGACGAAATCTGCGACCTCACCGACAAGGCAGGTCTGCCGCGCTTCGGCAAGACCCAGCTCCGCGACGGTGGCACCGGCGACCTGTTCGACCAGCCCGCCACCGTAGGTGTGATCTATATGATCAAGCTCGGCCATATGGTCGACGACAAGATGCACGCCCGTTCAATAGGTCCCTACTCACTCATCACCCAGCAGCCTCTCGGAGGCAAGGCCCAGTTCGGCGGCCAGCGCTTCGGAGAGATGGAAGTCTGGGCCCTCGAGGCCTTCGGCGCAGCCAACTGCCTCCAGGAGATACTGACGGTCAAGTCCGATGACGTCACCGGACGCTCCAAGACCTACGAAGCAATAGTCAAGGGCGATCCGATGCCGCCTGCAGGCATCCCCGAATCGCTCAATGTCCTGCTTCACGAGCTCCGTGGACTCGGACTCAAGGTCACGTTGGAATAATCATTTGAATGACAAGGAATTATGCCTACTTTCAACAATAAAGACAATAAAGTAAAGAGCAACTTCTCGAAGATCAGCATCTCACTGGCCTCCCCCGAGGACATCACCGACCGTTCGTGCGGTGAGGTTCTCAAACCGGAGACCGTGAACTACAGGACCTACAAGCCCGAGCGCGACGGTCTGTTCTGCGAGAAGATTTTCGGACCTACCAAGGATTACGAGTGCTATTGCGGCAAGTACAAGAGAATACGCTACCGCGGAATAGTCTGTGACCGATGCAACGTCGAGGTGACCGAGAAGAAGGTGCGCCGCGAGCGTATGGGTCACATCACCCTTACCGTTCCCGTTGCACACATCTGGTACTTCAAGAGCGCTCCCAACAAGATTTCCGCCCTGCTCGGACTTCCCGCAAAGAAGCTCGAGAGCGTCATCTATTATGAGAAGTACATAGTCGTGCGCCCCGGCGCAAGCGAGTGCGAGAAGATGGACCTCCTCTCCGAGGACGAATATCTCGACGTTCTTGCAAAGATTCCCGGCAACTGGAATCTCCCCGACTCCGACCCCGACAAGTTCGTGGCCAAGATGGGCGCCGAAGGCATCTACGACCTTCTCAAGGAGATCGACGTGGACGAACTCGGAAAGGAGCTCCGCCAGAAGATGCTCGCCGAGACCTCCCAGCAGCGCAAGGCCGAGCACCTCAAGCGCCTCCAGGTGGTAAAGTGGTTCCAGGAAAGCAAGGACATCAACCGCCCCGAGTGGATGATAATGAAGGTCATACCCGTCATTCCGCCCGATTTGCGTCCCCTCGTTCCCCTGGACGGCGGCCGCTTCGCGCCCTCCGCCCTCAACGACCTCTACCGCCGCGTCATAATCCGCAACAACCGACTCAAGAAACTCATTGAGATAAAGGCCCCCGAGGTCATCCTCCGCAACGAGAAGCGTATGCTTCAGGAAGCGGTCGACAGCCTCTTCGACAACTCCAAGAAGTCTTCTGCCGTGAAGAGCGAGACCAACCGCGCCCTCAAGAGTCTCTCCGACTCCCTCAAGGGCAAGCAGGGCCGCTTCCGCCAGAACCTCCTCGGAAAGCGCGTCGACTATTCGGCACGTTCCGTCATCGTGGTGGGTCCCGAACTCAATATGCACGAGTGCGGTCTGCCCAAGTATATGGCAGCGGAGCTCTACAAGCCGTTCATCATCCGCAAGCTCATAGAGCGCGGCATTGTGAAGACCGTCAAGAGCGCAAAGAAGATCGTCGACCGCAAGGATCCCGTCATCTGGGACATCCTCGAGAATGTGATGAAGGGCCATCCCGTGCTCCTGAACCGTGCACCTACCCTGCACCGTCTGGGTATCCAGGCCTTCCAGCCCAGGATGATCGAGGGCAAGGCAATTCAGCTCCATCCTCTCGCCTGTACCGCATTCAACGCCGACTTCGACGGCGACCAGATGGCCGTGCACCTGCCTCTCGGCAATGCCGCCATTATGGAAGCCCAGCTCCTGATGCTCGGTTCCCAGAACATCCTCAACCCCGCCAACGGCGCCCCTATCACCATTCCTTCACAGGATATGGTCCTCGGTCTGTACTACATCACCAAGATACGCCCGGGCGCAAAGGGAGAAGGCAAGAGCTTCTACTCTGAGGAAGAGGTCATCGTAGCCTACAACGAGAAGGCCATCGACATGCACGCAGAAATCAACGTCCGCGTGCCCGCCGACAAGCAGGATGCCTCCAAGGGCACCGTGATGGTCAAGACCACCGCCGGCCGCATCATCGTGAACCAGTTTGTTCCCGACGAAGTTCCCTATGTGAACGAGGTCATCGGAAAGAAATCGCTGCGCAAAATCATCACCAACGTGATCAAGTGCACCGGCGTCACCCGCACCGCCAAGTTCCTCGACGACATCAAGAACCTCGGATACGACCAGGCATTCCGCGCCGGTATCTCCTTCAACCTCGGCGACGTCCTCGTTCCCGCGGAGAAGACCTCCCTCGTCGAAGATGCCTACAAGCAGGTCGCCGAAATCCGCGACAACTACGAATTCGGTCTCATCACCAACAACGAGCGATACAACAAGGTCATCGACCTCTGGAGTGCCGTGGACAACAAGCTCACCGGCATAGTGACCAAGCAGATCTCCGCCGACCAGCAGGGCTTCAACCCCGTGTATATGATGCTGGATTCCGGAGCCCGCGGTTCCACCGCCCAAATCAAGCAGCTCTGCGGTATGCGAGGCCTTATGGCCAAGCCCCAAAAGGCAGGTGCCTCCGGAGCCGACATCATCGAGAACCCTATCACCTCCAACCTTAAGGAGGGTATGACGGTGCTCGAGTACTTCATCTCCACGCACGGCGCCCGCAAGGGTCTTGCCGATACCGCACTCAAGACCGCTGATGCAGGTTACCTGACCCGCCGTCTTGTGGACGTGTCGCACGACGTGATTATCACCGAAGAGGACTGCGGCACCCTCCGCGGCCTCATCGCCACCGCTATCAAGAACAAGGACGAAATCGTCGAGTCCCTCGGCGAGAGAATCCTCGGACGCACTTCCGTCCACGACATATTCAACCCTCTGACCGGAGAACTCATCATCAAGGCCGGCGAAGAGATACGCGAGGCCCAGGCCGAGCTTATCAACTCCCTGCCCATCGAGCAGGTGGAAATCCGTTCGGTGCTCACCTGCGAGAGCCGCAAGGGCGTCTGCGCCAAGTGTTACGGCCGCAACCTCGCCACCAGCCGTATGGTCGAGAAGGGCGAAGTCGTGGGTGTTATTGCAGCACAGTCCATCGGTGAGCCCGGTACCCAGCTGACGCTCCGTACCTTCCATGTCGGTGGTGCGGCCTCCGCAGCCGCGGCCGACTCCTCCGTCGTTTCCAAATACAACGGCGTGCTCGAGTTCGAAGAGCTCCGCACCATCGAGAGGATCGACGCCGAGGGAAATGTCCAGAACGTCGTGGTGAGCCGTATGACCGAGCTCCGCATCAAGGACGAGAACACCGGCATCACCTTCTCCCAATACGACATCCCCTACGGATCCGTCCTCTACAAGGAGAGCGGCAGCAAGGTCTCCAAGGGTGACCTCATCTGCGAATGGGACGCCTACAACGCCGTCACCATCGTCGAGACAGCGGGCGAAGTCCGCTTCGAGAATATGGAGAAGGACGTGACCTTCACCCAGGAAACCACGGAATCCGGCCAGGCCAGCAACAGCAGGACCATCATCGAGTCCAAGGACAAGACCAAGTCCCCTGTTCTGCACATCGTCGATGCCGAGGGCAATTCCATCAAGCAGTACAACCTCCCTGTCAAGGCCCAGATTCTCGTGGCCGACAAAGCCGAGGTCAAGGTGGGCGACATCATTATGAAGATTCCCCGCACCTTCGGCAAGGCCAGCGACATCACCGGCGGTCTGCCCCGCGTGACCGAGCTCTTCGAAGCCCGCAACCCGAGCAGCCCCGCCATCCTCTCCGAGATCAACGGTCAGGTCATTATGGGCAAGCTCAAGAGGGGTAACCGTGAGATTGTCGTCCAGAACAAGAGCGGTGTCGAGAAGCACTACCTCGTGCCCGTGACCAAGCAGATTCTGGTTCAGGAAGACGACTACGTCAAGGCCGGCACTCCCCTGTCGGACGGCGGCGTGTCTCCTTCCGACATCCTCGCGATCCTCGGCCCCGTGAAGGCTCAGGAGTACATCGTGAACGAGGTTCAGGCAGTGTACCGCCTCCAGGGTGTGAAGATCAACGACAAGCACTTCGAAATCATCGTACGCCAGATGATGCGCAAGGTCGAGATCACCAATCCCGGCGACACTGAGTTCCTCAACGAGGAGATGGTGGACAAGTGGAAGTTTATGGACGTGAACGACAAGATCTACGGCAAGTACTACGTGATCTCCGCAGGAGACAGCGTGAAGTTTGCCGAAGGTGACATCATCAACGCCCGCGAACTGCGCAATGAGAACGCCTCCCTCGCCCGCCAGGATATGAAGGTCGTGGTTGCACGTCCCGCACAGCCCGCCACCGCACGTCTCGTGCTCCAGGGCATCACCCGTGCGGCCCTCAAGACCGACAGCTTCATGTCCGCGGCTTCCTTCCAGGAGACCACCAAGGTCCTCTCCGAAGCAGCCATCCGCGGCCGCGAGGACTACCTCGAAGGTCTTAAGGAGAACGTCATCTGCGGCCACCTGATTCCTGCCGGTACCGGTCTCAAGGACTACCAGGACATCATCGTCGGGCGCAAGGACGAGCTCGCCGCCGAACTCAACGATCTTTAACAGGATTGAATGATATAAAAAAGAAGCGCAACTGAGGTTGCGCTTCTTTTTTATATCACGAGCTCCACCGGACAGTGGTCGGAGCCGAATATTTCATTATGGATTTCCGCTCCTGCTATCCTGCCTTTCAGGGAGTCGGAAACCAGGAAATAGTCTATGCGCCACCCCACGTTCCTCTCTCTTGCGGCCATACGGTAAGACCACCACGAATACTTGGCGACGCCGGGGTTCAGACTGCGCCAGGTGTCGGTAAAACCGGAGGCAAGAAGCCGGGAGAACTTCTCCCTCTCCTCATCGGAGAAGCCGGGATTGAAATGATTGGTTGCAGGGTTCTTGAGGTCGATTTCCTCGTGAGCCACGTTCATATCGCCACAGACGACAACCCCTTTCCGCGCGGCAAGGCCGCAGAGATACTCCCGGAAGGCATCCTCCCAGTCCAGGCGCCACCCAAAGCGCCTCAGGCCGTCCTGGGAATTGGGCGTGTAAACGTTCACGAGATAGAAATCGGGCATTTCCAGAGTAACCACGCGGCCCTCGTGGTCGAATTCATCCACACCGATTCCGTATGCCACGGAAAGAGGCTCGATGCGGCTGTAGATCACGGTGCCGGAATATCCCTTCTTCTCGGCATAGTTCCAGAAGGAAGAGTAACCGGGAAACTCCAGGTCGATCTGGCCGGCCTGGAGTTTGGTTTCCTGAAGACATACGAAGTCGGCGTCGAATGCCACGAAGGCATCGGCAAAGCCCTTCGTGCAGACGGCCCTGAGGCCGTTCACGTTCCAGCTTATCAGTTTCATTGCGCGTCCTTGGTACAGCGGACCTGGACTCCGCACTTGCCCAGGGTTGCGAATGCAAGCGACACCTTGCCCAGATTGTTGGTGCTGGTGAAGGTGGTCATCAGAGCGAACATCTGGGTTGACTTGTTGGGGGAGGAAGAAGCCAGGTAGGCCATTCTGGGATTGCCGTAATATTCTTCCACGCTGCACACCGACGAATCGATTATGAGCTTGCTGTAGGCGCTGTTCGCGATGGTGCCGCCGAGGGTGAAGTTGAAGCCGGCCTCGTTGAACTTGCCCACGGGGGCATAACCCGCGGTGGAATCCCAGAACAGGGCGTTGTCATTGGTCTGAGCGCCTTTCTCTCCGAGATACGCGCTGGCATTGCTGTAGCCGCAAAGCGCAAACCACTCGGCTCTGGTGGGGATGTGCCAGCCCTTGGGGCAGATACCCTGTGCGCCCTCGAACTTGTCGAAGTTTTCTTCTGTCACGGCCTCTCCGAGCAGGGCGTCGTAGGAATAGAAATAGCCGTTGGCCTTGATGGAGGCCGCATCCTTGAGAACGGTAATATCGGTTCCGTCGGAGCTGTAAGGATACCATATGTCGCCGCTTGCGGGATTGTCGCTGACGGTCTTCCCGAGGGGAACATAGGCCAGGGGCTCGGCCATCCAGGTGGTGCCGTTGGAAAGGGTTACGATCTTGTAGGAGAGTCCGTCGTAGTCGAAGTGGTCGGCATATTCGGCGAAGGGAGTCTCATAGTCTCCGCCGCCGAGATTGCCGCCGTCGTCCCAGCCGCTGATGTCGCCGCTCAGGCCGGCATCGACCTGGTCGGAGCTCACGGTTACGGTCAGGGTATAGGAATAACCGGCCTTGAGTTCGGCTCCCTCGACTCCGGAAAGCAGGGTGTTGCCGCCCGTCACGTCAACGGCCACGCCGAGTTTGTCGAAGGTCTGGGGGACAACTATCACGCAGTAGTTTTTGCCCGCGGTGAGCTCTTCGGCCTTGATGTCGGCCGCAGCGGCGTCGGGGTCGGCCGCGGCGGAAACCGCACCGTTCTGCCCTTTGGTCAGCAGGGCCGTGGGGTTGATGCCCTTGATGGTGATGCCGTCAATCCCGGCGGAAGCCTGGTTGTCGACCACGATGTTGATCTGGCTCAGGAGATGGGTGAACTTCATCATCACCGGGCTGGCGGTAGGGTAAACGCCGTCGGCCCAGGCGGTCATAAGGTCAGAGGACTCGGTACCCGCGCTCTGGTCAGTTGCAACGGTGAAGGACTCGGGGAAGCCGGCCTGCTGATAAGGATAATAGGCGCTGATGCTGCAGGTCTGGCCGCCGTCGGAGTACCACTTTACGTCACCGGAGAAAGTGGTTCCGGCATAAGTCATCAGGGCATTGGTGACGTGGGCGGTTCCGTCGGACTTGACGATGTCCATACCGATTTTGTCGCCTTCGTTGAAATTTAGGCTGAGCGCGCGAGTGATCACGGGCTCGAGCAGCACGTCGGTGCTTTCGGCCGGAACGGGCTCTGCGGGGTTTTCCTTGTTGTTGCAGGCCGCGAGAGTCATCACGGCAATGCAGGAAAGAATCAAATACTTCTTCATATCACTTAAAAATTATAACCGAATCTGAGGAATGCGCGGGTGCGCCATTCCCCTTTTATGAGTTGCAGATTGAAGGCCTTGACAATGAGGGCGTCGGCCCCCACATACATTCCGTGGCCGATGGAGAAGCGCAGGGAAGGCTCGAGGCGCAGCTGGCAGGCGGTGATGTAGTCCATCTGACCCAGCCAGTAGGTTTCCAGCTTGTAGGGCTCGGAAGTTGCGCCGCTGCCGGTGTCGGCCACAGCCTCGCTCGTGGTCCAGAAACCGTTGCCGTAGGAAAGCGCGAGAGCCGGGGTGAAACGGCCGGCCTTTATGGAGCCGCCGACCCTGGCAAGAAGGGTATAGTATTTCTGAGAGTTCAGATAAGGGTACATTGCCGTGGAGGTTTCGTAGGCGCTGGCAAGGACCAGGGATGCGTCGAGGCTGAATTTCCGCGCGGAAAGGGCCCAGGAAGGGGTCAGGCGCCAGTCGCTGCGGTCATAGACCTGGTTGGAGCCGTGCTCCTCGACGGTGGACACACCTCCGGAGGTGACCTTCTCCAGCACCGTCTCGAAGTTGGTGCGGCGGCGCCAGGTAAGTTCGGCCTTGATGGTCTGGGAAGCATTTTCTCCTTTGATCCTGTAGCCCGCGACCAGCCTTGCCGACGTGCCGGGGAAGCGGAACCACACCTGCTGTTTCTCACCGGCCCTGCCGTTGCTGCGGCTCAGCCGGGCCTCGGCAAAAAAGTCCTTCCAGCCGGCCTGAAGGCCGATTCCGTGCGAATTCTCCACTACGGGGAAGCCGCTCACTCCGGCCTCGGACAGATGCAGGCCGCCTCCGGTCCATACCTCGTAGGCGCCGTACAGCAGGCCCTTGTCAAGAAAGGCGTAGTACGACGATTCCCCGGTGCCAACCTGCTCGGCCGTAACGGTCTCGGTTTCACGGTGGAAGATATAGTTCACGCCCAGTGCAAGGTCACCGCTGTGCCAGACGATGCCCGGCGAGAAAGTAAGGTCGAGCCTGTAGTTCGTGTGGCGGAGGTCCTTGCGCTTGGAATAGTTGGCGGAGGTGAAGTCAAGTTCTCCGCCGAGCCTGAGGTTCGGAGTCAGGTCCACGCTTATGCCTCCGTCGAAGGAATAAGTCTGCTTCGTCTTGGTGCCGGGAGTGAATTCAATCAGGTCCACGGGGTAGCTGGCGGGGGTTATGAACATTGAACCGGCCATACCCTCGCCCTGGAACTGCTCGAAAGAGAAGGCGCCCTTCATAGAGAACTTCTCCAGATGCATAAGCGTCCTGGCCGAGGCCCCGGCCCTCCAGCAGAAGGTAGCCTGAGAAGAAGACTTGAACTTGCCTGTTTCGATACCTGCGTACAACGAGGCATCGGAGGCCGAAACACTTGTGTCACAGCGTATTCCGGCGGCATTGGAGCCGAGATACCAGAAGTTGGCGGCAGTGGCGCCGGCATAGGTCTGGCAATATGATGCGGCCGCGGAGCACAGCAGCGCGGCAAGGACGGCGGCCGTCCTAATCGTGCAGAGACTGAGTTTCGCGTTCATAGAAATCGTTGCTTGAATTGTTGGTGTCGGCAAGGACCTCGAAGCCGGAGCCCGCCGTCAGGGATTCGTCCACCTCACGCATCAGGGTGTGGCCGAGGTAGGTGTCGGAAAGGGTCACGTACCCTGCGTCGAGGGAAGGCACGAGCCTCTTCGCGTTCGACGACGAGGAGCCGTTGAACACCTCCACGGCGTCCACGACCCAGTCGTAAGGAAGGGCCACGACCTGGTCCACGGAACTGCCGGGAACCTGGACGACGCTCCCCTCCTGCTGCACGAACTCCCTCATCGTCATTCCCTGCGCGCGCCAGATCAGCACGGTCGGGGAATTGATGCTCAGGGTGTAGGCGTTGGCCTTGCCTGTCTTGATGACAACGTCGAGGATATGGTCGCCGGAGATGTTGTCGCCGGGGGCCGGGTGATAGGTCGTGTTGGTGAAGTAGGTGCTGTTGTAGCACACGAAGTAGCCGGGACGGTTGAGATTCACGGAAAGAGGATACTGCACCGTATGGTCCACGGCGCCCCTGAGCACCACGACGGCATCTTCTCCGCTCTGCAGGGGGAAGGAAGTGCCGTCGCCCCCGAACTGCCACACGGCCTGGGCTATGGGAGCGTAGTCGGGATAGACGGTCTCGCCGGTGGAAGGATCCTTGGAGATGAAGGGATTGGTGGCCGTGGAATTGTAGGGGAACAGGGTCCCGAGGCAGAGGCCGTCGAGGTATTGCACCTCAACGTCGTTGTTGTGCAGGATTATGTATTGGTCAGCCTGGTAGTCGCCCTCCTGGGGAAGGCGCTTGCAGCCGCCACAATAGATTTCCTTTATGACTATGCTGCCGGATCTGGAATGCAGCAGGGGGACGCTCACCGCGGCATCGACCCCGCCGGTGACTACAAGCCGGTCCACGCTGCCGTTGAAGATGTCCTCCCCGTTCCGGTCGCTCACCGTCACCCGGTAAAGTCCGTTGCGCACGGAGAAGACGGCCACGCCGGAGGCGTCGGGCTGCCTGGAATAGCTGTAGCCCAGGTTGATGTCTTCCAGAAGGACCTGCGCCAAGGCGCCGGCGGCGCAGCCGTCGGGGTACTCCGCCGTGACGGTCAGAGTGTTCAGGCCGGAGGAATATGGGTCGCTTCCCGCCCGGCAGGAGGCCAGGACGAGGACAGGAATCAGTATAGCCAGATATTTGATTTTCATAGATTTACAATTTTATTCGGCAGGTCAGTCCGTAATAGAAGGAAGGAGTGAATATGGCACCGACCCCCGTTGCCATCGAGACCACATAGGGTCTGGAATTGGTGAAGTTGTTGGCAAAGAACGAGAGACTTACGTGCCTGCCTATCTCCTTGGTTATGCTTAGGTTGGCCGACATATAGAAGCCGTAGCCGTCCTGCGCGAAGGTATAAACGTTGCCCGATTTGAGGATGAGGTTGCGGAATTCGGGGTCGGCGGCCTCGGCGGCGGTGAACTCGTGCACAGTCCCGTCCAGGTCCATATATGCCACGGGCCACACGGCGGTATAGCCGTCGTCGGAAACCTTGAAGGCGTAATCTGCGCCGTTGTACTCCGAGAGGTTGCGGCTGCGGTTCAGGATGGACATTTCCACCCTGCAGGTCACCACGAGCCGGGCCTCCGGTATACGGGTGATGGTCGTAATGTTGGCGTCGAGGTTATGGGTCTCCTTTCCGTTGACGACCGGCGTGCCGCTGCCGCCGTTGGCATATATGCCCACGTACTGGTACGAACGGTTGGCCTCGGTGGTGTGCGACCAGCCGCTCTGGTAGTAGTAAGAGAGGGACTCGTCGTGGGTGCGGGTCCACACATACGAGGCGTCGAGCCGTACGGAGGTGCGCAGGGGCCTTATTTCGGGGAAGTCCACCGTCAGTTCCGATCCCGCGCGGTGCACGTCGGCCCCGTTGTCCTGCACGGTGGACTTGACGAAGGTGCGGTCCGTGACCTTCACGTCCATCTGCTTCCACCAGTCGTCGGACCCTGCGCGCAGGTAAACGTCGCCGGTACGGCTGTCGACCTTTATCTCGGGGTCCGAAGGAACCTGATAGCCCGAAGGGAGCGAGAGTATGTTGTAGCTGAAGGGAGTGTACAGACAAGAGTATTTGTACGGATACGAAGTCTTGTTGTAGAAGCCCACGAGGGAGAAGCTGAAGTCTCCGGCGGAAATGTCGAGCCCGAGTTCCGAATTAGCCGACCTCTGCCAGCGAAGGGACGGGTTGTGCACCATCGTGTAGGGCTGGGTATAATAGATGTACGAAGCCGAACTGCCGTGGCTGAAGCCGAAGGTCTGGATGTCGCGGTATTCCTGCCTGGGGTAGAGGACATAGAAGGAGGGAAGTTTCTCGTTGATTCCCCATCCGCCGCGGAGGGCAACCTTGTCGGAGATGTCCCAGCGCAGGTTGAAGCGGGGAGAGAGGGTGTTCATCCTGTCGTACTGCGAGCCTTCTATGAACACGTTCTCCATCCTCAGGCCGGCGGTGAGCTCGACGGTGCCGGACCACAGGGGAAACACGAAGTTCTCCTCGGCGTACAGGGAGAGGTTGTGCATAAAGGGATACTCGCTGTAGGGGCGCGGACGGTAGCCGTTTGCGGCAAGGGAGGCGTCTTCATAATATTCTCCCTGCCCCACGTTGCCGTTGGCCTTCCACTGGACGCCAGCCTTGAATTTGCTGCGGACCTCGTCCCAGCGGCGGTTCCAGCTGTACTTCAGGCTGGCCGCGAAGTCGAGTTCCCGGGAGTCGGTGATCTGGTCGCTGTAATATGTAAGCGGCAGGCGCGAGGCAAGGTAATAGCCCTCCTCCTCGCTGTGCACGGCCGGCTGGACCGAGCCGTAGGTGTTGAATTCGTGGACCCGGCTGAGATTGTCGGACATATTCACGCTGGCCTCGGCCTTGAGGCCGGTGATCCAGTCGCGGTTGAGCATCCAGTCAAGAGACACGTTGGCGCGGTACGCGTTGTCACGGACCTTCGTGTACTCCCCGCTGAAGGCGTCGGGGTCATCTTCGCTATTCATTCCGCCGATGTTCACGGTACCTCCGGCCTCCAGGCGCAGCACCTTGGCGAAGGTGTTGCTGTAGGCAAGGGACACGCTGCGGCGGGTATAGGATTCATAGGGGCTGACAAGCTTTTTGGTGGCCCTGGCCCACTCGGCGCTCACGTTCAGCACTCCCCGGCCGCCGCCCAGGTCCGCTCCCTTTGCCGCAGAGGCCTGCCAGGTGCGGGGGTTGACCGAGAACGAAAGGCTCAGAGGGGTGCGCCCCTTTTTAGTGTGCACGCGGACCATTCCGCTTCCAAGGTCGCCGTACTCGGCCGAGGGCACGCCGGAGACCACTTCCACCGACTCTATGTTGTCGACGGAAATGCTGCGGGTGTCGATTCCCGCCAGCTCGCCGAAGCCGGCGTTTCCGCCCAGCCTCACTCCGTCGACCTCCACCGCGGTGGCGAAGGCGGCGTTTCCCGCCGAAGACCCTCCGGCCCTTATGGAGAACTCCGAGGCCGTGGTGAGGTCGGGATTGGAGGTCTTGCCTCCCGGCAGCAGGGAGGCCATATCGGAGATTCCCGACATCTGCAGATGGTTGAGGGCGTCGCGCCCCACGGTATGGGTGGTGCCGGCGCCGGTCTCCCTCTGCGCCGTGACGACGACCCCCTCGAGGGCCAGAGAGCTTTCCTTCAGCAGTATGCTTACCGACCCGTCGGAACGGAGGTCCATTTCCTCACTCCAGTCCACATATCCCAGGCACGAGGCCGTCACGACATATTTGCCGGGCTGGATGCCCTGTACGCTGAAGCGGCCCTCAGCATCGGTCACCGCCCAGAGATAGTCCTTTCCAATGCTGACAACCGTTCCCGCAACCGGCCCCGACGCGTCAGCCACCGTGCCGGACAGGGAAACGCGCTGCGGAGCGGCGCAGAGTGCGATTCCAAGCAGAATAAAGGACAATATGAGCGCAATTCGTTTCATAGCTTCTAACCGGCTGCAAAGTTACAGTTTTGCAAAATAAGTAAAAATCCTTAAAAATTGGTATTTTTGATTACCTTTGTTGAAATGCAGAACCACAATGAAAAAGAACAATAATCCGAACTGGCCCGCCAGGATCCTTCAGTGGGGTACCCTCGCGGCGCTCATAATCCTCCTCATCGGCCCTTCCGACCCGGAGAGGTACTGCCCAATGGGCGGCCTTCAGGCTCTTGTGACCTATTTGAGCAGGGGGTCGCTTCCCTGCTCGATGAGCAGCGTGCAGATTCTGATGGGGCTGGCTCTCGCCGCCGGCGTCATCGTCTTCAGCAAACTTTTCTGCGGTTACATCTGCCCCGTGGGCACGGTCGAGGACCTGCTCACAAAGCTGCGAGGGGCCATCGGGCTGCACGGCATCGAGATCCGTTCCGGCAGCCCGGCCGACAAGATTCTCCGCGTCATCAAATATCTGCTGCTGTTCTGGATATTCTATTCCACGGCCACGGCCAGCGAGCTGTTCTGCAAGAACCTCGACCCTTATTACGCCGTTGCAACGGGTTTCAAGGGCGAGATAACCCTTTGGATGTCGGTCACTTCGCTCTCGCTGGTGGTGTTGGGCGGCCTTTTCGTGAAGCGCTTCTGGTGCCGCTACATCTGCCCGCTCGGAGCGGCTTCCAATACCTTCAAGTTCTGGCTCCCGCTGCTTCTGATTTTCGGCCTGTGGTGGCTGCTGTCTCTTCTGGGCCTCAAGCTGCAGTGGTGGTGGCTGCTTGCCGCAATCTGCCTTGCGGGATATCTGCTGGAGGCCTTTTATGCCAAGCCCAAGCTGCAGCTGCTCAACGTCATACACAACACATCAAAGTGCA
>R05__coassemble_427_pt1 | contig 20201 bp, 17 predicted proteins | sample R05__metabat2_high_PE_021 | metagenome-assembled genome bin R05 | reverse complement strand
TCACTGCTGCCTCCCGTAGGAGTTTGGACCGTGTCTCAGTTCCAATGTGGGGGATCTTCCTCTCAGAACCCCTAGACATCGTAGCTTTGGTGGGCCGTTACCTCACCAACTGGCTAATGTCTCGCGAGCCTATCCGTATCCGACGAATCTTTCAAACAAAGGTCATGCGGCCTCTGTTGTTATGGGAAATTAGGCGGCGTTTCCACCGGTTATGTCCCAGATACGGGCAAGTTGCTCACGCGTTACGCACCCTTCCGCCGGTCGCCGCCAGGTATTGCTACCCGCGCTGCCCCTCGACTTGCATGTGTTAAGCCTGCCGCTAGCGTTCATCCTGAGCCAGGATCAAACTCTTCTTTGTATATCTATTTCTCTTAGCTCGATCCTCGACACTCTTTCTAAAGAAATTAACGCTCTCGATTATTAAATTTTCTCGGTACTTGCTTGTACTTATCTTTCAATATTTTCAATGACCTGTAAATTGTTTCGTTTCCGAAACGGGCTGCAAAGATAACCACTTTTTTTAACGTGGCAAATTTTTTTGCACTTTTTTTGGTTTTTTACTCAATCTTTATGCTGTAGGGCCACTGAGCGTCGGGCGCAGGGCCGCGCTCGGTGAATTCACTCTGCCAATATTCCGCGGGAGCGCCCATCACCACGAACCACAGATACTGCAGGTCCGCGGGGGCGTCGTAGCTGACTTTCCCCTGTACGGCGCTGTACGCGGGCCCGTAAACCGACTTCCCGTCGGCCCCCACGGCCACGAAGCCATAGCGCCAGCCCGCCTTGTCCGTCTTCACGGCCGTATATCCTTCGGCACCGGCCTCGCCGCGGAAGTCCACGGTAACCGTACCGCCTCCAGCCGGAACGGGCACGGGAACTGCGTTGAAGCCATAATTCTCGGGGCAGTTGCTCCCGGCAACGCGCAGCCTGCCGTCGGCGGTGGGCTCGAAGGCGGTGTGGTTCCTGTTGGCATAGGGGCGGCTCTCCTCCCACACGCGGTCGAAGTCCCAGTTCACGAAGTGCCTGCAGGCGTCGAACATCTCGTCGTTGAATTCCTCCTGGCTCAGGCCGAACATCTCCTTATAGGTGATGACGGGGTCGTCGCCCGCCTTGCCGGCCCGGAAGAGGTCGGCTATCACGGTCTTCCCGTGCTTCGCGGACCAGTATTCAAGCACATATGGCGAATGGTACATATTCTCGAAGTGCAGGAAAGCCTTGTGTGTCAGGTTGTTCCAGGCATCCCAGTGGTATTTTTCGGTAGTCTGCCATTCGGGGTTCACGTTCCAGAGCATCCACTGGGCACCCATCTCGAAGACGGGGTTCCCGCCCCAGGCCTCTCCCTTGTGGTCGCACACGACCATCGACTGGAACGAATGTCCCAATTCGTGGGCTATGCAGTTCAGACGGGAGTCCTGAATGCGCTGCGGGGTCACCCAGAGAGCACCGATGACCTCGTCCACGTCGCCGCCGTAGGCCGTTCCCTCAAGGTCGTAGCGCACAAAGCAGAGCATCCTGTATTTCTCGGCGTTGGAGCCGGGCAGGGTGAACTTCATCCCCTCGGAATATTCCTTGTAGAAGCGCTCCAGGTTCGAGGCCAGGTTCTCAAGGTCCCAGGTCATCGGATGGCCGTCCAGGTCGGGGGCCTTGGAAGGGTCGGGGCCGAAGCCCTTCTGCCAGAATATCGCCACGTTGTCGGTGCAGTGCATATAATGGTAGTTCCACTCGCTGTTCACGTCGTTCAGGTCAAGGCCCGCCCATTCCTTCTGCACGTAAATCTGCTTTCCTTTGGGAAGGGCCACCGGATCGGCCGGCTTGGGGGAAAGGAGCACCATCAGCACGCCGTGGGAGGGTATGGCAGCCTTCAGCCTGTCCTTTGAAGTGCAGAGGTCCTTGTGCTCCCAGAGGTCGCGGACCACATATTCGTTCTTGCGGAAATTCACCTCCGTGGCGAAGTACATCGTCTGATCGAGCCAGTTCCAGTCCAGTTTCCAAGCCGACTCGCCGCGGTTCATAAAGCACACTGCTATCTCCCCGCCGGCAAGAGGCTTTGCCCATACCTGATGATTGCGCATATCCATAAACTTGACGGCCTGCATTCCGAGGCTGTCCTGGTTCACGGCTATAACCTCCCTGTTGGTGAGGATTTCAAGGGTCTGGGGGTCCATATTCCTGAGGTCGTTGCCGCACATCAGGGGCGCCGCGAGCATCGACCACATCGAGAAATGGGAGACCTGCTCGTCACGCGTCATCTCGCCGTTGCCCACTTCGAGCATCTCGGCGTCGTTCCAGTGGCCGGGGCCGGCGTAGGGATAGAGGTCGGCCATAGCGTCAACGCAGCCCAGCACGCCCACTCCGCCCCAGTCGAAGGTGCAGTCGTAGCAGGCACGGATATCGGGGGTAACCCTCCACAGGTGCCCCACGCCCTTGCCCCATTCCCAGGGCTTGTTCTCTCCCCATTCACAGATGCTGAACACGACGGGGCGGCCGGCACTGCGAAGAGCCTCCGACATAGTGGTATATGCGGCCTTGGCGTCCTGCCCGTCGCAGGAGCACCAGTCGAATTTCAGGTAATCCACACCCCATTCGGCATATTTGAGGGCATCCTGATACTGATGCCCCTTGCTTCCCGGGCGGCCCTGGCAGGTAAGGGAGCCGGCGCAGGAATAAAGGCCGAACTTGAGGCCGAGGCCGTGCACGTAATCGGCGAGGGCCTTCATCCCGGAGGGGAAAAGCTTCGGGTCGGGGACTATGTCGCCACGGGCGTCGCGGTCAATCTGCCAGCCGTCGTCGATGACCACGTATTCGTACCCGGCATCCTTCATTCCGGACGAGACCATCGCGTCGGCAATCTCCTTGATGAGCTGCTCGCTCACCCGGGTGCCGAATTTGTTCCAGCTGTTCCAGCCCATAGGCGGGGTGGGTGCTATGGCGGCCCACTGCTCGTCGGTGAGCGGAACGGGTTTTTCCTGCGAATAAGATATGCTGCCGCAGAGAATCGCGGCGGCCAGGGTCATCAGTTTCAGTGCTTTCATACTCGTCGGGTGTTGATTGTTCCATAAAAATACGGAAAAATCCCGGCCTGCGTATGAAAAAAAGTCTAAATGAGGCCTGAAGGAATGTCCAAATCCAGAATCCTGCGCTTTTCGTCGATGCGGAGGACAAGGTCTTCGTGGAGCGGAATCAGCTTCTCGCCAACATAGATGCAGGGATTTCCGGGTATGGCCTCGACTCCGGTGACCTCGCCGACGCCGCGACCCTTGTCTAGAACGGTCCAGCCGATGAAATCCTCCTCTTCGGAGTCTTCCCACTCCCCTTCCAGGCAGAGGAAGCGGCCAACGACCTCCTCGGCGTCTTCCAGCGAGGACATATCGTTCAGGTGCAAGACGGCCTTCATAGTGCCCTTGGGCTGGACGGACTGAACGAAGAAAGGAACCGGGAGTCCATCGAATTCGATGTACACCGGTTCCTCAAGGTTCAGCTCCGAGGCATCGAAATCGCGGAAACTCACGAGAATTCCGCCGTCGATGCCGTTGGATTTGAGAATCTTGCCGATCTGGAGCATTATGCCTCTGCGGGAGCCTCTGCCTCCTCTGCGGGAGCGGCAGCCTCTGCAGCAGCCTCAGCCTCCTTTGCGGCGAGTTCTGCAGCCTTCTTGGCGATAGCCTCTGCACGGGCGGCGTTTACCTTGGCCTCTTCAGCCTTGGCGGCCTTCTTTGCCTCGATTGCGGCATTCTTGATGCCGGTCTTCTTGGCCTCGACCTTTGCGTCCTTGCCGGCCTTCCAGTCGTTGAACTTCTTGTCGGCAGCCTCCTGGGTGAGAGCGCCCTTTGCAACGCCACCGTCGAGGTGGTTGCGGAGGAGAACTCCCTCATAGGAGAGGATGCGACGAGCAGTGAGAGTGGGCTCTGCACCGACCTTCACCCAAGCGAGTGCACGGTCGAAGTCAAGAACGATCGTGGCGGGGTTGGTGTTGGGGTTGTAGGAGCCGATCTGCTCGATGTAACGACCATCACGGGGTGAGCGTGAATCTGCCACTACAATGTGGAAGAATGCGAAATTCTTCTTTCCGTGGCGCTGAAGACGAATTTTAACAGCCATTGTGAATCTGTATTAAAAAGTTAAACCTTAAAAACCGCCCTACCCGAGAGCGGACTGCAAAGGTACGATAATTTATTGTTATTGCAATACTTCGGAAGTTTTTTCGGCTCGGGAGAATTCGCAGCCGCAGAAGGTCTGGTTATAGAAGTTCTGTTCGCGGACAATCTCGTTCCTGCGCGGCTGCAAGCCGCCTTTCCGCCAGTTCTGGGCCCAGAAGGACACGCTCGCACATCCCGGTTGCGCAGTGGCCCACAAGCCTGCCGCATTGACCTGGTCGAGGTCTTTCCATCGGGACGAGGCGAGGGTCGTTGCCAGCACCGTAAAGCCGCTGACGGCGGCATAGCGGGCAGCCCTCAGGAGCCGGAAGCGGAAGCATTCCGTGCAGCGCGCCCCCCTCTCCGGTTCCCTTTCAAGACCGCAGACGGATTCCAGCCAGGCGGCGTGGTCGTAGTCGTCGTCCACCACCTCCAGGCCCAGCGATAGGGCATAGCGGCTGATTTCCGCCTTGCGGAGCAGATATTCCTCCGAAGGGAAAATGTTGGAGTTGCTGAAAAATATGGTTGGCCGTATGCCGTTTTCAAGCAGGCACTCTATGATGGCACCCGAGCAGGGGGCGCAGCAGGAGTGCAGCAGGATACGGTTTGCGCCGTCAGGGGCTTGAACTTTAAGCATAACGGCGCAAATTTAACAAAATCAATCAAATTCTTCAAAGTGAGGCCGCCTCGGATGAGGCTCGAGCCCCATTTCGGCGCGGGCCTCTTCGAGCTGCCTGACGGCCTTCTCTATCAGGTCCTTGGTGCCGGAGCCGTCATTGACGTACTGCATCACCATATCGCCGTAGTCGATGGCCTCGCGGAGCCTGGTGGTCTTGTTCTCCACGTTCCAGCGGGTGTCCATCAGCAGAGGCAGAAGGTCGTGCAGGTCCTCGGGCTCGGCAAGATTGCCGGGGCGCATAGTGTTGATGGCCATATTCAGGGACGAAGCCGCGGCGTTGACCTTGGTCTGGCTGAGCTCCTTGCGGGGCAGGGCAAGGACATCCTCGGCCTTCTTCATCTTCTCGAGCATACGGGAATAGCCGTTGGGGGCCCAGGGTGCGTATTCCGGGACCTTCACCTCCATTGCTTCCCAGGCCTCCTGGGCCGACTTGCGCTCCTGGGCAAGCTGCAGGGCCTGCTGCAGGGCCGTCTTGTCGGCCTTGCCCTTCTTCACCTTGCCGGCCTTGCCGTTGTCGACATAGAGGCGCAGGTAGTGGGTGGAATGGTCGGTCTGCCAATAGTCGGGCTGGAAATTCTTCTCGCCTATCTTGAGGGTATAGAGGTTGCCGTCGTGCCCGCCCGGCGCGGTAGGAGCCGCAGGGTGGATGTCGGAGAGGTCGCTCTTGAGGGTTATGTCGGCCTCGTCCCAGCCGGTCACGTCGGGGGTGGCCATAACAAGAGGGCCGTACATCACGGTGCCCACCCACTGGGGATCGAAAGGAGTGGCCGTCTCGTTGACGTCGGTGGCGGCGAGTTCCATCTTGTCGGGACCGAAGTCCAGGTGCACGGTGAAGGGCATCGAGACCTCCACAACGTCGCCGGGGCTCCATCTGTGGCGGGGAATCTCAACATAGGAGCAGGGAGCACCGTCGGCGACCTTCTGGCCGTTGAGGGAAACGGTGAAGCCCTCGGTAGCCCAATAGGGAACGCGCAGCTTGAGGGCAAATTCGCCGAAGCCTTCCTTTATTCTGATGGTGCTCTTCTCGGCGGGCCAGAGGCAGTCCTGCTCGATAACGACGCCCTTGGCCTTCCAGTTGGCAACTGAAGGGAGATACAGGGCCACCCACATCGTGTCGTCGGACACAAAGTAAGCCGCCTCCTGATACTTGACGTGGTTCTCGGAGCCCGTACCGCCGCAGCAGGACGACTGGGGAGTCTCGTTGCCGAAAGGCTTGATTGCGTTCATTCCCACGGCGTACTGGTATGTGGTGGCGTAATGCTCGGGGTGCACGGAACCGACCAGCTGGTTATAGAGGACGCGCTCGTAATAGTCCATATAGCGGGCGTCGTCGGGGTCGTAGCAGTTGAGGTCCTTGGTGAGCTTGGCAAGGTTGTAGGCGCAGCAGGTCTCGTTGAGGTCGGGGTTGGGGTACATGTTCCTGCGCATATCGCTCATCACGTTGGTGTTCATGCTGAGCATCTGGGAATAGGGCTGGCGGAACATCTCGCCGTTGCCCACTCCGCCCATGGCGTAGGCGTAGCGGCCCTGAATCATATTCCAGAAGTTGAGCGCGAAATTATAATAATAGGGATTGGCGTTGCTGCGGTATGAGCGGAGAGCGCCAACGACCATAGGGATGTGCTGGTTGGCGTGGCGGGTACGGATGTCGTCGACGTTGACCGCAACGGGGTCGAAGAAAGCGGGGGAATCGAAGAATCCGGCGGCCTCCAGCAGCCTTGCCTTCTCGGTCGGGTCTGAGGCCATCTCGGAAAGGCGGGAAAGGGATTCCGCCATTCCGCCGACCTCTCCGGCAATGTACATATTCCACATCTCATAGCGGTTGCCGGGGCGTGCCTGACGCTCCTGCTTGCTGCCGTCCGACTTCACGTAGGTGCGGTAATGCAGGCGGTTCCAGACCCACAGGCCCATATCCTTGGCCACGAGGAAGGCCTTGGCGGCCAGTTCCTTGTCATCGACGTTGTTGGCTATGTCGATGAGGCCGGCAAGCTGCTTGTGGATGGTATAGTAGGGGGCCCACACCCACTCCTCGTTGTTGTAGGCGCGGTAGCACTCTATCAGTGCGGGATGCTGGGCGGGAATGGCGTTGATGTAGCCGTAGCCGTATTTGGTGCAGTCTTTCTTGTATTCGTCGAATGCGGCCCAGTTGCCCTTGAGCTTCACCAGCTCCTCTTCGGGGGCAAGGTCTCGGGCCTCCCACCAACGGCCGAGAGAGTCGGACCACACGAAAGTCATCTCCTGGCATTCGCGCATCTGGTCCACGACCGTCCTGATGTTGGCGCGCAAGGCGTCCTTCTTGGCGGGGTCGTCGGTACTTGCGAAGGCGAAGGCGAGAGCCGACATATAATGTCCGGTGCCGTGACCCTTGAGCTTGGTGGTGGGAGAATCCCAGCCGTCGGACTCGGGATAGCCCTCGGTGCTGAGGCCGTAGGTGTCGCGGTAATTGTAGATCTGCTGCCTGACGTCCCAGCTGAGGATCTCATTGATGTCGAGGTCGCGGTTCGACGACAGGCGGTTGCTGCCGGTGATGACAACGTCGGAAAGGGGCAGGGGCTCGGCGAGGGGTTTTGCCGCCGGAACGGCCCAGGGCTCGGAAACGACGGTCACCGACGCCTGCACGGGATAGCCGCCGGAGGTGGTGTTGTCGCCGGTTATGTAACCCGTCACCTCATAGCTGCCGCCTGCGGGAACGGCCGCCTCGTCCTTCTCGGAGGAGACGGGGAAGTTGCTCCAGACTACCTGGCGCCATTCGGAGAAGCCGTCGGAATAGGTAACCCAGAGCTGCCAGGGAAGGCGCGGGGCCGTGCCTTCGGGGGTGGTGACCGCCACCGGGGCGACCTTCACTATGGTCCGTTTTGCCGCTGATGCGGTTGCGGCCGATACAAGGAGGAGGGCCGCAAGGATTGTGACGATGGTGATTGATTTTTTCATTACGCGGTTGATTTTCAAAATGCAATATATGAATATTTATTTGTCGGTGCGGGCAAAAAAGTCCAAAAGAAATATTTGGACTCGATTTTTTATCGTTACTTTGCACTTCGTCATATACAAGGAACAAAATGAACTTCAATCCCAAGACAAAGATGGCCGCTCTGGTGGAGGCCGACTTCAATCTCCTGGAGATGCTCCCCAGGCTCGGGATCACCGGTCCGTTCGGGGAGAAGACCCTGGAGGAAATATGCATTCAGAACGGTCTGGACCCCGAAACCGTGGCTATGCTCTGCAGGGTTTACAGCACCCCCGACTGGAAGCCCGACGCCGGAGTCCTTCGCCGTGCCCACGCGGGCGACGTGCTCCGCTATCTGCACCGCTCCCACGACCATTATCTCAACGAGGCCCTGGTGGAAATCTCCTCCCTCATAGAAGAACTCATAAAGCCCTGCGGCAAGGCGCGGCAGGACATAATCTGGCAGTTCTTCAACGGCTACCGCGACGAACTGGTGAAGCACTTCGGCTTCGAGGAGGAGAAGGTCATCCCCTACATCCAGGACCTCCTGATAGGCCAGCGCAGCGACGACTTCAACATAGAGTGCTTCGAGCAGAACCATTCCAACATCGACGAGAAGCTCTCCGACCTCAGGAACCTGGTGATAAAGGCTCTGCCCGCCGCCTGCGACCCAAAAACGGGCAACGAACTGCTGCTGAGGCTATTCAGGCTGCAGGAAGACCTCCTGCACCATACCTGCATCGAGGACGAGGTGATGGTCCCCGTCGTGAAGCTGATGGAGAATCCGGCGTCGCTGCCCGCCACCGCCGGTCCCGAAACCGAAGACGGAGAAGAGTCGGAGGAATTGAGCGCCAGGGAGAAGGAAATACTCGTGGAGGTTGCGGGAGGCCTGCTGAACAAGGAGATTGCCGACAAGCTGAACATCTCGGTGAACACGGTGATCACCCACCGCAAGAACATAACCCGAAAGACCGGCATCAAGACCGTCGCCGGCCTCACGGTTTACGCCATCCTGAACAACCTTATTGAAATTTCGTAAAATAATTTTGCGATTTATTATTTTCTGCATATCTTTGCAGTCCCAAAATATCTGCGGTAGTGGTGAAATGGTAGACACGCTACTTTGAGGGGGTAGTGGGCATTGGCCTGTGTGAGTTCGAATCTCACCTACCGCACGAAAAAAGAGCAACTCAGGTTGCTCTTTTTTCCGTTTTATATCAGCAGGTTCGCAAAGAACGCCAGCAGCCAGGCAAGGCAGAGGGAGTGGGCCACCGTGAACAGCGCCCACTTCCACCCCACCTCTTTGCGCAGGGTGCGGATTGTGGCCACGCAGGGGAAATACAGCAGCACGAACAGCAGGAATCCCACGGCCGTGCCGGTGGAGAAGCCTCCCTCCTCGCGCAGGACGACCGCCAGCGACGAATCGTCCTCGACATTGTAAAGAATGCCCATGGTGCTCACTATGGCTTCCTTGGCAGGAAGACCGGTGAGGATGCAGACGTTCATCTTCCAGTCGAAGCCGAGCGGGGCCATCGCCGGTTCCATCCACCGACCTATCTGCGCCAAATACGAGCTGTCCTGGGCCGCGGGCCGGCCTTCGCTTGTGGGGAAATACTCCAGCGCCCAGATTATTACGGAGGCGGCGAGTATCACGGTGGTTATCTTCTGCAGATAGTCCTTGCATCGCGCCCAGATATGGCCCCAGAAGGGTCTTCCCCACGGTTTGTGAAGGGGCGGAAGGACGAAGATGTCGTCGTCCTTGCCCTTGCGGAACCAGCGGGTGTTCTTCATTATGGCAGCAAAAAGGATGCTCAGCACTATCCCCGTCACATACAGCCCGATCATCACAAGGGCCCGGTGCCTGGGGAAGAACGCGGCCACGAAGAGAAGGTAGACAGGGAGCCGCGCCGAGCACGACATGAACGGTATCATCAGCATCGTTAGCGTGCGGTCCTTCCTGTCGGAGATGGACTTGGCCGCCATTATTGCAGGGACGTTGCAGCCGAAACCCACCAGCATCGGTATGAACGAATTGCCGTGCAGACCGATAGCGTGCATCAGCTTGTCCATAAGGAAGGCCGCGCGGGCCATATAGCCGCTGTCTTCCAGAATCGAAAGGAAGAAGAAGAGTATGAAGATGTTGGGAAGGAACGAAATGACCGCTCCACAGCCCTGCACCACGCCGTCGACGAGCATCGAACTGAACCAGCCGGGGGCGAGGATGCCGCGGAGCCAGTCTCCGAAGAGGTCAACGAGGCTCTCTATCCAGGCCTGGGGATACGCTCCGACGGTGAAGGTCAGTTCGAATATGCAGAAAAGGACGACAAGCAGGATCGGCAGGCCGAGCCAGCGGTTTGTGAGGATATGGTCGACCTTGTGGGCGAAGCGGCTCTCCTTCGGGCCGGTGTTGCAATAGGCGCTGCCGCGCTGAAATTTGCAGTTAGCGCATTCACCGTTGCATATATATCTGGTATCAGGATTCATTTTCGCAGCAAAGTTACTGCTGAAACGGCCCTCCGGCAATACCAATTTTTGATGATTTTACTCCGTCAGGAAGGCCCCGGGAGTGCGGGATGCCTCGCGCAGGCGGCCCAGCTCCCTGTAACGCTTCACCAGGGAAGGTATGGTCTTGACGGGGATGAGGGAGAAATTCCATACCGTCATTCCAAGCAGGCGCAGGGGTTCCAGGAGCATCTTTCCGAAATACCCGCCGGAGGGGTTGCTGAGCCTCACGACCGACGACACGCACTTGACCTTGAGCTTCCGTTCCCTGTCCTCTGTCCTTTTGGCCCGGTCGTGAACGGCCTTTGCGGCAGGCACGACGCCCACGTCGAAGCCGAAATACGACGCGCGGTGGATCCAGTTGTCGTCTTCCCCGTACTGCTTGAAGGCCGGAGAGAATCCTCCGACGGTCTTCAGCGCCCCGATGCCCACCAGCCAGTGAGCGGCCATCACGAAGGGGACCTGCACGACTTCAGTCCCGGAAGGGGCGGCCTTGAGGTATTTCTTGCACTTGCGCTCGAAGTTCTTGTCCATCTTCCTCCCCTTGGCGTTGGTCTGCACTGGGCTCAGCACGGCATATTGGCCGCTGCAGGCGGCGACCAGCTTTTCCAGGGTGTCGGGCTGCACCCAGGCATCCTGATTCATCAGATACACGAAGTCATAACCGTTGTCCAGGGCATAACGGAAACCCAGGTTGTTGGCCGCTCCGAAGCCGATGTTCTCTTCCTGCGGTCTGAAGATCACCTCGGCAAAATGCTCCGGTACATATTCCGCTGTACCGTCGAGGGAGTAATTGTCCACGACGAAAATGTCGGGCTTCAGAGTCGATTCCTTAAGGGATTCCAGGCACCTGTCAATCCAGGGCAGGGCGTTGAACGTCACTACGACGGCTAGTATTTTTGGCATTCCGATGAATATTTTATAAAGAGTTCCTTGGGGCTGAGAGGAGAGAAGACAGCCCTCGTTATATTTCTGAAGGTCAGCAGTTTGGCCTTGTTTTCCGCGGAGGGGTGCAGGGCCTGGCGCACGGCGGCCTTGCAGCGTTTTCCGAATTCTGCGGTCCAGACGGCCAGGCTGAGGGGCAGCCTTCCGCCGTTACGGCCGAAGAAAAGAAGCGAGCCCTTTACCGCCGCCGGCCTGATTGCGGGGGAAAGCCTCGAGGCCGTTGTCCGCCATTTGTGGGTCACGGTGATTCCGGCATCGACGTAAACCCCGTAGCCCCGCTCCCGCGCCAGGGTGCCGAGGGCTATGTCTTCCGGAGTGAAGAAATACCTTTCGTCGAACCATCCGAGTTCCCTGAACACTTCAGTCTTTATGAGGAAACAGGCCCCGGTGATGTTGGAAGTGCGGTAAATCTGCCCGGCCTCGGGGGTCTTGCCTATGGTGTCATCGACAGGCTCGGAGTAAAGATGCCACTGCTGCAGGGCATAACGGTATGCCGGATATGGAGGGCGGCCGCAGAGCTGGAGGGAGCCGTCGGCGTTCAGGACCCGGGGGCTCACTATCGCAGCACTCTCCGGAAGAAGGCTGAAGTCGGCGACCAGAGTGTCGATCAGCGGCCCCGAGAACTCGGTGTCGTCGTTCAGCACAAAGCAAAAACGGCCTCTTGCACGCTTCAGAGCCAGGTTGTTGTTCTCCGAGAAGCCGCGCACCTCGCTGCTCTCCATAAACTCGACCCAGGGAAATTCCTCCCTTGCGGCGGCAAGGTTCTCCGGGCTGAACATATAGGCCACGACGAAGGTTTCACAGCGCACGGAAGTGTTTTCCCGTATGCTGCGCAGGCAGGGCCGGAGGTTGTCCATCCGGTTCATGCACACTATGACTATGCTTGCTTCGGGCTGCATTTTGAACTGTGTTGCTGATAATCGAATCCGGCGCAGTCGCGGGTGTTCTGCCCGTCGGGGAGGAACAGAGCCGGCACTATGCCCAGGCGCCGCAGGCAAAGGTTCAGCGAGAGCTGGTCCCGGCGGCAGAAATTCAGGATTTTCTTCCACCAGAGCTCGTCCAGGGCCATTATTTCGGGCTCCATATGGCGGCGGAAAATCAGGTTGTCTTCCAGCAGGCCGCAATGGCGCGGCATTCCTATGAACCAGTAATGGAAGTGTATGCGCGCCAGGTCGAGCCATCCGATATAGCCCATATCGCGGCATTTGACAGCCTCGGAATAGACGCAGTCGCGGGTGGGGTGGGGCACGCCGGCATAGGTCACCTCCTCTTCGAGCATAGTGGCCGTGGCTTCGTAGATGTCGAGCCCGGTTATCTGCACGTTGGCGTCGATCCAAACGCTGGCCTCGTAATCGGGGAAAAGTTCGTGCGGGTGCATCTTGGGCCAGCGGGAGTCCAGCGCGGCATTGCCAAGAGAGTGAGGCAGCGGCCTGTTTTCCCACACGCCCTCACGTTCCGGCCCGGCCCATCCCTTCTCCCGGAAGCAGACAAATTCAAAGCCCGGGTCCAGTTCGAGGGGCTGCCTCAGAACATCATAATCTCCTGTGATGCAAGTATATATAACCGTCTTCATATCTTCAGGAATTTTCCGAAATCATAATCTGCCGAATCGGGGTCGAAGGGCACGAAGCCACCCCAGTGATAGAATGTATATTCCCCGAAATAGATTTTCCCTTCGATTTCGTAAAAATCGACCCTCACGTGCCTCATCCCCTCGGAAAGCGTTGCGGCAAGCTTCTTCATCGTCTCGAAGCCCCGGGGCAGCGCAGGAACGGCGGCGGCGCAGGGATGGCCGTTTCTCAGGTCCAGATGACGGCCCTCCATATCGAAGAAATCGAACTTTGTTTCCCCCCGGGAGCCGCGCTCCGTGGCTATGAACATATATTCGGGCCGGCCGTCGAAGCAGAAGAATTTGTAGTCGGCGGGGTCTTCTCCAAGCCATTCCTCGGCGAGTATCCTTCCCCGAATGCCCTTGTAGGCCCATTGGCGGTCCTGCCGGGAGAAGTCGCGGCCGAGGGCGGCGTCGAGGCTCCGGCTGGCACCGGAAAAGTCGAAGCCCGCCTTGGAACGGCACACCACTGTGCTGCCGCTGTCGTGGCTGCACTTGAGGACAAACTGCTCCGGAAGGGAGTCCCAGTCTATGTCGGCGGCGCAGTTCCATACGCCGAGCGTGGGGACAACGTACTCCGCCCCGATTGCGCGGGCCACCCGTTCCTTCACGGCCACCTTGTCGGCCAAAGTGTGCCAAAGGGGATTGCGGTCCCGGAGTTTGAGCCACTGAAGCTGCTCGGTATAGCGGCGGGGGTGCCTGAGGTTGAGCCTGCGGCCGAATACGACACGGTATCTTGCCTTGAGATAAAGCCGGTCGGGCAGAAAGCGGCCGGTCTTCCGGAGCAGGAACTCCATCTCGCCGGGCGTCACCGTGAACAAGCCGCGCAGGAACCTCCCGACGGGGAAACCGGTCTGGGAATGCACCAGGGCCAGCTTCACAAAGAACACCGCCAGATACACCGCGATGAAGCATATATAAGCCCAGAAAGCGGGCGCACCGAGCTTGAAAGCCACCCAGACCGCAGGCAGGCAGAGATATGAGACCAGCCCCGTGACCAGATAATACCGCCGTACCTCCCCGGTTGCCTGAACCAGGGTCACCAGAGTGTTGCCGGTCATATCCACAAGCAGGCACAGCAGGGTGAGCCGCACGAAAAGCACGGAGTGTTCCGGGACATCGACCAGCCAGAGTCCGAGCAACTGCGGAGTCCAGATCCAGAGGGGGATGGAAAGCAGAAGGATTATCCAGAAAGTGTATTTGGCGCCCTTGCGCACCAGTTCAAAGCAGTATTCCCTGTTGCCGGAGGCCCAGGTCTTGACTATCTGGGGGTTGAAGGCAGTGAGCAGGTTGGTCGCGAACTGCTTGACGATTCCCTCCACCTGCGCCGCCACTCCGCGGGCCGCGTTGAGGGCCACCCCGAAGAACACGTTCACCACAAGGTTCACCCCCCTGGTATTGAGAACCCAGGCGCTGGAGCCGAAGAAATTCCATCCCGCGAAGCCGGCCATTTCCCGCAGGAGCGAAGCATCAAACACGACCTTTCCGCGGCTCTCCGCAAATTTCCTTGTGCAATAGATTCCGTAGCAGAGCCTGACCACCAGGGCCACGGCCAGCATCAGAAAGGCATAGGTCTTGAGCCTGTCGTAAGGCGATGCGGCCAGCAGCAGCGCGACGGCCAGTTTGAGACCGCCTTCGACCAGGCTTATCGCCGCAAATGCCCCCATCTTCTCGTGCGCGATGATGCAGGCGTTGAACGGCACCGAGAGCAGATTCAGCACCAGGGCTCCGAGCGAGCACTGCAGCACCCAGAAAGCGGCGCTTTCCCTCCCCGCGGGAATGTTCAGGGAACTGCGCAGAAGATGCAGGCCCGCCGTCTCCACCAGCAGCACCAGCAGCACCGAAGTCGCAATCTGGATTATCACCGCAGTGGAGAAAATCCGGCGCTGGGCGCCCTCGTCGCCCGTTCCGAGGCCGTGGGCCATATAACGGCTGATTGCCGCGGAGAGACTCGCGGTGATGAAGGTGAATCCCATCACAACGTCGCCCACCGCATTGTATACGCCGTAATCCGAAACTCCGAGCGAGCGCAGCACCACGCGCGAGGTGAAAAGCCCCACCAGCATCAGCACGAACATACGACAGTACAGGAGAACGGTGTTGCGCGCTATCCTTCTGCTGTTTTCGGATATTCCGGTCTGCGGGGCCATGGGAACTTGTGCTGATATCTATTTGGCGAATATACCGAATACCGCCGAGCCCGAGCCCGACATCGCCGAATAGACCGCCCCCTCGCGGTAGAACTTTTCCTTGAGCGCGGGGATTTCGGGATGTGCGGCGAAGATGTGCGGCTCGAAGTCGTTGGCAAGGAGCCCCTTCCACCGCTCCACGGGAAGGGCGAGAATCTCTCTGAGAGGAATCTCGGGCAAACGGGGAGTTATTCCACCATAGGCCTCGCGGGTGCTCACGTGCACGCCTTCGGGGATGGCGATTCTTATTTCGTAGCCCGAAAGGTCGAGGTCGAACGGAGCGAGGACTTCACCCCTCCCCTCGCCGAACATCGGGCGGTCATATATGAAGAACGGGCAGTCGGAGCCAAGGCGCGCCGCATATTCCGCGAGCTGCTGCAGGCCGAGACCGAGGCCGAACATTTCGTTCAGAACCTTGAGCATACAGGCGGCGTCGGCACTTCCTCCTCCCAGACCGGCGCCCACGGGCGAGCCCTTCTGAAGATTGATCCGCACTGCCGGCAGCTCCGGGAAATCGGCCTTCAGAAGGCGCCAGGCCCTCACCGTCAGGTCCTCCTTCGGGTCCCAGTCGCAAGGGTCGATGGTGATTTCATTTCCTTCTTCAGTACGGACTGGAGTCTGCCTCGGAGAACCTGTTCGTAAGGGCCAATGGTTCTCCGAGGCAGGCTCCAGATCCGTTCGTAAGGGCCAATGGTTCCCAGAAACAGACTCCAGATCCGTTTGCAAGGGCCAATGGTTCTCCGAGGCAGACTCCAATCCGTTAACTTCCAGCGTGTCGTGGAAGGCGGGGCAGGGGATGAACAGCGTCTCGAGGTCGTGATAGCCGTCGGGGCGGCGCCTCAACACGTTCAGGCCCAGATTGATCTTAACGTGAGGATATGCTTTCATACACCAGGTTCTGAATGTCTTCGGGAAGACGCGAGGCCACGGGGGCGAGGAACGAGATTATCTGCAGGCGCCGCGCCTCCGCCTCGGGAATGCCGCGGGAACGCATATAGAAGAGTTCGTCGGAATTGAGGTAGCCGGTGGTCGCGCCGTGCGAGCATTCCACATCGTCGGCATAGATTTCCAGCTGGGGCCTGGACTCCACACGGGCGCCTTCGCTCAGCAGGATGTTGTGATTTTCCTGATAAGCCTTTGTCTTGAGGGCATCCTTGGCAACATAGATGAGACCGTCGAAGCCGGCTCTTGCGGCACCGCCTACAACGCCTTTGAAAAGCTGGTGCGAGGTGCATCCGCCCACATTGTGCCTGAGGAGAACGCGCAGGTCGAGGCGCTCATTTTCAGGGAGGACATACAGGCCCCGGATTTCGGCCTCGCATCCCGCGCCGCAGAGGTCAACCTCAACGCACAGGTCTGCGCTGCACCCGGGCAGGGCCACGAAAGTCCAGTCCAGACGCTCTCCGGCGTCCAGCCTGACCATCGCGGGTACGGGGTCACGTCCTATGACAAAAACTTCAGCCATCTATTTTCTCGAATCCGCCCTCCCATATGGCATCGGCCAGTTCGGAGCCTCCGCTGCGCACTATGCGTCCGTCCTTGAGGACGTGCACGTAATCGGGCTTTATGTACTCCAGAAGTTTCTGGTAATGGGTGATTATTATGAATGATCGCTCGGGGCTGCGCAGGGCGTTCACGCCGTCGGCAACTATCTTCAGGGCATCCACGTCGAGGCCGGAATCGGTCTCGTCGAGGATTGCGAGCGTGGGCTCGAGCATCGCCATCTGGAATATTTCGTTGCGCTTTTTCTCGCCGCCGCTGAAGCCTGCGTTCACATCGCGCTTGGCAAATTCGGGCTTCATCTGCACGAAGGCCATTTTCTCCTTGAGGAGCCGGAGGAATTCGGCCGGTTTCATCTCCGGCAGCCCCGCAGCCTTGCGGCGGGAGTCGATTGCGGTGCGCATAAAGTTGGTTATGCTCACTCCGGGGATTTCTATAGGATACTGGAAGCTCAGAAAAAGTCCGGCCCAGGACCGTTCTTCAGGGGCCATTGCAAGAAGGTCCCGCCCGTCGTATTCGGCCGACCCTGCAGTCACGGTATAATCCGGGCGCCCTGTGAGGACTGCGCTGAGCGTGGACTTTCCGGCCCCGTTGGGTCCCATGACCGCATGCACCTCGCCCCTGCCGATGCAAAGGTCAACGCCTTTAAGTATTTCCTTGCCTTCAATTCCTGCGTGAAGGCCCTTGATTTCCAACAGAACTTTGCTCATATCTTGCAAAGATATGAAATTCATATCAAATTGCCATATGCGTTTTTCGCGCAATATGGCAATTCAGGACATCTGACGAAACACCTATTGAAAGCCTTTCGATTGTATTACTGTAATTGTTTTGAAGACATCCCCGCTTTGAAGTTCAAGATAGAATTTTCGGTTGGAGTCTGCCGGGCCGATGTTCAGAAAAATCATATTGCCTTCAGTGGTTACCTGGAAATTGTCAACAGCTATATATTTGAAATTGTCTACTATTCCGTATCGGTACATTGTTGCTCCCCACGAATCAAACTCAATACGTTTCCCCTCGGGATAAGGATACTTGGTATAACTTTCAACTGATTCAATCCATATATCATCGCAATTGTAACATTCTATCTCTATGGATTCGCCATCGCTTGAAGGTAGAATAACATCATCAACAGACAAATCAAATGAGGAGAACTCATGTGTTTTTTCACATGACATAAATGCAACCATAAACAAGACGAGTATTGAATATTTTACAGCGTATCTCATAATATCAGTTATTTATAGAGAAATCACAGATGATTTTCTTGCCTTGATTGTAGTTGCCCCAGCTACCGGAAGGAGCATACAATGTATTGTCCTTACGGTCACTTCCCCATCCCCAGTTCATCATAAATGAAGTAATGTACGGGGAGGAGTATGTGATGGTTACTTTACGGGCAGCATCTGCACCAGGAATTGTTCCACCATTATCAAAGCCAAACTCGCTAGCATTATCGACCCAACCATATGTGTTAACATATGCAACTTGACTTCTGGCATAACCGTCAATAATAAAGCTATGAGCGGACTCCGACGAGCTTGCTCTTGCAACCACAGGCATCCCGGTAAGCAGATTGTTTTTCACATTATTTGCGTCAAATGACGAATAAGTGGAGGAGATTCCGGCATCGCTAAATACAGAGACCAATTTGGTGTCATCTGCCCCGGATTGATCATTACCATAATTCATATCCACATCAACCCCGACTTTGGCAATCAGAACAGCAGCATTTGATATTCTCGAGCTTAACGAAACAGACCCGGAATAGTTCTCACAGTCCATATCATCCCATATCGTACTTGAATATGTCGTGCTTATTGAAGGCATGCCGCAGCCTATTTTTACGTTGCATTTGGCAGAAACCGGTGCGGTGACAGGACGTCCCAGGGCATAGTGAAGAAAATACAACATCTGAGCCCCGGAAACAGCCACACACCCAGCCTTGGCATGACCGCTTTCATCTGATTTGAGAGGACAATATTGATTATAACCGTTCCTCTGTCCCCATGCCGTTGTTGTAATATGCCCCGAGCAATCGTAATCGTTCACGGTTAATGTGGTACTGATGAGGGCCCAGTATCCGTCACCGCTGCGGGCAGGGCAGCCATCCTCAACAGAATACGCCTTTGTTTCTGCCATATTCGACTCGATGTATTCCGTATCGCAGCAAACTGATTTCCAAAAAATCACACTGGACTGAATGCTCTCAAAAGACTCCTGATCTAAATTCCCATCCTTGCACATATATCTAAGAGACAAAACCTCATCACATAGATTTTCAATCCACGTCTGTTCTGTTTCGTTCCGCTCTTTTAGGGAGAAACATCCTTCGTCATTTTCCGCAAGCACGACCGGTGCACGCTTGTCTCCTGACACCAGTTCCCACCCTTGTCTATAATTAATAACATAGCAGGCAATTCTGCCATTCAGCACAACGGGATTCACATCAACTGCCGGGTTATCGATTTTTCGTGATTCTGATTCCAGTTGCTTGAACCAAATGTATTGTTGAATATCGTTCGCCGTGACATCCCAGCACGAATCGGGCAAATCAAGGAATGTCTGGTTCGATTTGGTCGCCAGTGTGAATTCTACGCTTGAGGCAAATTCAGAAATCTTCAATTTCTCGTGGCACGCGGCAGGTATAAGAATTGCGGATGAAGAAAGTAGCAATCTAATGATTGTATGGCTTTTCATATTGTTATAAATTTATTGCTATGAAATTGAATTCAATTTGCTCGCGCAATGCTAACGAAGTAAAGTTAAACATTTTTTTTGCTCAATGCCAAGTTTCCGTGGATAATTTCTGTAGATAGTCAGCAATCGGGGTAAATTTGCAGAGACGCAACACTCCGGGATACGACAATATCTACAGGTATTGAAAACAAAAATCCGGGACACCTGCAAATCTGTGGGTATAAATATTTGTAAAAACTTACGGTTAAGATTTGCCCTTAATTTCCAACAGAACTTTGCTCATATCTTGCAAAGATATGAAATTCATATCAAATTGCCATATGCGTTTTTCGCTCACATCTGACTGATTATGTCCTCGGAAACGCCCAGCGCCCGCATCTTATCAAGCATCGCTGCGCGCTCCTGCTCCATCCCCTTCTCGAGCCCACGCTTGATTGCGCGCTCCTCGGCCTCGGCGATTGCCACCAGTATGTCATTCTCTGTTGTCATATTCTTGCGTATTTCGATTTCGTGTACCAGTTCCCCGGGCATCTGACCCTCCGAACCCATATGCTTGAGGGAATAACAGAAACGGTCTGTCAGACTCTCCGACTCTGCCGCGCTCTTGTGGGACCTGTCCAATCGCAAAAATACGAAATTCATGTCAATATTCATATCGTGTCCCGAGGTTCTTTGTAAGCCCCCGGCCATCCACGTGTGACGTGGATGGTCGGGGGCTTACTCTGGACCTGGCGACGCTTCTCGGACAGGGCCTGCGCCTGAATGAGGGCAGGAACTGTTATTTGCAAAGGTACTCCAGGTCTCCGTTAAGGACAATTTCTTCTCCGCCAATCTTGAACGTGAGCTTTTCAAAGCGCAACACAACCGCAGAAGCAGAATACTCCTTCATATATACATTGCCGCCGGATGCCGCCGCCGTGAAGTCATCCGAATTCGAAGACGCGGATGCTAGTTAGAAGTGCAACTTTTGAGGTCGGACGGCAGAGATGCGTCA
>R05__coassemble_400_pt1 | contig 21372 bp, 12 predicted proteins | sample R05__metabat2_high_PE_021 | metagenome-assembled genome bin R05 | reverse complement strand
CCCGCCCCTGACGCTCTCTGTTCAGGGGTGGTTCTTTTCTGTTGAAAACTTCCCTCCGCCCCCTCTTTCCACTCTCAAAAAATCCTCGTACCTTTGAAAAACCAAGCAGGAGAATTGAGCGCAATAATCACACAAAAAGGCCTTAGAGATGTTCGTGGACCGCTTTCAGAAGGAGTTCGCGGGGGAGGATACCCTCTCTCTGCTGCGCTGTATGGCGGTCGCCAACGGCAACGCCAGCCTTGACGGCACGGCCATCTCCGAGCTCGACGCCAAGCGCTGCATCATCGACTACCAGAGCCCCGCTCACGCCCACTTCGCCGACTGGTCCGGCCTCGCCAGAGAAATCCACTATCTCCTCGAAGAAGCCGGCCCCAACCCCACCAAGCTCCAGTACGAAGTCTTCCATCTCCACCTGCCCCTCAAGGACACGGCCGCCTACTTCCGCAGCAAGCCCGCTGCCAGCCCCAACCAGAAGGCCATCAACGCCTTCTTCCGTTGCATCACCTCCAGCATCGGCCGGGCAAACCGTCTCCTCGAAGGCATCGGCTACGGCGAAAAGGTCCACCTCGGAGATTACAACCACAAGTGGAACAAGCCCAGTTTCCACGCCGTCGCCCGCACCGGCCTCGCACCTTCATCGTCAGCGCCCTATCCCGCGGCATCTCCCTGAACATCGTGATGATATCAACGCACTACAACGACGCTGTACAGCGGATCAAGGAGGCAATACTTCAGAGTCAGCTTGTTGCCGCAAAGGCGGTGAACAGGCAGATGCTTGCGTTATATTATGGAATCGGCAAGTTTATTTCCGACAATAGCCGCGAAGGATTTTTGGGGAAGTGAGCTATCGAGACCATAAGCGAGCCGTTGCAGCGAGAGTTGCCGGGACTGAGAGGATTCTCATCTGCCAACTTGAAGAAAATGCGCCTTTTCTACGAAAAATGGGAAGGGCTGATAAATCGTTCGCCGGCGGTGAACGATTTGGGTTGGGGAGACTTCTTTTTTTGGGGGTTCAGTCATCACTATGAAATTCTATCGAGAGGACGATCGAAAGAGATCTCTCCAAACTCAGGAATATGGGATTGATACGTCGAGTAGGGGCTGATAAGAACGGACAATGGGAAGTAATAGGTCGCGATTGATCAGCAAAAGTTTGGGGAACTATATACGTTTGTCATTCGGGTGCGCCGGAGGGGTCGAGCGCACCAATTTCGCATAAATTTCGTCAAAATGGTGCGTTCAGGCGGTCCGGCGCACCCGGCGGGACACGCTGGAGAGGTGAACGTGCTTTTTGAGGGAATTTAGCGTCAAATTGACACGCTGGAAGGGCGTAGCGTGTCTGGGAGCTGGAAAAGTGAGGGATTAGCCGGCGCTGACGCGCCGCCTTTTCCCTCGGTCTCCGAGAGCAAAGCAAAGTGGCAGATGAGCGGCAAAGCCGTTTTTTTGTTCGTGCACCCATCCGCCCGTTAGAGCAAGCTCTCCCTCACTCTCCGGGATTTGCTCCCTTCGGTCGCACATCCCTCCCCGCCTGCGGCGGGGCGATGCAAAGCCCAACAAAAAATCCGCGTTCAAGCAAGCTTGACGCGGATTTTTTGCCGTGCTTTGCGGAGAGTGAGGGATTCGAACCCCCGGAGCCTTTCAGCTCAACAGTTTTCAAGACTGCCGCCATCGACCACTCGGCCAACTCTCCTTGGATTTTCGGGAGTGCAAAGATATGCAATTTTGCAAAAATTGCAAAACAATTGCTATCTTTACAAGATATTAGCAATAAAACCAAAAACCAATATGGAAGAGAACAAACAATATGAATGGCAGTATTGCTCCATCGGGGGAGTGGTAGGCGTGAAAATCGACAGCGGAGAGGCGATAGCCCACCTCGGCGAACTTGACCAGAAGAAATGGACCGTCCTGAGTTGTCCGACCAAGGGCCTGGAGTTCGACTCCAAGACCCTCGAGATGCTCGACACCGATGGCGACGGCCGCATCCGCGTGCCCGAGATGGTGGCCGCGGCACAGTGGCTCACCTCCGTCATCAAGGACAAGGACCTCATCCTCAAGGGCGACTCCACCCTTCCCCTTGCCCAGATCAACACCTCCTGCGACGAGGGTAAGAAACTCTACAAATCCGCCAAGCAGATTCTCGCCAATCTCGGCACCCCTTCCAGGAAGGAAATCAGCATAGCCGACACCGACGACACTGTTCGCATTTTTGCGAAGACCGCCGCAAACGGCGACGGGATCATCACCGCGCAGAGCAGCGAATTCCCTGAGATACAGGGCCTTATCAAGGCCGTTATTGAGCATGTGGGCTCGGCCGTCGACCGCAGTGGAGAGCCCGGCGTGGACGCCGAAATGATAGAGAAATTCTACGCCGCCTGCGCCGCTTATGCCGCCTGGTGCGACGCCGCCGAGGCCGGGAAAGCGGAAATTTACCCCTACGGGGCCGACACTCCCGCCGCTCTCGCCGCCTGCGAGGCCGTCTCCGACAAGGTCGCCGACTACTTCATGCGCTGCAAGCTCATAGCCTTCGACTCCGACGCAGCCGGCGCCGTGGACGTGAACGTCGAGAAGATCGGTGCAATCTCGGCACTAAACCTTGCCACCCAGGCAGGAGAAATAGCCCTTCACCCTCTGGCAAGGCCCTGCAAGGAGCAGATTCTCCCCTTCGAGGGAATCAATCCCGCCTGGCAGGCTGCATTTGACGCAGTCAAGGCCCTTGTCCTGGACGTGGACTTCAAGGGCAAGGGCGGCATCACCGAGGCCGAGTGGAACGCTGTCGTTGCAAAATTCGCCCCTTACAAGGCCTGGATGGCCGCCAAGGCCGGAACCGAGGTCGAGCCGATGGGAATAGACGCCGTGAGGGCCGTTCTCAAGGACGACCGCAAGCAGGCTCTCCTGGACCTCGTGGAGGCCGACAAGGCCCTCAAGGAGGAGGCCGACGGAATCGATGCCGTGGGCAAGCTCCTCCACTACTATCGCGACTTCTCCAAGCTCCTTCACAACTATGTGAATTTCAGCGACTTCTATTCCCGCGACAAAGAGCATATGGCCATCTTCGAAGAAGGCCGGCTCTTCGTTGACAAGCGCTGCTGCGAGCTCTGTATAAGGGTAGAGAATATGGGCGCTCACGCCGATATGGCCGCTCAGAGCGGAATGTTCCTCATATACTGCACCTGCACCTCCAAGGTGAAGAACGAGACGATGGACATTGTGGCCGTGATGACAGCCGGCGGCACCAAGAACCTCAAGCCCGGCAAGAACGGAATCTTCTATGACCGCGACGGTCAGGACTGGGATGCCGTGATAACCAAGGTGGTGGACAATCCCATCAGCGTGCGCGAGGCCTTCTGGCGCCCCTACCGCAAGTTCGCAAACTTCATCACCGACAAGATCAACAAGTCGGCCGAAGAGAAGGACGCCAATGCGATTTCCAGCCTGCAGGGCGCGGCCGACGGCGAGAAGAAACAGCCCTTCGACGTTGCCAAGTTCGCCGGAATCTTCGCCGCTCTCGGAATGGCAGTCGGCGCCCTGGGCGTTGCCCTGGCCGCACTGTTCAAGGGAATAATGGCCCTCAAGTGGTGGCAGCTCCTGCTCATCATCGCCGCGATTATGCTCGTCATTTCCGGCCCCAGCTGCTTCATAGCCTGGAGCAAGCTGCGCAAGCGCAACCTCGGTCCCGTGCTCAACGCCAACGGCTGGGCAATCAACACCAGCGTCCTTGTGAACATCCTCTTCGGCGGTACCCTCACCAGTGTTGCAAAGTATCCGAAGATGAAGTTCGACGATCCCCTGTCCGGCGAGACTCCCGCCTGGAAAAAGTGGCTCTGGAGCATCGTGGGCGTCATAGTCGTTGCCTTCGCTGTGCTCTTCTTCACCAATTCCCTTGCCGGCATAGGCCTGCCTTTCCATAAGGAAGCCGAGGCCGTTGAGGCCGTTGAGGAGGCTTCGGTGGAAGAGGCTGCACCCGCCGCTGAAGCCGAAGCGCAGCCCGAGGCCGAAACCCCTGCTGAGTAAAAATTTGGACAGACGCGACTCAGTCGCGTCTGTCCAAAAAAAGAAGAGGTTGACCGACCGGTCAACCTCTCTTTTTATTAAAACACCTCCTCTGCGGGTTCGCGGTAGTCGTCGGCGGTGGGAGCGGGAGCCTCGTTGTTGCGGGCACCGCTGGAGCGGCGGGGACGGTCGTTGTTGTTACGGCCTCCGCGGTCGTTCCTGTGGTCGCCTCCCTTGCGGTCGTCGCGCTTGTCGCCGCCTCTGCGGTCATTGCTACCCTTGCGGTCGCCGCGGTCGCCTCTGGGCTTGCGCTCGGGCTCCACGTAACCTTCGGGCTTCTCGGTGAGGGCACGCATCGAAAGACGCATCTTGCCGGTCTTGGCGTCGATCTCGAGGAGCTTGACGTCGACCTCGTCGCCCACGCTGAGCACGTCCTCGACCTTGTCGGTCTTGGTCCAGGCTATCTCGCTCACGTGCAGGAGACCTTCCTTGCCGGGAAGAATCTCGATGAACGCGCCGAATTCGAGGATGCTCACGACCTTGCCGTGATAGACGGTGCCGGCCTCGGGAACGGCGGTGATGCCGTTGATCCACTCGATGGCCTTCTGCATCGCGTCCTTGTTGTCGGAAGCGATCTGCACGACGCCTTCGGTGAGGTTGGTTCCGGGGATGGGAACTTCGTCGATGCTGATCTGGGTGCCGGTCTCCTTCTGGATCTTCTGGATGGTCTCGCCGCCCTTGCCGATGATGGCGCCGATGAATTCCGCGGCGACCCTGAGTTCCTGGATGCGGGGCACGAAGGGCTTGTAGTCCTCGCGGGGCTCGGAGATGGTCTTCATCATCTCGCCCATAATGTGCATACGGCCCTGGCGTGCCTGCTCGAGGGCTTTTTCCAGAACGTCGTAGCTCAGGCCGTTCACCTTGATGTCCATCTGGGTGGCGGTGATGCCGTCGGCGGTGCCGGTGACCTTGAAGTCCATATCGCCGAGGTGGTCTTCGTCGCCGAGGATGTCGGTGAGGATGGCGTAGCGGTCGTTGGGGTGAATCTCATCGGTGATGAGGCCCATTGCAACACCGGCCACGGGCTTCTTGATCTGAACGCCGGCGTCCATAAGGGCGAGGCAGCCGCCGCAGACGGAAGCCATTGAGGATGAGCCGTTTGACTCGAGAATATCGGAAACTATGCGCACTGCATAGGGGTTCTCGGGGGCCGTGGGGATGACGGGCTTGAGGGCGCGGAGGGCGAGGTTGCCGTGACCTATCTCGCGGCGGCCGACACCCCTCTGGCTCTTGGCCTCGCCGGTGGCGAAGGGAGGGAAGTTGTAGTGGAGGACAATCTGCTGGTCGTCCTGGATGAGGACTTCGTCGGTCTCCTTCATATCCATCTTGGTGCCCAGGGTGACGGAAGCCAGGGACTGGGTCTCGCCGCGGGTGAAGATGGCGCTGCCGTGTGCGCAGGGGAGATAGTCCACCTCGCACCAGATGGGACGCACCTGGTTGCAGGCGCGGCCGTCCAGGCGGATGCCTTCGTCGAGTATCATATTGCGCATTGCCTCCTTCTCCACAGCGTGGTAGTAGCGGGATGCCAGGGCGCACTTAAGTGCATATTCTTCCTTTTCCTCGATGCTCTGGGGCTCGGGGATTGTGGCGATGAACTCTTCCTTGATGGCCTCGAAGCCGTCTTCACGCTCGTGCTTGGGCTTTGCGCTCTTGGCGAGGGCGTAGCACTTGTCGTAGCAGAAGTCCTGGACGGCCTTCTTGAGCTCTTCGTCTTCGGGGTCGTGTGGGAAGTCGCGCTTGATGTCGGTGCCGAGCTCGGCGATGAGCTCCTTCTGCACGCGGCAGTGTTTCTTGATTTCCTCGTGGGCGAACTTGATGGCCTCGAGCATCACGCTCTCGGGCACTTCCTTCATTTCGCCTTCGACCATCATGATGTTCTCCTCGGTGGCGGCGACCATCAGTTCGAGGTCGGCCTTTTCCATTTCGGAGAAGGTGGGGTTGATGACGAACTCGCCGCCGATACGGCAGACGCGGACCTCGGAGATGGGCCCCTGGAAGGGGAGGTCGGAGGTTGCGAGGGCGCAGGATGCGGCAAGACCGGCAAGGGCGTCGGGCTGGATGTCCTTCTCGGCGCTGATGAGGGTCACGTTCACGAAGGTCTCGAGGTGGTAGTCATCCGGCCAGAGGGGACGGATGGGGCGGTCGATCAGACGGGAGATGAGGACCTCGTAGTCGCTCGACTTGCCTTCCCTCTTGAGGAATCCGCCGGGGAAGCGGCCTGCAGAGTAGTATTTTTCCTTGTAATCTACGGTGAGGGGCATGAAATCGGTGCCCTCCTTCACTTCTTTTGCTGCACATACGGTGGCGAGGAGCATTGTGCCACCCATCTTTACGACAGCTGAACCGTCGGCCTGCTTGGCCAGTTTGCCGGTTTCAATCTCAATCACGCGGCCGTCCGCGAGAGTGATGTTTTTCTTGATGATGTTCATTTTATTGAATTGACTTTCTAAAAAGCTGTTTTTTTTTGTTTCTCCCTGTCAAGCCCTTCGGCTGGAGGTCAATGAACTTAGGTGAAGGGCGGATTTTTTAAAGTAGGCTTAATGCTTTTTGTGTTGAATCTTCTTGAAATGGTGTACTCCGCAGGTTAATGTTTCTTCATCCTCTATAATAAAAGGGTATGTGCTATCAAATCTAGAAAAGAAAATGTGCAATGTGACATTCTTTCCTGAAATTTCATATGTAAAATCAAAAGAAGAATAAATATCATCATATATACCATCAGTAGCACTTTTTACATAGTATATACCAGAATCACTTTTGCTAAATACTAAAATGCCAGGTTCCTCAACCCATTCCCAGGAGGTGCCGACCAGCGAAGAATCAATTTCCTCTTTGTGACAAGATGCGCAACCGATAAGAACAAAAAGGCTGGCGATAAGAATACTTGATTTCCGCATCATAATCATTGTTGCTTTTTGTCTATCTCGCGGATTAAAATGAAAGAAATCTGGTGATGGGTCTTCCCGATCAGTTTATAGGTATACTGTTCTTGTTCGATGTTCTCGACATTACCTCTCAATATCATTAGATTACAAAAAGCAGTATCCGGGATCCCATTAAATATGCTTTCTGACAATCGAGCTTCACCGGTGTCCGGAAATTTTACCAATCTGCAGACATGCGTATCGGGAATATCGTTGCCTAAAACCATAGATCCTGTCCAATCTACAACGACTAGAACTCCGTTCTTGTTTCCTTCATCCTTGTTCCATCTGATTATAAAATCCTTAAAATAACATAGCGGGTTCAGATCTTCTTCAGACTCAGCATAAGGAAATGTGAACTCTATCGCCGCAGGAACATACATCTCTGCTTCTCCGGTATCTCCGTCTGAGGATTTCGTCTCTATATTGTGGCTAAAAGTAAATTTAACTGTTTTACCGAAGCAATTCATAATGCTGTTTGAGGCTTTAGTTTGAGAAAAGGATTGTGGGGAAATCTCGATACCGTCCACAAACGACTTCATTGCCGGCAATTCAATTGGTGAGGCTTTTGCTGAATTTTCTTTCCGAATGTGGCTGATTCCGGAAATACAACTTATTGAAGATCCGCCGGGAAGACCGCCATCTTTACTTGATGAAATTCCTATCTCATAATCCGTCCCTTCAAAATATTCCATGTATTTCTGATAATCGCCACTTACCACTTCGTTTATCCTGTGAGGTTGATAATCCGAATTTTTGGATGTCCGCAAAGAAACAACTTCTTCCGAGTCCTCCAAGTTGCCTGCATCACTTTGCTTGGCACACGAGCAGGATAGGAGAATGCTTGCAAGGATTAACAGAAATATATAATAATGTTTCATAAACATCTAAAGAGCTTTATAAATAATCGGTTCTGACCATTTAACATCCTTTGAACTCTTTCCGCCGACCAACACCGGCTTAACCAGATTCGGAGATATTATTTGATTGGCTTCAATTGCATAAAGGACATCTTTATTTGTGGCTTGATTGGATGTGTTCGAGATTATTGTGTTATTTCTGGTGGCAACATCCCCGCTGTCATTGTTCGTCCCGACTTTTATGATGGCAGTGTTTTCGCATGTAACTGACCCATCCTTTACAAATTCGTTTATAGGCCAATTATCTTGAAATGCGGATTTTGTCCAAACTACTTGTACGCCATTGTCACGAGTTTTTATTGACTTGATGGTGACAGTCGCTTGATAGAATTTGGAAATGTTTGGAATACCAAACACTGTGTTCCATGAAACGTCTTCCTTGTTGCAATTATGTACAGTTTTCTCTGAAAAAAGGTCTTCAATAGTTACTGAAATAGATGGTTTATGATCTTCATCATAATTATCTGCATTTGCGAGGATGGTGCCAAGGTTATTGATGGATCCCGAGTATGTGGTCCAATCAGGATTAGTGAGGGCGTGCACACTGACCAACTCCTCGTAATCGCCGCTGATAAATCCGGTATTGATTTTTTTACTGAGGTTAAATTTCAGGTCTACCTTGCTGAAATTCATAGTAATGGTTTCTTTACCTGTACCATCTGCCGGTCCGATAGACACTCCATTTGGAAGTTGACAGGAGCCTATGCAAAATAGCATGGCAAACAATAAGATTGATAAGTGAATGTTCATTTTATTGTTTTCCTTAACGTCTTTCATCAAAAAAGGGGATGGAGCCGTCCGGTCACCACCCCCCTGTGTTTCCTATCCGTACTATCGACGGAGACCGAGCTCCTTGACGATGTTTCGGTATCTCTCGATGTCAACCTTCTGGAGATAGTCCAGAACCTGGCGACGCTTGCCGACGAGGCGGAGAAGTGAACGGCGGGTTACCACGTCTTTCTTGTTCTTCTTCACGTGCTCGGTAAGATGAGCGATACGGTAGGAGAATAAAGCAACTTGACTCTCAGGTGAGCCGGTGTCCTTATTAGACTTTCCGTACTTCGCGAAAATCTCTTGCTTCTTTTCAGGCATTAAATATTCAGCCATCGTGCAAAAGTTTTTAATTGTTAATAATTTGAGCGTGCAAAGATAGACAAAATTCGGGACTTTGCAACACCGGGCGCGTGATTTTTATTCCATTGCCGCAATCACCTGGTCGCGGATGGCCTTCATACCCTCAACGGAGGGGTGGCCCCAGCCTTTGTCGATGTCGTGAAGCATCACGCAGGTCACTCCGTAATGCTCGCAGACCCCGGCCTGCCCGAGGGTCACTTCGTCGGAGAGCTCGGAGTTGACTATGTTTACTATTTCAGTGCCCGGAGCCTGCTCCAGGGCGTCTGAAATCATCTTGCAGAAGGCGGGAAGGAAGCACTTGAGGTCTTCTTCCGTCCAGTCGGAGTATTTGGGTTCGCCCACGGGAACTCCGAGCCAGGAGTCGTTGGTGCCTCCGAAGATGAAGAGAATGTCGGGTTGCAGGGCGGTGCAGGCGGGAAGACGGTTCACGTAGGAACGATCTGTGTAGTCCTGCCCGTTGGGGCCCGTGTTGCAGACGGTGGCTCCGCTGTAGCTTTCGTTCAGAAGGAGTTCCAAGCCCAGGGAGTCGCAGAGCATATGCCACCAGGTCTGTTCCACGGCGGCAACGTCGTTATTCGGCAGGCGCCCGCCGATGTTGTACCAGCAGGCGTTCCCTTCGGGGATGAATCCTTCAAAGGTGGAGTAGGAATCGCCGAGGATGGCGACGGTCTTCGGCCCCTGGGGCTTGCAGGAAATCAGAAGGATTCCTGCAAGCAAAGAGGCTGCGAAGAGTATTCTTTTGGCTGTTGCGGTCATTGTTTCAAAATTTCCGCAAATTTAGAAAATTATCTTGTTAAAACGAATATCGTGAAGCAGTATGCGCCGATTTCCGCCTTCAGGGCCGTGCCTTCTCCGCTGAAGGGACACTCGGCGGGGACTATGTTGCAGGGGGCTTCGAGGGAGTTGTCTTCGTAGAGCTTGTCGGAGCAGAGCCTGACGGCCTTCACTGCCTTGACGCTGTCTTTTTTCTTCAGGCCGGTGAAGTTGAGGCTGAGTTCCTGAGGCTCGGAGGAGGTGTTCACGACCTTCACGTAGATGAGGTCGCCGTCCTTCACCGCGCTGGCGAAGAGCCCGTTCTGCCCTTCGGCGCCGCAGACGGGCTTGCCGTCCATCGTCAGCGGCAGCACGTTCTGCCCGCGGTACTGCCCGTAGAGCTGCTGGACGTGCCAGCTGACGGTCCTGTAGCTGTTGAGGTTGTCGTACCAGATGAGGTCGGGCCTCCACTGCCAGCCCTCGACGTGGGCGAAGAGGGGAGCGTAGGTGGCCATATGCACAACGTCGGCGTTCCTCTCGAGGCCGGTCATAAACGCGGCTTCAAGGAGAGAAGCGTAGAAGTGGTTCCATTTCTTTCCCTTTGCGTGGCAGGCGTACTCGCCGGCGAAGACCTTCGGGCCCTTGCGGTCGTAGCCATCGTAGCGCGCGCCCTGTGAGAGGAACCAGTCGTAGGGGCGGTAGAAGTGCTCGTCCACCAGGTCGGCGCCGAGTTTCTTCATCTCGGGCCAGAGGAAGTCGAACTGCTCGCCCTCGGAATCGGGGCCGGAGGATCCTACTATCTTGATTTCGGGGTGAGCGGCGCGGATGGCCTCCACGAAGGGTTTGAGATGGTCGGGGTAGAGCTGGTCCCACTGCTCGTTGCCCACGCCTATATATTTAAGGTTGAAGGGTGCGGGATGACCCATTTCGGCGCGGATGGCGCCCCACTTGGTGTCGGTGCCTCCGTTGGCGAACTCGATGAGGTCAAGGGCGTCCTGGACATAGGGCTGCAGTTCGCTCACGGGGACGTGGGCGTCGGGGGAGTCGTTCTGGAACTGGCAGGCCAGGCCGCAGCTCACGATGGGAAGGGGCTCGGAGCCTATAATCTCGCTCAGGCGGAAGAATTCATAGAATCCGAGGCCGTAGCTCTGGAAGTAGTCGGGATAGAAGCGGTGGGGGAAGGTATATTCCCAGCGGTTCTCGTTGATGGGGCGGTTCTCGGCAGGCCCCACGGAGTTCTTCCAGTTGTAGCGGGTGGCGAGGTCGGTGCCCTCCACTATGCAGCCGCCGGGGAAGCGGAAGATTCCGGGATGCAGGTCGGCGAGGGCCTGCGCAAGGTCGGCGCGATAGACTCCTTCAAGGGCGTCGGCGCTCATAAGGGACACGTGCTCGAGGTCCACGGTGGCCCTGGGCTGCTCGAGGAAGATGCGCAGAGTTGCCTTGGGGTCGGTGACCGAGGGGACGATGGTGAATTCGTATTTCTTCCATTCGGCGCCGCTGACGGCAAGGGTCTCCTGGCAGATGTAATGCACTTCTTCAGCCGAGGCGGGGTTGGCAAGTTCCACGCGGATGGCGCCGCTGCCGCCTTCGGGCACTCGCGCCCAGACGCTGAACCTGTATTCCTGTCCGGCCTTCACTCCGATTCCGAAGAAGCCGTCGTTGTCGAGGCCTGTCTGCTTGTGGGCGTGGCCGGGGTCGGAAAGCCTTGCGTAGTGCGGGCAGCGCTCGAAGGGGCCGTCGTCCTTTATCTCCACGGCTCCGAATGCCTTCCAGCCCTGCAGGGCGAATGGAAACTCGAAGGAGCGGTTCTTGACCAGCTCGGCGTAAAGGCCGCCGTCGGCCGCAAAGTTGATGTCTTCGAAGAAAATGCCGTACATCGTGCTCTGGACGGGGGCTCCGGCCTTCTTGAGGTTGATGCTGATTTCGTTGGCGCTCTGTGCTCCGGCATTCAGGCAGCCGGCAAGGGCTAAAATTGCGATGAGGTTCAGTTTTATGTTCATTTCTTGGTGGATTTGCGCAAAATTAACTATGTTTGCCGAGTAAAAGGTGGACAAATGAACAATCAAGGTGTAAAATCAATCGTTATCCTCGCCGCGCTTGCGGCTGCCATTTTTCTTCCCGTGGGAGCGGGGGCCCAGTCTAACTTCGCCGACACTCACATCACGCGCTATATCAGCGACTCCGACGGCCTGCCCTGCAACTTCATCGACGACATCCTCGAGGACGAGAGCGGTTTTCTCTGGGTCGCCACCTCCGGCGGCGGGCTCTGCCGCTATGACGGATACGAGTTCATCACTTTCTCCACCAACAGCGCCAACTCCCTGAAGAGCAATTTCGTGCGCAACATCGCCCCCGACCGCCACAACCGCCTTTGGGTGTGCTCCGAGGGTGGTGTTGATGTAATTGATTTACAAACGCTTGAGTCTTGTATGGATGGAATTCCCGAACTTGAAAAGTTCCAGTATTCCTTCTGCTCCTATCTTGCCTCCGACGCCCTCGGGCGCCTTTGGGTGAATTCCGGCACCGATCTTTACAGAATCGAATTCGCCGAAGACGGGTCCGTTACCTCTGTTCTGACCTTCTCCGACCCGAGGCTCTCGCCCGTGAACCTTGTATTCAAGGATGTCGAGTCAGACGGTTCTGTATGGGTTTGCCTTTCAGGCTCTTTCTACAAGATTTCGGAAGCTTCTCCGGGTACCCTTTCCGCCCGTCTGCTCTCTTCCGAGTTCTCAATCAGGCCTGATGCTTATCTGTCCGATTTTCTACCCCGAGAAAACGAAATCTGGATATCGACAAACGACGGTCTGTACCGCCTGAGCAGGGATATGACGGCCTGGAGGCTCTATTCTTATTCCCCTTCCGTTTCCGGCAGCGTGTCGCAGGACTTCATTTCCTCGCTTGCCGTGACTTCGGGCAAGACGCTCCTTGCGGCGTCGCTCAAGGGTATCAATGTCTATGATTCAATTGGGGATTCATTCTCCCATATCCTTGAGAACGAGTTCGTCAACTGCCTTTATGTGAGCGGCGACTGCGTATGGGTGGGGACCGAGAGTTCCGGCCTCGTGAAGATTTCTCCCCGAAGAATCAACGCCGTCAATTACAGCAACGACCCCTCCGACCCTTCCTCGATTTCACCCAACCCCGTCAACACCATTCTGGAGGACGGCCGCGGCCGGATTTGGGCCGGCAACGTGGAGACCGGCCTCAACTGCTTCACCCCTTCCACCGGTACCTTTATACATTATACGCACGCGAATTCCGGCCTGAGCCACAACTCCGTGAGTGCCTTGGCGCTGGATCCTTCAGGGATGCTCTGGGTGGGAACCTGGGGCGGGGGAGTCGATGTGGTCGATATCAGCAAAGATTTCAGGATAGTAAAACAGTTTGTTCCTCAGGGAGTCACGAGCGGCCCGCTGAACTATGTGGGGCTTCTTGCAATGGATTCCGTCAACAATATTATGTGGATAGGCACCAATGCCGGACTCTTCTGCTATGATATTTCCGCGGACCGTCTTTTCCCCGCTTTGGACAGTCAGAGCTCGGGCTGCGTGGGGGCGTGCATCGACTCCTCCGGGCGCCTCTGGACCGGCGGGCAACTCGGGTTGTATCTTATCGACCTCAACACCAGGGATGCCGGAAAGGAAACCGAGCAGTTCCCTTATGTGAACTACAGATACAAACTCGACAATCCCTCCTCCCGCACCGTGGAGAAGATAAGCTGCGTGATGCAGGCTTCCGACGGCACAATCTGGCTCGGAGGCATAGGAAGCGGGCTTTACAAAGCAGAAGAAACTGCCTCCGGCGCCTTTGAATTCAGGAATTTCGGCGTTGCCGACGGTCTTTCCAACGACCGCCTCAAGGGGATTGAGGAAGACGGTTCGGGCCGCCTTTGGATAAGCACCGACAGGGGGCTCTATCTGTTCGACCCCCTGACGGAATCGTTCTCTTCCTTCGGAGAGGAAGACGGCCTGCATTCCAGCCGCTACTATTGGAATGCCTCCTGCAGGCTTTCCGACGGCCGCCTCTGCTTCGGGCAGGTCGGCGGACTCACGATAATTGACCCTTCCAGAACGGCGGAGCAGAGGTTCGAGCCAAATCTCAAATTCACCGGAATAACCGTCGGCGACCGGGTTATCCGCGACCCTTCCCCGGAGGTTCTCCGCCTTCACGAGCGCGACCGCTTCATCAGTATCGAATTCGCTGCCCTGGTGTTCGAACCTGGCGAGTCGGTCAGCTACAGATACCGCCTCGGCGGCTTCGACGACTCCTGGGTTGCTGTTCCGTTCGGGAGGAACTACCTCTGTCTCTCGTCCCTGCCTCACGGCTCCTATATGCTTGATATAGAGTCTTTTGATGAGGCTGGTCAGAATGTTGGTGCCGCATCCCTCCCGATACGTGTGGCCCCTCGTTTTTACAATACGGTCTGGTTCTATATACTTCTTATTGCCGTTGGCCTCCTCTCCGTCTTCTTTTTCATAAGACGGCGAGAAAGGAACCTGAGGCGCAACCAGGCGCTGCTGCAGGCAACCGTCGAGGAGAGGACCGAGGAACTTTCTGCCCAGAAGAAACTCCTGGAGCAGAAGGCGGAGGAACTCGCCGGACAGAACCGTCTGCTGGCCCTTCAGAACGAGGAACTTGCCAGCCGGAAGATCCTTTACGGTCCCGACATAAAGACCGACGTGCCCGACGGCGAAAAGTTCCTTGGCAAACTTATGGAGGCGGTCCGCGCCAATTACAAGGACTCCGCGCTCGACGTCCCCACCCTCTGTTCCCTTATGGGGATGAGCAAGACTCTCCTCAACACCAGGATGCAGGAGGTCGTGGGGCAGTCGGCCGGGCAGTTCATCAGGACATACCGCCTTACCGTGGCAAAGGAGATGCTCTCATACAACAACTCGATGAACGTTTCCGAGATAGCCTATGAGGTCGGATTCAATGACCCGAAGTACTTCACGCGCTGTTTTACAAAAGAGTTCGGCGTTGCGCCAAGTTCCCTGCTGAAATAGCGCTGGTCAAAAATCCACCCATTGAGTTTTTTCGTGCACCCGTAGCCGTAATATTCTTTCTACATTTGCTTCGGTTAACCACGAGACAAATGACACTGAAGCAAGCACCCGCAATCCTGGCAGCACTTTTGATTTCCGTTTCCGCCTGTTCACAGCCGGTACACGACCCTGTCGTCGCCTGTTGTGACGGCACTTGGTATATGTACACCACAGGCTTCTGTGTCGATGTTCTCACTTCCAGGGACTTCAAGTCCTGGAAACCCGCCGGCCACGTCTTCGAGTCGGCTCCGCAGTGGGCGGTGGACCTTGTTCCCGGTTATTTCGGGCACACCTGGGCCCCCGACATTTTCTTCCGTGACGGTACATATTATTTATATTACTCCTGCTCCTCCTTCGGCAAGAACACTTCCGCAATAGGAGTTGCAACCAACAAGACCCTCGACCCTTCCAGCCCCGACTACCGTTGGGAGGACCACGGATGCGTGGTGAATTCCGTGGCCGGCCGTGACCTCTGGAATGCCATCGACCCCAACGCCGCCGAGGATGAGGACGGCAACGTCTGGCTTTCCTTCGGCTCCTTCTGGGGGGGCATCAAGCTCGTGAAGCTCGACTCCACCCTCACCCGTCCCGCCGAACCTCAGGAATGGTACCCTCTGTGCCGCCGGCCGGAAGGCACCGCCGAGGACACCTCCGCCACCGACGACGCCATCAAGGCCGACCCCCGCGGCAGCGACTTCGACCCGGGCAACGGCGCCGTGGAGGCCCCCTTCATCTTCCGCAAGGGCGCCTACTATTATTTATTTGTTTCCTTCGATCTCTGCTGCCGCGGTCCCAAGAGCACTTACAAAGTTGTAGTCGGGCGCAGCGAGAAGATAACCGGTCCTTACGTTGACGCCTCCGGCACCCCTCTGATGAAGGGCGGCGGCACCGTCGTCGTTTCCGGCAACGAACGCTATCCCGGCGTGGGCCACTGTGCCGTGGTCACCGTCGGCGGGGCCGACAAAATCGTGATGCACGGCTACGACAGGAACCACCATTATCATTCAAGCCTTCTTGTAAGGGACCTGGAGTGGAGCGAGGAAGGCTGGCCAACGGCAAATTTATAAAAACACATATTATCAACAATTCACAACAGTTTAACCAAATCACAAAAGCATGAAAATTCAGAAATTGATGCTTGCATTGCTCTCGGGCGCCGCGTTTCTCGCGACAGTCTCGATTGGCTGCTCAGAAGTGAGTATGTACAGTGTGGATGCCCCCGGGGATCTGCAGAGCAAAATCGATTCCATCGCCGCTGCAAAGAAGGCGGTCGACACGGGCGACACCACCTATGTCGACATCACCGCTGCAGTGGTAGGCGCCACCGACTGCACCACCGCCTGGTGGGGTGACTTCTCACAGAGTTTCGAAGTGCCGGCTGGCCAGCTCCTCCACTTCGAGTTCGTCAACCACAGCTCCACGAACAACAACTGGTCCAACTGGAACGTGGTCTGCACCACCAACGGCGACCGCGACGCCTCCGACTATTCGGAGTATTTCGTCATCCGCTCCGACGCTTATGGCTGGGGTAACTCCGACTATTCTTCAGCCCTCCTGTCCACCGACTATTTCGAGGAAGGCAAGCTCGCCGACTGGGACGAGTTCAGGGCCAGCTTCATGGACGGAACCTACTGCTGGATCGAGATCGACCACGCCGCAGCCGGGGTGGCCTATATGACCGCCTATTCCTATAACGAGGACTACGGATTCGGAATCACCGAGACCTACAGCCAGGCCGTTTCGGCAACCTCTCCCGTGTACGTGTTCATCACCACCGACGAGAGCTCGTTCAATATGCAGAGCGCATACCTCATTCCTTCCAAGATTCAGGAAATCCCCGACGAGAACGCCGTCTCCATCACCGCAGCGGGCTATCCCGTTTCTCTTGAAATCGGCAGCGAGGACTTCTGGGGCAACGGCGTGGCCACCGTCACCTTCGAGGACGGCACCACCGCAGAGGCCGATCCTGAGGACATCACCTTCAACGTTCTCGACGACCTCAGCACCCTCGGAACCAAGACCATCCTCTATTCCTACAGCAAGACCAAGCAGGGCAACTACGGCCCTTCAGTCTGCGGCAGCTACACCCTCGAGGTCGTCAACCCGATAGTCTCCATCGAGGCTTCCGCAAAGGCTTACCTGATCGGCGGAGCCAAGTACGTGACCCTCTCCGAGTCCGGAGTAATGGTCGAGGCCACTTATTCCGATGGCAGCACCGCAATCCTCTCTCCCGCCCAGTTCGAGGTCGAGTTCACCGGCGGCCAAATTGTCTATGACGGTGTCGCGGGCACTTATGCCGACGCCTTCACCGCTTCCGTGACCACCGCTTCCGGCAACCTCATCCAGGATTCCGGCGCACTCGAAATCATTGCCGGCGAACTTCCCGCCCAGACCGAGCCCGTCGGCGCCGCCGACTTCAGCAACGGCTGGTGGACCACCTTCACCCAGGACTGGGTTATCGCTCCCCACACCTCCGCAAGCCTCTCGATGCACGTAACGTCCCTTTGCGACTTCAACTATCAGAGCCCCTGCACAATCCTTCGCGCGGCAAGCCTTGCCGAATATGCAGTGGTTCGTATGGACAACTTCGGCTGGGGCGACGGCTACGCTTCCGCAGTGCTCAGCTCCGACTGGAACTGGGATACCTTCCTTACCGGACTCAACGACTCCGACGTCGCAATCACCGTTTCCAACAACGGCGACGGCACCGCCGATGTCCGCTACTATGTGATTTACGCCGGCGGCGAGACCCACTTCCAGTACTACGACGGCATCATTGTCAATGCTGACGACCTGCAGTTCGCCCTCGTCACCCAGGAGTCTTATCTCGTATTCGACTAATCTTAAAAGGAATAGAATATGAAACATATACTTTCATCAATACTTGTTTGCGGTTTCCTTGCAGCGGCCCAGCTTGCCGGCGCAGCCACCGTATCCTCTCCCGCCGCAGCGCAGGACAACAAGGTAACCGTCAAGGGCCTTGTGGTCGATGAGTACGGCGAGCCCGCAATGGGCGTGGGCGTCATAGTCAAGGGCACCACCACCGGTACCACCACCGACCTCGACGGCCGCTTCTCCCTCTCCGTTCCCGCAGACGCCACCGTCCAGTTCACCGGCCTCGGCTTCGAGGGCCAGGAAATCCAGGTGGCCGGCCGCACCGACCTCGGCACCATCACCCTCAAGACCGAGAACACCCTTCTGGACCAGATCGTCGTGATCGGTTACGGTTCCCAGCGCAAGGTTGACCTCACCGGTTCGGTTTCCATAGTCGATGCCGACGAGATGAAGAAGGTCTCCAACAGCAACATCTCCACTATGCTCGAAGGTAAGGTCGCAGGTGTGCAGATCACCACCGACGGCCAGCCCGGCGCCGACCCTTCGGTCCGCATCCGCGGTCTTGGCAGCTTCGGCGACACCAGCCCCCTGTACGTCATCGACGGAGTTCCTATGGGCACTTCCATCCGCGACTTCTCCCCGAACGACATCGAGACCATCCAGGTCCTCAAGGACGCTTCCGCAGCGGCAATCTACGGTTCCCGTGCAGCTAACGGCGTGATCATCATCACCACCAAGAGCGGCAAGAAGAACGAGCAGATGAAGGTCGATTATTCCGGATATATGGGCGTGGACAACATCCGCAGGGGAGTTTACAACGTGATGAACTCCACCCAGTTCGGCGAATATATGAGGATGGCCTACGGCAACAACGGCGTTGACGTTCCTTCCGGATACGATCCCAGCAGCGAGAACTATCTCGACCCTGAGAAGTACAACACCGACTGGTTTGGCGAGATGTTCAAGACCGGCATACGCCAGAACCACAACGTGAACCTCTCCGGCGGCGGCGAGAACAGCACCTACAACGTAGGTCTGGACTACTACAGCCAGAAGGGCACCATCCAGGGTGCAGGCCCCGACTACGACCGCTTCACCGCCCGCGTGAACAACACTATGGACATCAAGTTCATCAAGCTGCGCACCGGTATCGTTTACAGCCACAGCGTGCAGAACAATATGAGCTTGAGCAACGCCAACGAGTATGTGCAGGGTCTCTACGGCCAGCAGTATCCCGTGATGGCTTCCGCTCTGATAATGCCCCCCACCTACCTTGCCTACGATGAGAACAGCTGGTGCCTCGACGACTACCTCGCCGCTGCATCCAACTATTCCTACGACTCCTACGGCTACGGTACCTACCGTGAGGACATCTACGGCGACATCCGTATGACCAACCCTCTGCTCACCAACAACCTTCTCGAGCGCAAGACCACCGTCGACCGCGTAGTTGCCACCGGTTCCGCCAACGTTGACCTCTTCGGAATGTTCGGCTACCACAACGACAACCACAGCCTCTCCTACAACCTCAACCTCTCCTACAGCAAGACCTACTGCAAGGACTTCACCTTCGCCTCGGCGTTCATCCAGAGCACCACGAACTATCTTGCAAAGGGCAACGAGTACCTCACAGAGGGCTACCGCACCTACACCGACGGCCTCATCGAGAACTATCTGACCTACGACGGAAAGATGGGCAAGCACCACGTGAACGCAGTGCTCGGCCAGACCTTCGAGCGTGAATACTACCACACCCTCACCGGCACCGGCCACAACTTCCCCGAGCCCTACTACCTGCAGGTCGGCAACGCCGAGACCCGCGACGCCTCCAGCTACGAGTCCGAGCACGTCCTGGCTTCCTACATCGGCCGTATCAACTACGACTACGACGGCAAGTACCTCTTCCAGGCAACCGTCCGCCGTGACGGTTCCAGCCGCCTTTCCTCCGGCAACCACTGGGACTGGTTCCCTTCCTTCTCCGCCGGCTGGCGCATCGACAAGGAGAGCTTCTTCAAGGTCGATCCTTCCCTGGTGAGCCTCCTGAAACTCCGCGCAAGCTACGGTGTGCTCGGTAACGAGAACATCGGCGAGTACCAGTATATGGACACTATGGCCCGCGGCAACTACACCTACAGCTTCGGCGGCAACAAGGTCACCGGCTCCGCAATCTCCAACTACGTGAACACTGCAATCCACTGGGAGAAGAAGAAGACTCTCGACGTGGGTGTCGATTACGCGATGTTCGGCGGCAAGTTCGAGTTCACCGCAGACTGGTACAACTCCAAGTCCGAAGACCTTCTGTACAGTGTGGCCGTTCCCGCTGAGGCCGGCGCCACCAACGAGTCCGTGACAATGAACGCCGCAACGATGCAGAACACCGGTCTTGAGTTCGCGGCTTCCTACCACAACTACGACCACGCTCTCAAGTACGACATTTCCGCCAACCTCACCCTTCCTCACAACAAGGTCACCTCTCTTGGTCTTACCGGCGAGGGCCGCACCGACGGCTACTGCCGCACCGTTGTGGGAGAGGAAGTCGGCCGCTTCTACGGCTATGTGAACGACGGCATCTTCCAGAGCCAGGAGGAAATCGACAACAACGTCAACTCCCTTGGCAACCACGTGAACCAGAACGGTGCACAGCCCGGTGACATCCGTTACGTCGACCTCGACAACGACGGCGAGATCACCAGCTCCGACCAGACCTTCATCGGCAGCGGTATGCCCAAGGTCCAGTTCGGCCTGAGCTTCAGGCTCGAGTACAAGGGCTTAGACCTCAACGTGTCCACCTACGGCGCAGCCGGATTCAAGGTCCTCGACTATGTGAATATGGTCCTGCACTCCTCTTACGGCGTGACCAACAAGAGCGTCGACCTCCTGAACGCCTGGACTCCCGAGAACACCAACACCAACGTTCCCCGCGTGTACTACAGCAACACCGGTTCCATAACCAACGACATGTTCTGCGAGCGCTACCTCCAGAACGGCACCTATTGGAAGATTGCCAACGTCGAGCTCGGCTACAACATCCCTTGCAAGGAGGGTCACTTCTTCAACAAGGCAAGAGTCTATCTCTCCGGCCAGAACCTCGCCACCCTCAGCCAGTACACCGGCTACAACATCGACTTCGCCGGCGGTACCTTCACTCCGGGATACAACTACTGCTCTTACCCCACTCCCGTGACCTTCATGCTCGGAGTTCAGCTGTCTTTCTAATCTGTCAAATCTTAAAACGAATCATCTTATGAAAAGAATAGTTATAGTTCTGGCAGCGCTTGCAACGGTTTTCGGAGCGGCATCCTGCTCCAAGCAGCTCGATGTGACCAATCCCAACAACCAGACTACTTATGACTTCGGCAAGACCGAGTCCGACCTCCAGGAAGCCCTTGTAGCCTGCTACAACCGCATCCGCCTCGAGGGTACCTTCGCCCGTGTGGGTTACACGATGGACGCCGTCCGCGGCGACGAAGTGTGGAACGCCTCCCAGGTTTGGTACCTCCCTTACGACAACCTCAACGTTGTGGCCACCGACGAAATCGGCTGCCAGTGGATCTGGCGTGACTGCTTCCACGTGGTGAACCGCTGCAACTACGTTCTCCAGCAGGTCGAGACCGTGGAGCTCAGCTCCGAGTCCTACGACCAGATCAAGGGCCAGGCCCTGTTCCTCCGCGCCCTCGCTTACTATGAGCTGGCTACCTACTACCAGAC
>R05__coassemble_277_pt1 | contig 27087 bp, 26 predicted proteins | sample R05__metabat2_high_PE_021 | metagenome-assembled genome bin R05 | reverse complement strand
AATCGAAGGAAAATTGACACTCACATACCGTTTTTATTGTTTTTCAGTCGAAATCGTGCGGTGAGTGTCAAAAAATGCGGTGAAATTGACACTCACGTCCGTAATGGTGAACGATCTTCCGTAATGGTGAACGAGTATACACTGTGGCGGATGTCTGGCAGTATAGACCCTGCAGCCCATTAACCCAAATAAAAAGGGCTGCAGGGCCTATACTGCCGGACATTCCGGTTAACTGGAACGCCATTGGATTGGGTTCAGTGTGATGTCGGGGAAAGTCCCGGAGTATGACTTTGAACCAAAGTCATAGCTGACGACTGCACCTTGTGCAAAACCGGCCTCTGAACCCGGGTAACTGCACAAGGTCGGCCGAAATTGATGGAACCTTGTGCACTAACCCTACCTGAAAAGCCAATTTTGCACAAGGTGCATTCGGCAGCCGGGCGGCAGAACAGACACAAATTACGCGAAAATATGGCGGTTTCGGAAAATATTGCTATATTTGCAGTTTGAATGCAGAATATGAGACGCCTGATCTTAATCCTATGCGCGGCCGTGCTGGCCGCCGTGACTGTCCCGGAAGCGAGGGCCCAGAGGGTCCAGGCGAACCGTGACGACCTGCGCGGCTCATACATCACCAACAAATGGTCCGACAACTGGACCTTCGGCGTGTCGGGCGGCATCAACCTCCCCTTCGGAGACAACATCACCACGCAGGTCGCCCCCAACGTCGAGGTGTACGTGACCAAATGGTTCACCCCCGAAGTGGGCGCACGCATAGGCTGGCAGGGCATTTCCCTCAAGGAGTGGCATCCCTACACCATCTGGAACCACTGGCAGTACGAGCATCACCCCGACCCTCTCAACAGCGGCGACGTGCCCTACGACGAAGAAACCGGCAAATACGACCTCAGCTTCGGCCTCTTCTACATCCACGGCGACCTCTTCTGGAACGTCGTCACCACCATCGACGGCTTCAAGCGCAACCGCTTCTGGGACCTCGCGCCCTACGTCCACACCGGCTACCTGCAGCTCTACGACAACATCACGGAAGCCGGAGGCTTCGGAAAGGAGAGGAAGGACAACGAGCTCAACATCGGCTTCGGATTCTACAACACCTTCCGCATCACCGAGCGCATCATAGCCACTCTGGACACGCGCCTCAGCACCATCAGCGGCCGCTATCACGACGACAGCGGCGGCCGCGTGTACATCTTCAGCGCCAGCGCCGGTCTCGGCTACAACATCAACCTCACCTACTGGCGCCGCAGCCGCACCTTGGTCGCCGACCGAGAGGAGGCCATGGCCGCCTACCAGGAGGCAATCCGTATGCGCAAGGCCGCGGAGAGCAGCAACTCCGAACTCGAAGCCCAGATCCAGGCCCTCGAGAACCGCATCAAGGAACTCACCGAGGGCAACCCCCAGCAGGTCCAGGCCCAGACCGATCCCGACCAGGTCCAGACCGAAGACGCAAGGCCCGAGGAGATGATGCTCGTGAGCTACGAAGTCCTGCGCGACAGGGCCGAGAAGGCCGACCTCGTGATCTACTACCTCATCAATGTGGACGAGATGAACTTCTCCGAGCGCAGGCACCTGGCCGTCTTCACCAAGGAGACCCTCGCCGCCGATCCCGGCCACGTGTTCTACCTCACCGGATCCGCCGACAAGGGCACCGGCAGCACCAGCATCAACACCCGCCTGAGCCGCGCCCGCGCCGAGAAGGTCAAGAAGGTGATGGTGGAGGAACTCGGAGTGCCCGAGAACCAGGTCATCATCAAGGCCACGATAATCGCCGACACCCACGAAGACGCCGGATTCGACCGCAGCGTGCTCATAGAGAGCCGTTAGTTTTTTGGATATTCCCCGAAAATCATTATATTCGCATTTGTAACGCGCACCCGCTCAACCGTGCGCGTACGGGCGTACCTGTGACAGCCCGCGGCGAAGCCGTGCACGGCGCCACTCCCCCATTTCCAAGAACCTAAAAACAACCGATATGTCTTATTCCGACATCGAAGAGCGCAAGAAGCGCCACGAATTCAACCATCGCAACTGGGTGACCTTCCTTCTGGACCTTGTCCTCACCACCGCGGCCTCGCTGCTGGCTATCCTGCTCACCCGCTGGGTGACGGACCCGGTGTTCAACTTCAGCTGGTACATAATGATGTGGACCATAATCGGCGTGGTCACCGGCGCCATAGGCATCCTCGTCATCGGCACCCAGCGCATCGTCATCAGCCATTCTTCCCTGAAGTCGGCCGGCGCAATGGCACAGGCGGTCCTCATCAAGGAGGCCCTGATGATCCTGGTGTTCGTCTTCAATATTTTCCAGTTCAGCAACACCAACAGAGAGGTCCTGCTCGTGGTGATGGACACCTTCATCAGCCTCACCCTGATGATCCTGATCCGCGTGGTGATCATCTCGCTGAACGACGCCATCAACGACAACCCCGACCAGTACATCGGCCGCACGACCGTGATGGTCTATGGCACCCACAACAAGTCGGTGGCCCTGCTGGTGAGGCTGGAAGGGTCGTCGAACTACATCGTGGCCGGCTTCATCAGCGCAACGCTCGAGAAGGCCGGGCAGATCATCCAGGACCACAAGGTCTATCCCTTCAAGGACGAGGATGACCTGGTGCGCTACAAGAGGGAGCTGGGGGTGCAGAGCATCCTGTTCGCCCCCGACGCCGTGGATGACGAGAGGATCGCCGACCTGATGATGGCCTGCGTGCGCACGGGACTGGGAATCCTCACCACCCCCGCCATCGACGAGATGCAGCTGACTCCCATTGCGGAGGAACAGTCCCTGCTGGGCCAGGAGGCGCGGCAGTACGGCATCGATTCGGAGAGCATCGACTTCATCCCCGACGGAATGAGCGCCTTCGAGCGGCACGTGAAGAGGTTCTTCGACCTTGTCGCGTCCAGCGTGCTGCTGATAATCTTCAGCCCGGCGTTCCTGGCCTGCTACATAGCCATAAAGATGGAAGACGGCGGCCCGGCGATTTACCGCCAGGAGAGGATGGGCCGGTTCGGCAGGCCGTTCTACATCCTGAAGTTCCGCTCGATGCGCACCGACGCCGAGTCGATGGGGCCCCAGCTCTACAGCGGCGACGAAGACCCGCGCCTCACAAAGGTGGGCAAGTTCCTGCGGCAGCACCACCTCGACGAACTGCCCCAGCTATGGAACGTGTTCGTCGGAGAGATGGCCTTCATCGGCTACCGCCCCGAGCGCAAGTTCTACATCGACCAGATTATGGAGCGCGACCCCCGCTACACCTTCCTCTACCAGATAAGGCCCGGCGTGACCTCCTACGCCACCCTCAAGAACGGCTACACCGACACCCTCGACAAGATGATAATCCGCCTGGAGTACGACCTCTACTACCTGCGCCACAGAAGCTGGTGGTTCGACCTCAAGGTGCTGTTCAACACGTTCACGAATATTGTGTTCGGGAAGGTGTTCTAGGATTTTACAGGCGGCAGTATGGCAGACGACCTGAAGAAAAAAACAGTTAAGGGAGTGGCGTGGAGCGGCATAGAGCGCTTCACGGCACAGGGGATGAACTTCGTGTTCAACATCCTCATCGCGAGGGTGCTGCTGCCCGAGGACTACGGCGTGGTGGCGATGCTGGGCATCTTCATAGCGGTGAGCAACACCTTTATCGACAGCGGCTTTGCCAATGCCCTCATAAGGAAGATAGACCGCACGGAGGACGACTTCAACACGGTGTTCTCTTCAACATCGCGATGTCGGCTTTCTTCTGCGCCCTGCTGTGGATCTTCGCCCCGGCGATTGCGAATTTCTACAACATCCCGATGCTGGTGAAGATCACGCGGATCATCAGCCTGACCCTCGTGATAAGCGCGTTCAGCGCCATCCAGAGCACGAAGCTGACCATCGACATCAACTTCAAGGCCAAGGCCATAGTGACCATCATCTCCGTGTTCATAATCGGCTGCGTGGGCCTTGTGATGGCCCGCAAGGGCTACGGAGTCTGGGCCCTGGTGGCACAGTCGGTGGTGGGCTCGGTCGTGCGCACAGTGCTGCTCTGGGTTTTCGTGCGCTGGGTCCCGAAGCTGCGCTTCTCGTGGAAGTCATTCAAGGAGATGTTCGGCTACGGCAGCAAGCTGCTGGCCAGCGCACTCATCGACACCATCTACAACAACGTCTATACCCTAGTGATCGGCAAGTTCTTCTCCCCTTCCTCGCTGGGCGTGTACAACAAGGCCGAGTCCTTTGCGGCATTCCCCTCCTCAAGCCTCAGCTCGATGCTGGGCAGTGTGACCTTTCCGGTGCTGAGCCAGATGCAGAACGACCAGGAGAGGCTGCAGGCCACATACAAGAGGTTTCTGAACGTGAGCGCCTTCGTGGTGTTCCCGATGATGGTGGGCCTGGCCGCGGTGGCCGACCCGTTCGTGCGCATCGTTCTGACCGACAACTGGGCGGGAATGATTTACCTGCTGCAGATTCTCTGCTTCTCGCTGATGTGGTACCCCATCCATGCCATCAACCTCAACATTCTGCAGGTGAAGGGCCGCTCCGACCTGTTCCTGAAGTTGGAAATCCTGAAGAAGTGCCAGGGAATCGTCATCCTCATCGTCACCATTCCGATGGGCCTGGTTGCGATGTGCTACGGCAGAATCGTTTCCTGTATGATTTCCCTCTGGCTGAACACGATGTACTCCAAAGACCTGATAGACTACGGCTACTGGGCCCAGATGAAGAATTACCTGCGCATCCTGGCCCTCTCGGTGGTGATGGGCGCCGCTGTGTTCGCCATAGTTAAGCTGCTCCCCAACCTCTGGGCGCAGCTCCTTGCGGGAACCGCCGCCGGAGTGCTGATTTACGCAGCCGGAGCAAAGATCCTGCGCTTCCCAGAATTCGATGACCTCCTAGGACTAATCAAAAGAAAATGAAACAGATAACCGTCACCAGCCCCCTGCTTCCCAAGGAGGAGGACTTTCAGGCGCTGTGCCACGAGATATGGCAGAGCAAGTGGATAACCAACAACGGCCGGTTCCACCAGAGGCTCGAGCAGGAGCTTGCCGAGTACCTCGGCGTGCCGTACCTGAGCCTCTTCACCAACGGAACCCTGCCGCTGCTCACCGCCCTGCAAGCCCTTCGCATCACCGGCGAGGTGATCACCACCCCCTATAGCTTCGTGGCCACCACACACAGCATCTGGTGGAACGGCTGCAAGCCGGTGTTCGTTGACGTGGACCCCGCCACGGGCAACCTGGACCCGGAGAAGATCGAGGCGGCCATCACCCCGCACACCACGGCCATTATGCCGGTGCACGTGTACGGCCAGCCTTGCAACGGTGCAAGGATCAAGGAGATAGCCGACCGTTACGGCCTGAAGGTGATTTACGACGCGGCCCACGCCTTCGGGGTGAAGGTTTACGGCGAGAGCGTGCTGAACTGGGGCGACCTGAGCACCCTGAGCTTCCACGCCACCAAGGTGTTCAACACCATCGAGGGCGGCGCTATGGTGATGCACGACGAGGCCACGAAGAAGCGGATCGACGACCTGAAGAACTTCGGCTTCCACGACGAAGTGACGGTGGTGGGACCCGGCATCAACTCCAAGATGGACGAGATGCGCGCCGCCTACGGTCTGCTGAACCTCAGGCAGGTCGATGACGCCATCGAGGCTCGGCGGAAGGTGGCCCTGAAGTACCGCGAGGCCCTGCGGGACGTGGAAGGCATCAGCTTCTTCGGCGAAATGCCCGGCGTACGGCACAACTGTTCCTACTTCCCCGTCTTTGTTGACGAGGCCGCCTACGGGATGTCGCGCGACGCCCTCTACTTCAAGATGAGGGAGGCCGGAGTCCTGGGCCGCCGCTACTTCTACCCGCTCATCTCCGACTTCAGCACCTACCGCGGCTGCCCCGGCGCCGACAACCTGCCCGTAGCCCGGAAGATGGCCGACAGCGTGATTTGTCTGCCGATGCACCACCAGCTGAGCGGAGAGGATGTGGAGAGGGTGATTGAGATAGTTGCGGAGAAGTGTCGTAAGACCCGATTTAGCAAGAATTAATTTCGATATGTACAAGAAAATTGAGATAGAACGGTTCCGTGGTATCCGAAAGACTTCCATCGACGGTTTCTGCCGGGTCAATATCTTCTTCGGCAAGAACAACTGTGGCAAATCCTCCCTGCTCGATGCCCTGTTCCTCGTGTCGGGACAATCCAATCCGTTGCTGCCGCTTCAAATCAATGCCATAAGAGGTTACAACCGCATGTCCAAGGACGATTTGGAGATTAATTTCTACGATATGGACTCCAGTCTGCCTGTCCATATCCGTGTGGAGGATGGTGAGACACGTGACCTCAACGTCACACTTGCCAAGTCTGATGCCGAGAGCGTTTCCCTCGACACTCAGGCAACAGATGTCATTTCCAGCGTTGCCGACAAGATTTACGGACTTCAGTTATCCTTCTCAACTGATGGGAACCGGTACGCATCGAGCCTGTTGGTAAATCCTGCATTGGAACCCAAAGATCAGGTGAAAAGGGCCGTCGATCCCCGCTATGAGGAGAACTTGCATTGCACCTACCTCGGCCCTAAATTCGATTTTTATGCATCCGTCCAGGGCTTGCAGAATATCCTTAAGAACAAGGATGAGCGATTTGTCATCGATGGGCTCAAGCTTATCGAACCGAAGGTCGAAGATTTCGTCTTCGACGGCAAAGATATTTTCGTCAATACCGGCCTCTCAAAGCGCATCCCTATCAATGTGATGGGAGACGGTGCACGCAAGATAGTCGCTCTGCTCACCTCTGTCTATGCCTGCAAGGACGGCATCCTGCTGATAGATGAAATCAGCAATGGGTTCCACCATTCCGTGATGACCGACCTCTGGCGAGTCCTCATTGATGCCGCAAACAAGAACAACACCCAGCTTTTCGTCACCACCCACGACATAGATTCCATCAAGGGCCTGCGTAGCGCAGTCCTGGGTACCGACAATGCCCCGTTCGTTGCCGCCTACAAGTTTCAGCATCAGCCCGACGGCGAGATGAAGGCATATCGCTACACCATTGACAGCGTCGATTATTCGTTGAACCAGGAGATAGAGTTGCGATAATGAAGAACTGGATTTTCATAGAGGCGAAAGACAAGAGGACTCCCGAAGCGCAGTTTCTTCACACTATCCTCGCCAAGTACTTTCCCGATAAGGAGTATGACTTTATCTGTATGGATGGCGAGGCCAATCTGAAGAAGGAGGCCAACATCTCCCATTTCCAGTCGCATACTGACGAGGGTGACAATTGCCTCTGCATAATGGACGCCGATACCCTGGCCAAGGGGTGGGGATTTGCCAAGCGGAGTTCAGACGTGGCTGAATTCAGGCAGACAAACGGCCTGTCCTTCGAACTCTTCCTCTATCCCGACAATGCCACTGACGGTGATGTCGAGATGCTGATGGAATCCCTTGTCCGTCGCGACCTCCACGCCACCGTCTTCGACTGCTTTGAGGACTACGAGGCCTGTGTCGGAGGGAAGAAAGATGCAGCCGGCAACCCTGTGTACAACACCCCCAATCGCAAGGGCAAGTTGCATACGTACATCAATGCCATAAAGTTGAACAAAGCCCAGCGCGACAAGCTCGGCTCCGGCCAGTGGCGGTTCGACGACCCTGACCTCTGGGACCTGACCCGCAATGAACTGCAGCCGCTGCTGGAGTTCTTTAAGATGAATTTAAAATAAACCTGCAAGTCCATAGACTCGTACATTGGACGAGATGGCTTTTGGGAAAGTTAAAATATAGCGAAAATTAACTTTTGGAAAAGTTAATGAAGAAACTGATGCCGCAATGATAACTACATCAAATGTGGCGAACAGCATAAAATTGTCGCTGGTTCGCAGCCTCTTCAACGAAGCGAAAAATTATGACGATGTCGTGGACTTCACGCTCGGGGATCCGGACGTACAGCCGCATCAGGCAATCAAGGATTCAGCCTGTGAGGCAATTCAGTTGGGGAAAACGAGATATTCACAGAATGCCGGTCTGCTTGAACTGAGGCGGACCATTAGTGAATATTACAAGCGGAAAGAAGGATTCTCCTACAACCCGCTCACAGAGATAATGGTCACCGTCGGGGCGATGGAGGGGCTTTATCTTGCACTGCTCTCTGTTATAAATCCGGGCGACGAAGTCATCATTCCGGCACCTTATTATGTAAATTACAGGCAGATGGTCGGGATGTGCCACGCGACTCCCGTCATAATCGACAATCCCGATTCAGTGGACCTCACATTCAATGTGGATGACATAGAGGCTGCGATTACGCCGAAAACGAAAGCGATAATGATAAATACGCCGTCCAATCCTACAGGACGGATAATGCCTCAAGATACCATCGCAAGAATTGCAGAACTGGCAAAGAAGCACGACCTTGTAATATTCTCCGATGAAGTTTACAAGTGCCTGATTTACGGAGGAAAGGAATTCCGTTCCATCGCCGCCATAAACGGGATGCGTGAGCGCACGATTCTCATCAATTCCCTTTCCAAGGAGTTCTGTATGACAGGGTACCGTATCGGCTATGTCCTTGCCCCGGAGGAGGTCATAGCGGCAATGACGAAACTGCAGGAGAATGTCGCAGCCTGCGCTCCCCTGCCATCGCAATATGCCGCAATAAAGGCTCTTGGTGGAGAAGAGGACTATTCGGCAGACATGGTGAACATATTCACTTCCAGAAGAAATCTTCTTGCAACTGAACTCGGAAAATCGAAAAAAATCAAGTGCAGGGCTCCCGAGGCCACTTTCTATATGATGGTGGACATCTCATCCACAGGGATGAAATCCATCGACTTCTGCTATGCACTGCTTAGGGCAAAGCACGTCGCAGTGGTGCCCGGTGTGACTTACGGCAATTGCTGCGACAATTATATCCGCATTGCTTTTACTCTCGGCGAGGAAAAGATTGTCGAAGGAGCCAGAAGAATCGTTGAATTTGTAGATAGCCTGTAATATGAAAAAATTGTTGATGCTGGGTGGGTCCCTCTATCAGACCTATGCCATCAAGGAAGCTAAACGGCTGGGGTACTATGTCATCACGGCCGATTATCTCCCGTCCAACCCCGGCCATAAGTTCGCTGATGAATACCACAATGTCAGCACTACGGACAAAGAAGCCATTTTGGCCCTCGCTACGGAGCTGAAGGTGGACGGTGTTGTTGCGTATGCTTCCGACCCCGCTGCTCCTGTAGCTGCCTATGTTTGTGAAAAACTGGGGCTACCGACATCCCCTTTCCGCTCCGTTGAGATTCTCTCCAACAAGGACCTCTTCCGTGATTATCTGCAGAAGAACGGATTCAACTGCCCCAAGGCGATGGGATTCACTACCTATGAGGATGCTGCGGCTCATATCGACGAGTTCAAAATGCCCGTGATGGTCAAGCCGGTTGATTCTTCGGGCAGCAAGGGCATCAACAAAATGACCGACAAGAGCCAGCTCAAGGCTTTTGTTGAGGATGCCTTGAGTTATTCCCGTGGCAAGCGTTTCCTTATCGAGGAGTTCATCGTCAAGAAGGGTCACCAGATAAGCGGTGATGCTTTCTCCGTTGACGGAAAACTGGTTTTCCATTGTCTGGGTAACGAGTTCTACGACCCCAACTGCGACAAGGATTTTGCCCCCCTCGGCGAGTGCTGGCCGTTCCAGATGGACCACAAGTATATCGAAGATCTTGAAGAGCAGCTTCAGCGGCTGATGTCGCTCCTCGGGATGAAGTCCAATGCCTACAATGTTGAGGCTATCGTAGGCGAGGATGATAAGGTTTATCTCCTTGAACTCGGAGCCCGTTCCGGCGGTTCGCTTATTCCGCAGGTCACCGAATGCGCCACTGGCATCAATATGGTTACGTGGGTTATTCAGGCCGCTGCCGGTGATCCGATAGACCTCAGTCCCCTTCAGGGCAGGACCGAGATGCCGATTAAAGGCTACTGGAGCAACTATATGGTGCATTCCAACGCCGCCGGCAAGTTCAAGAGCATCAGTTTTGAGCCGGAGTTCGAGAAGAAACACCTCGTGGATTTCGTGAACGACCTTCACATAGGAGACGAAGTCCATCGTTTCCGCGATGCCCAGGACTGCATCGGCGAGTTTATCCTCAAGTATGAGAGTATGGAAGAGATGTTTGAGGTGATAAAGGATATCGAGAAGTTTATTGATGTGGAGGTGACATTATGAAGAACATATTGATTTTCGGAGCAACCGGAGGAATCGGTGCGTACACCGCACTGCACCTACAGGAAACAGGAAAGTGCGATGTGCTTGCCGTAGGGCACAGGAAAGACGACAACGGATTCTTTGCACAACACGGAATCAAATACTATAGTGTGGACATTGCTGATTTTGAATCCTTTTCCGCGCTCCCGAAAGAAAACATAGATGTTGTCATCAACTTTGCCGGCGTTCTGCCTGCGCAGAACTATGACCCGCGCAAGTTCATCAGTTCATTCACGATGGGGACTTTGAACGTGCTTGAGTATATGCGCAAAATCGGTTGTAAAAAAATAATAACAGCGCAAACGCCTGCGGATCTATGGTACCTTCAAAACACCGACGCCCCGATGCCTGCAGATGCACAACGCAGTTTCCCGCCTTCCAATGACCACTCCATTTACGCAATAGCCAAGAATGCGGCCATTGACATAATAGAATATTATCATAATACTTATGGATTCTCGCGATTCATCTTCCGTTTCTTTACAGTTTACCTTTATCATCCCAATGCATATTATTATGTAGATGGTATCAAACGTATGATTTCCTATCGTCTGATAATGAACCGGGCAAGAGCAGGCGAGCCAATTGAAGTATGGGGCAATCCTTCCCGTAACAAGGAGATGGTCTATATCAAAGATCTCACGAAACTTGTCGAGCAGGCCATCGAGTCCGACCTCGAAGGCGGCATATATAACGTAGGAGGTCAGACGCAGGTCTCCCTCGAGGAGCAGATTGACGGCATTATCGAAGTCTTCGCCAAAGACAAGAAGTCAGAAAAGATATACCGTCCCGACAAGCCCGATGCCCTGTTCAACTGTCTTGACATTACCAAGACGAAAGAGCAATTAGGCTACAATCCGCAGTATTCGTACATCGATTGGCTTAAGGACTTCAAGAAGGAGCAGGAAGAAAATCGTTTTGAACTATTATGGGGCAAGGAGGAAGATTATGAATAAAGAGCCTTTGGTCAGCATATCCTGTCTGGCCTTCAATCACGCGCCATATATCCGCCAGTGCCTAGACGGATTCGTTATGCAGCAGACCGACTTCAACTTTGAAGTCTTGATTCACGACGATGCCTCAACGGATGGCACGACCGAGATAATCAAAGAATATGAGGCAAAATATCCTGACATCATAAAGCCCATATACGAAACCGAGAATCAGTGGCAAAAAGGCCGGCGCGGCTCTGCCGTATTCAACTTTCCCCGCGCAAAGGGCAAATACATCGCCCTCTGCGAAGGCGATGACTATTGGACAGACCCGTTGAAACTGCAGAAGCAGGTGGATTTTCTGGAGGGGAATCCGGAGTATTCAATGTGCTGCCACAATGCAATCAGCCACTGGGAGGACGGAAGCAGAGAGGATTGTCTGTTTTCCCACATCGAAAACAGGGAATATACAGGCCCGGAATTGATGAATTACTGGTTCATTCCCACTGCCTCGACCATTTTCAAACTGACCGTTGTCACTTCCGCTCTATATAAGGATGTCCTTGATGCGAAACTCATATTCGGCGACACGCCCCTTTTCCTCACCTGTGCCGAGTTCGGGAAAATACGGGGCATAGAGGACACTATGAGCGTTTATCGCCGTCAGGCAGACGGTTTCTCCAACAATTTTGACAGTGATAAATATCTTCAGTTAGTCAAATCGCAACTGAAGATACGTGAATTGTTCTCAAATTTCTGCGGAGAGAATTTCATCAAACGGATTATTGATGTCTGCGTTGACGGCATTGCATATTCCTGGCAGACTAAAAAGCATGTTGACTTCAAGTTTTTTGGGATTGCACTGCGGATTAAACCGATATATTTTATCAAAAGGATGTTCAAGCGCTTGAAATAAGGCGAAATGAAAATTCTTCTTATGAATAAACATTGAATAAATATGCGCAAGTTACGACCAAGGAAGAAATTGGAGCGGGTGACTATAAAAGGGTATAAGTCTATCGCATTCGACCATCCCGTAACATTGGAACTGCAGGATGTCAATATCCTTCTCGGAGCAAACGGCTCGGGTAAAAGCAACATTGTTAGTTTCTTCAAGATGCTGGGCTATATGATGAGCCTTAAGTTCTGCTCATATGTCGAGATGGAAGGGACATCAAATTCGCTCCTGCACTATGGGGCCAAGAAGACGCCTGCACTTTCAGGGCAGCTTCAGTTTGCCGACGGCAAATCCACGGATGAATACTCTTTCACGCTTGCGAATGCCTCACCCGACAGATTGATTATCACGGAGGAGCAGGTTCGTTGGTGGAAAGAAGGTGAACGGAGCCCCTACGAAGTACAATTGGAACCCAGCTTCAAGGAATCAGCGCTGGTCGGGTGTAATGACAAGGTCGCACATTCCATCTATAACCTGCTTTCGTATTGTAAGGTATATCAATTCCACGACTCTTCTTCTCAGGGGCCGCTACGCCAGTCCTGCCCCGTAGAGACATCAGATTATCTGCAGTCGAAAGGAAACAACTTATCTTCTTTTCTGCTATTTCTGAAAACGAATCATCGCGATGCCTATAATCGCATTGTGGGCTATGTGAGGGACGTCATCCCTCAGTTCGAGAATTTTTACCTTGAGCCGAAAAACGGCTTTGTATCTTTGCGATGGACAGACAACTCGGCAAACGACTTCGTTTTCAATTCCTGCCAGCTTTCAGACGGGTCTATACGTTTCATTGCCCTGGCCACTTTGCTTCTGCAGCCGGAGGCGACAATGCCGAATGTAATCATTTTGGACGAGCCGGAACTGGGGCTGCACCCCTATGCCATCACACAACTTGCTGAGATGATCAAGGATGCGTCACATAACGCTCAGATAATCATCGCGACCCAAAGCAAGGACCTGGTAGACCATTTCGACATTGACAACGTTTCAGTTGTGGAAATGGAGCAAGGTCACACACTCGTTTCACATTTGAAGAAAGAAGATTATCAATTATGGCTGGAGCAGTATTGTATCAGTGAACTGTGGGAAAAGAATGTCATAGGAGGCAGACCTGTATGAGTGGGGAGAGATGGATTAGGAAATTGTTAGAGAATCGGGCAGAATGAAAATTCTTCATTTCCATAAATCTCTCGGCGCAGGCGGGATTGAGTCAATGGTCTGCAATTTGGCGAATGAAATGTCAAAGACGCAGGACGTAACTGTCGGGACCATATTCCTCCCCAATAGCAATGATTTGTTTTACAATAAGTTACATCCAGGTGTCAAGAAAATCAATCTTGGAAAGACAGATGATACAACAAAACCATTCAAGGAGATTTACAAAGCCTATTCCGCAATTAAAAAAGGGCACTATGACATAGTGCACATACACGGCTACTTCTATTATTATCTTCTCGCCATATGGTTGCTTCACCGGAAAGTAACCTTCTTCTACACACTTCATAGCGATGCTTTTCACGAAAGTCCTCCCTGGGATTTGAAGTTAATGAGGATTAAGCGGATGTTCTTCAGAAAGGGATGGATGAAAGCCATTACCATTTCTCCTGCATCGCAACAATCATTCATTGCATTGTATGGCTGTCCGAGCGCAATGATAACCAATGGCATTGCCAGCCCGGAGATTTCCGATTCCATCAGCATCATTGATTCTGGCAAGATAACTGAACAAACCAAAGTGTTTATAAATGCCGGGCGGGTATGCGAAGCCAAAAACCAAGTTATGTTATGTCGCGTGTTTGACAGATTGATTAAAATTGGTTTTGACGTTCAACTATACATAGCCGGTGGCATACAAGACAAACAGATATACAGTGAGATGAGTCCATACTTCTCGGACAGGATCATTTTCCTTGACGAAGTAAACAACGTGCCCTCACTGATGGCGAAAGCCGACGGCATGTGTCTTTCTTCCATATATGAAGGCCTTCCTGTAGTGATTCTTGAAGCACTTGCAACCGGTTGCATTCCGATATGTACGCCTGTCGGAGGATGCGCAGATGTTATAACAGATGGAGTGAACGGCTTCTTGTCCGAATCCACAGACGAGGGCAGTTACTATAGCACTATAACAAGATTCTTGAGCATCCCTGAAAACGAACTTGAATCGATAAAAAAACAAGCCGTAAAATCCTTTGACAAATATAACATTTCAAAAACAACCGACTCATACTTGAAGGAATACAAAAAGGCCTTGAATCACAAGTAATATGGCACAGTCTGAATTCGACATACAACTCAAAAAGAAGATACTGGAAACGTTCAAGTTCACTATTGACTTCCTGGATTCACATAACCTGAAATGGTGGGCGGCATACGGAACCTGCCTTGGAGCAATCAGACATAAAGGAATGATTCCGTGTGATGATGACGTAGACATATATATGCCCAGGGAGGATTACAACCGGTTCATCCGGATTTCTGACGAGCTGAGGCCCAATGGATACAGACTTGTGACATTACGGGACAAAGGCAACTATATAGCATACGGGAAAGTCATAAATGCAAACACGACTTATGTTGAATGGGAGGTTTTGCCCGTAGTAAGCGGGATTTGGGTCGATATTTTTCCTTTGGACAGTTGTGAAAAAGACGATTCAATATTCAGAACCAAATTGGAAACGTTCAAAAGTTGCCTTGAAAAATATCATTCAAGTTTATACAATTACAACCTTCCACTTTTCCTTAAAATTCTTAAAGACAGACAATTGTGGCTCATCCACCCAGGAATCAAGTCTTTAAGGTATCATTCCACCAAAGCCAAAAGAGAGGCGTACAAACAAGTATGCACTGCGGCGGAAGATTTGGAAAACTTCAATGGCGAATATTATTGCGACGCATCATCATACTGTATCGAGGGAGAACGAGATATTTTCCCCAAAGAATGGGCAAACGATTTGATCGACGTACCGTTTGAGAATTTCACAGTGAAAGTGCCGGCCAGATATGATGAATATCTTTCTCAAATATATGGTGATTATATGACTCCGCCTCCCGTTGACAAGCAAGTGACAAATCACCTCAATTACTACACAAATCTCAACGAGTGTCTTTCTATTGAAGATGTTAAGACTCGCGTCAAACTAGGTTATAAAAGAGAATCTCAAGAAATAATATGATTGCAGCAGGCATAGTACTTTATAATCCCGATGAAATCCGGCTCGCGGAAAATATCGCGTCTGTAAAGCATCAGTTTGATAACATCATACTTTACAACAACGGCCCGACTCTTAGCGATAGCATTTCTGAAATTTGCCAAGGCTGCATTATAATTGGCAATAAGGGTAATGTCGGGATAGCCGCGGCTCTTAATGCCATATGTGATTATGCCGATACGAATTTCAGTGCTGATTGGATTCTGACGTTGGACCAGGACTCAATATGTCCTTCCAATTTGTCTAAAGAATATGGCAAATTTCTGGATCTGCCCAATGTTGCTATGTTATGCCCGGAAATCAATGACAGAAATTTTGGCATTATGGCCTATGATGCTGCCGGTAGAGAAGAATTCGAAGAAGTAGAATCGTGCATTACTTCAGCATCTCTTCTGAAAATATCCATTTGGAGAGAGATCGGAGGATTTTGGGAGGATTTGTTCATAGATATGGTTGACTTCGATATTTGTTGGTCAATACACGAACGTGGATACAAAATCTACCGCATAAATTCCGTATCACTGACGCACGAAATCGGTCACGGGAGGCTGGTACGATTCCGGGGGCAAGATGCTGTTGCTTATAATCACGCGCCTATCAGGGATTATTACATAGCTCGAAACAATATTCTCGTCGGCAAGAAACACGGTAAATTGAATCAATGTTTCAGATGGGGATTGAAACGGTTTTTGATAATTATGCGATTCGAAGGTAACCGGCCCGCCAAAATGTGGCATATGCTTAAGGGATTGATTCATGGGCTATTAGGAATATCCGGCTAAACCATATGCTTTTCTCCAAAGACAAAACCACACCTCTCAAAGCCGCGATGGCACTACTCATCGTGGCAGATCATTTGACATTTCAGGTGGATCTGCTGTGGCTGAGACCATTTCGGGAACTTGGAGCGCCGATTGTGTCGGTATTCTTCTTCATCTCCGGATACGGATTGATGAAATCGTTCCAAGCCAAAGGCAGCGGCTACCTTAACGGTTTCTGGAGAAAAAGAATCTGGAAAGTAATACTGCCCTCACTGATTGCACTGGCTTTCTACTACCTGCTGACATGGCAATCGCGAGATTATCTGAATGACTTCAAGTTGCTATTTACCCACGGATGCCCTCTTCTGCCATCATCTTGGTTCGTGGAGGTTATTGTATTGGAATATATCGGATTCTGGGCTACATTCAAATTCCTTCCCTCAAAAGTCAGACTTCCGGCAATCTGGCTATGGTCAGCTCTTCTGATTTTCATTTCAATCAAACTGGGGTATGCCAGATGCTGGTGGGTCGGAACCCTCGCCTTCCCTACAGGCGCGACCTATGCCAAATATGAACATAAATTAACAAAGAAGGCAGGGGTTTTCGGAGTCATATTAAGTGCCCTGTTGGCACTAATCCTATTTTTGACAGGCAACGAGTTCTGCTATATCGGCTGTTATGTCTTCATCCCCGTTTTTGTGGCACTTGCCACCAGTTTGCTCCCAGTTGAGAGATTAAACTGCAAAGTTGTCAGTTTCTTGTCACTCATTTCATACGAGATATATCTCTGCCAAGGGATTGCGATGGAATGCCTTCACGGACGTTTCATATGCATTTCCAACAACTATCTATATATTGCATCAGTCTATACGACGACAATTCTGTTGGCATGGCTGATACACCAACTCGCCAATAAACTTCAACTTTAAAGTTCCAGTGGAAAGTCAAGCGGTTCTTAACAATCGTCAGTCAGACGTGATAAAAGCGATGAGATTCCCTCTCATTGTTTTGGTTATAGCTGCACATTCGCTAACTATATCCAACAATATCCCCTCCAAAGAATGCGGTTGGCAGGCATATTATTATATAACAGAACTACTGTCTCACAATCTTTGTAAAATCGCTGTCTGCTGGTTCTTCGTGTTCTCGGGTTACTTCTTTTTTTACAATCTGAAAGAAAAGTCCATCTCCAGAGAATGGGTTCTGGGGAAATGGAAAAAACGCGGATATTCATTGCTCGTTCCATATATTCTATGGAATGTGATTGCAATCTCTGCGATTCTCATCAAAAGCCATATAACCAGCAAATTAGGGCTAGGGGAAGACGAACAAATGGCTTGGATTCGGAGTTGGCGTGTTTTTGATTGGCTATTATACAGTACTCCCGATTTCCCGTTATGGTATATGAGGGATTTGATGATTATGACTTTACTCGCTCCAATATCATATTACATACTGAGAAACAAGGCCGCAGGATTAATTTTGATTATAGCAGTTTATCTCCTGCCTGTTTACCCTGAAATTCCCGGAGACAGAGCAATCTGCTTCTTTACTCTTGGTGCATATCTTGGGATACACAAAATCAACCTGCTGCAAATCTGTCATAAGTTTAAACTCACTTCATATATTATCGCTCCCATTCTTTTAATATTGACTACTATAAGTACAAACACCCCCTACCACAATTGGCTGCTTCGTGCGTTCTATCCATTCGGGATGGTTGCAGCTATGAATCTTATAGACAGGTTAATTGATAACCAAAGAATGAAAGACACCCTTTTCAAGATGTCTTCATATGTATTCTTCATATATGCAGCGCACGAGATATACATCTTGCAGTGGACCAAGGGATGTCTGCTCCGGGTTTTCGGAAATAGTTTATTGGGGTATTCAATCTCATATATGCTAATCCCCTTCCTAGTCACCCTCATCTGCATATTCATTTATACTTTAATCAGTAAACTTGCGCCAAGAACTTTGGCTGTTTGCTGCGGGAAACGCATATAATCGCCTATGGCCCACATCTCCTTTATAATGCCCGCCTACAAGGCAGCATATCTCAAAGAAGCCATCAGCAGTATTCTGGCGCAGACAAGCGCCGACTGGGAACTCATCGTTGTTGACGACTGTTCTCCCGACAATCTGGAGAAGATTGTCGCAGAATTCAACGACCCTAGGATCCGCTATTACAGAAATGAGACGAACCTCGGAGGCAAAGACCTCGTCGCACAGTGGAACCATAGCATAACCTTCGCTACGGGGGACTGGATTGTCCTTGCCGGGGATGATGATATGTATGATTCACGCTTTGCTGAAGAAGTCATCAGACTTGCCGCGAAATACTCCGATGTAAACCTTATACGCTCACGCGTGGAACAGATAGGCGAAAAGAGCGAACATCTTTACGATGACGGCGTCGCACCCGAGTTTGAGACCAAGGAGGAATTTTTCGAAGACTATCTGGAAGCCAAAACATTCACTTGCATAGGCAATTACGCATTCAAAAAGAAAGCGCTCCTCGAAGCGGGAGGCTTTTTCCCGCTACCGTCTGCCTTCGGGACGGACACTATCACGCCAATCATTCTGAGTGCAAACGGAGTTGCAGGCACTAAAGATATGCTCTTCAAATTCCGGCAATCTACGATTCATCTCTCGTCCAACCCACACAAGATACACGACAAACTGGAGGCCGTGAACAAGATGTTCGAATGGTTCGAATCCGTTGACTACATCAGCCGTTACGGCAAACGTCTGCACTACAAATACATGTACGACATATTTAAACTCGCCGTGTTACATATGCCATTCAAGGCACTCATTCCCGCCATCAAGGAATGCCATCTATGTAGTTTCAAAGAGAAAGCCGTAATGTTTGCCAGGTGGATTAAAAGGCATATTCTATGAAAAAAACAAACACATACTTTCCCCAAAGCCTTGGTCTTGGCTTAGAATCCACCGCATCCTCCTCACCCACAAGCGCGTCACCGGCATCTGTGAAAAACTCATCGCCGATTACTTCTCGTCGGATGCCAACAAACCTGCAATCAAGCCGCTGAAGGACCTGGAAGGCCGAAAAATCATCTGGCAGTACTGGGGGCAAGGCTACGATAACGTGCCGCCGATTGTCCGCGAATGCCTGGACTCCGTGGAAGAGCACCGGGGCGGCTACGATATTATCCGGCTCACCGATGAAACAGTCGGGGAATACATCTCCATCCCGGAAGAGATAGTGACTCGGTGCAAGAACTCAAGTTACGCCCACTATTCCGATCTTCTCCGCCTTGCACTTCTCGCCACCTACGGCGGGCTGTGGCTCGACTCCACCATCCTGATGACCGGATGCTTCCCGCAGGAATACGAATCCGGCGATTTCTTTGTGTATCAGCGAGATGCCTCCGAGCCACACAAGGAATACTGGGAAAATGTCTATGCATATTACTACGGCTGGCACAAGGGCTTCAGGGTCAATATGCTGAGTTCCGTCTTCTTCGCAAAGAAAGGCTCGACAGTGGTAAACGACCTCTACGGCCTTATGCTCCACTACTGGTCGTCGAACACTTCCCTCCCCGACTACTTCTTCCTGCAGATTCTCTTCGACGTTCTCATAAACGGCCGCCGCAAAGGCCTCAACTGCCCCGTCGTGAGCGACTGCAGGCCGCACTTCCTGCAGCAGCTGCGAGGCGACCCCGCCTTCAGCCTTGCCACGGAAGAGGAGATTCTCAGAAGCGTGCCCCTGCACAAGATGACGTACAAATAAAACAATATCATCAGCATCAGATGATACAAATAATAATTTTATTTGCAAGTATTAATAGTTTATTAAACAAATAACACTTATATTTGCAAGTATTATGAACGAGAATATCTACTTCCTCAGCGACAAACAGATTCTCCAGGAATCCGGAGCCGGCATCAAAAGATGGCGCCTGAAACGAAACATTACCCAGAGTGCGCTTGCAGAGCAGGCCGGAATCAGCCTTTCTTCCGTCCAGAAGGTTGAAAGGGGGGAGCCGGTATCAATACTTGTATTCATAAAAGTCCTGCGACATCTTCGGAAACTGGAAGTCTTCTCCGATTTTTTGGAAGAAGAGAAACTTACACCATCGGAGATATTCAAGTTGCAGGAGCAGATTAAATTACGCAAACGCGCATCAAGAACCCGAATATGATTTCTGCTGAAGTCAATCTCTACGGCCGTGTTCTCGGATATCTTCATTGGGTGGATCGCCGGGGATGCGCAGAATTCGAGTATGCCCCCGAATACATATCCTCCGGACTCCAGCCGGCACCGCTCACGATGCCGGTTGCAGCCGGTACAGTATATTCTTTTCCTGAACTCAAAGGAGAAACATTCAGGGGTCTTCCCGGCCTTATTGCCGATTCCCTTCCGGACCGATATGGCAGGGAACTGATGAAAACCTATCTTGCCCTGCTCGGAAAAAAGGAAGAAAATCCACTGGAGGCGCTTTGCTATTTGGGAAGCCGATGCATGGGGGCGCTGGAATTCCGCCCGGCATATGAGCGAGACTGCGACAAGGACTTCGAAATATCTGCACTCGTTGAGGTCGCCGCCGAGGCTCTGGCCCAAAAAGAAGACTTCGTGACATCATTCGCCGAAGACAGGAAGAAAGCCATAGCCGACATTCTCAGCCTCAGCACTTCCGCAGGAGGACAAAGAGCAAAAGCCGTCATAGCATACAATCCGGCAACGGGCGAAGTCCGTTCGGGACAGACAGACGCTCCGGAGGGATTCAAGCAATATCTTATCAAGTTGGACGGGGTCTCCGCCGGCAGCGGACTCACGGCTACCGGCAACTACGGCCGCCTTGAACTGTCTTTCTACAAATTGGCTCTGGACTGTGGTATCAACATGTCTGACAGTTTTCTGGTCGAAGAAAACGGAAGAGCACATTTCATTACAGAAAGATTCGACCGCATCGGCAACAGGAAAGTGCATATGCAGACATTGTGTGCAATAGCTCATTACGACTTCAATCTGTTGAGAGCATACTCCTGGGAGCAGGCATTCGGAGTCATGACCTTATTGCCTTTGCAGATGCAATGGGCATAAACAAAGCAAACAGTATAATTCACGAAATACAGGCATCCTGTGCCGAGTGGCCCGGAATTGCGAGCCAATGCGGTGTTCCGGAGAACATGGTCAAATCGCGCTTCAGTAATTTCGTTCTGGATTGAAGCCCCTGCACAAGATGACCTACAAAAAGTAATGCGCATTTTCTCATTATAACAAATATTATAATTAGAAAAATAATAATTATCTTTGTCGCAGTAAAAAGACCACGACTGAACATATGGCGGCAAGCATCACCAATCCATTCATCATTTCCGGGAAATACATCTCCGAAGAATATTTCTGCGACCGGGAAGAGGAGACGAGAGAACTCACGGGAAACATAATCAACTGGAGGAACTGCGTGCTGGCTTCGCCGCGAAGAATGGGAAAATCCGCATTCATCGCACACACGTTCTGTCAGCCGGAGATTTCGAAAGACTACGAGTGCCTCTACATAGATATTTACGCATCATCCTCGCTGGATGACTTCGTTCTTCTTCTCGGAAAGGAAATCACGTCCAGACTGCAGTCCAGGGGCGACAAACTTGCCGAGCGTTTCTTCTCTGCAGTCAGTTCCATAAAGGGCTCGTTCTGCATCGACCCGGTTACCGGCGCACCGTCCTTCGACCTGTCATTGGGAGAACTCACGTCACCGTCAAAGACGCTGGAGCAATTGTTCGCATTCCTTGAATCGTCAAAACGTCCCTGCGTCGTGGCCATAGACGAATTCCAGCAAATTGCCGACTACCCCGACGGCAAGAAGGTCATCGCCGCAATGCGCACACTCGTCCAGTCGTGCAGGCAGACAAGATTCATCTTTGCAGGCAGCAACAGACGGATGATGGGGCTCCTGTTCAACACGCCTTCCGAACCGTTCTTCATGTCCTGCGCGCAGGTACCCCTGGGGCCGATAGGCAAAGATGCTTACAGGGAATTCAGCACGAGGCACTTCAAAACGGCGGGAAAGGACCTGCCGGCAGAATGTTTCGATGCGGTTTACGACAAGTTCGAAGGGCACACCTGGTATATCCAGTATGTCCTCAACGTCCTTTACGAAATGACCGCCGAGGGTTCCGCCGCCTGCCCCCGAATGATAGGCCAGGCCCTGGAGCACATCCTTGGGATTTTCAACGTCACGTACCAGAATCTTCTGGCAAATTATTCCGACAAGCAACGCCGGCTGCTTATCGCCGTGGCAAAGGAAGGCAAAGTGACAGGCATTCTGTCCGGGAAATTCATTTCGGCGCACAGGCTCGGAAGCGCCAGCTCCGTTCAAGGAGCACTCAAGCCGTTGCTGGAAGACGAGAGCATCGTCCGGAGCGCCGACGAGTATAGCGTAGGGAACAGATTCTTCTCTCTCTGGCTTGCCAGGAGATAGCCCCCCAGATTTTGATTTCTGCAATTTATTCATTATATTCGCAAAGTTCTGAAAACAAAAAACAAAAGGCTATGATACCCAAGATAATCCATTACTGCTGGCTGGGAGGGAATCCGAAGCCCGACAGCGTAAAAAAATGCATCGAATCGTGGTCGGAAAAGTTCCCCGACTATGAGATCTGCTGCTGGGACGAGTCCATCTTCGACATCAACTCCGTGCCCTACGTGCGTGAGGCAATGGAGGCAAAGAAATGGGCCTACGCGGCCGACTACATCCGTCTGGAAGCCCTGTACAACTACGGCGGCATCTATCTCGACACCGACGTGGAGGCCATCCAGAAAATCGACGACTGGCTCCAGTACGACTTCATCGCCGGAATCGAGATGCGCGACGCCTCGGAGTTCCAGCTCTACGTCTCCCCCGCCGTCCTGGGCTCCAAGCCCCACAGCTTCATCATCAAGACCATCCTCTCCTCCTACGAAGGCAGGAACTTCAAGCGGGAAGACGGGACCCTGAACATGACCCCGCTCTCCAGCCTGATCACACCGCAGCTGCGCGGCCTGGGCTGGGAAAGGAAAGACAAGATGCAGGTCTTCCAGGACGTGAACGCCGCGGTGTTCCCCACCGACCTCATCTCCAACCCCTATAACGGGAAGAAGGACTCCACCCGCCTGTTCCACCAGTGCCACCGCTCCTGGGTCCCCCCGACCGGGAAGCAGAAAATCCAGCGATTCTTCAACAAACTCAGGAACAGATAGGAATGGCCAACAGAACGCCCATCGTAGTTGCTTTCACGCCCAACTACTTTGTTCCCGCAGCAACTACTCTCAAGAGCATAATAGACAGCTCGTTCGCCAACTTCAACCTCATCTGCCTGGTATCGGAGGACCTCTCCGACAAGATGAAGCAGGAGCTGGCCGACATGGCCGGCGACCAGCTGCACATAAAATACATCAACCTCAAGGGGCGGATGAAAGACACCTACATCGACGAGCGCTACACCGAGGCCGCGTCGTACAGGCTCCTCCTCCCCGAGATCCTGCCCGAATACGACAAGGTCGTGTACATCGACTGCGACGTCATAGTGAGGACCGACATAGCCGAACTCTGCAACGACACCGACCTCGGCGAGAACTGGCTCGCGGCTGTCTTCGAGGCTCCCATCGAGCAGCAGGCCGAGAGGTACCGCGCCCTGGGCTGCGACCCCGACCACTACTTCAACTCCGGCTTCCTCATAATGAACCTCAAGCAGATGAGGCAGGAAGACGTGGTTTCCAAGCTCATCAAGGCTGCCAGCGTGGACCATCTGGAATTCCCCGACCAGGATGCCCTCAACCAGGTGTGCATCGGCCGCGTGAAGGGGCTCTCCCCCGTGTACAACAGCATCAGGACCTGCTTCCTGCCGCAGTACAAGAAGGATTTCCTCAAGAAATACTCCCCCGAGGAATGGAATCAGGTACAGGTGCACGGAACGATCCACTACACCGGCGGCAAGCCCTGGGACATCTTCTCCGTCAAGTTCAGCGAATGGTGGAAGGTCTATTACCGCCTGCCCGCAGCAATCCGCGCGGAATGGACCCCGAAGAAGCGTCTGACCTTCGTCTATGCCCTCTACAAGACGGTCCCCGGCAAATGGTGCCTGGAGACGGCCAGAAGGATTTACAGATTCGTAAGATACGGAGTAAAATCATAGCCCCCTATGTTGCCGGACCGCAGCAGTTGGTTTTCCAGGAAGGTCGTGCTGATGAACGTCATCGCGACCTTCCTGATTGTTTTGCTGCACTCCGAAACGCCCCTGCGCTTCGGGCAGAGCCTGGACCTCGGGAGCCACCCCTTCATCTTCACCGTCTTCACCCTGACGCAGATCGCGGTGCCGCTGTTCTTCTTCATCTCGGCGTTGCTCTTCTACAGGGGCTGCGAGTGGAAGGACATCCCGCGCAAGCTGTACCGCAGAATCTTCTCCCTGCTGATTCCCTTCCTCCTGTGGAACCTCATATGGGTGGCGGTGTACTGGGCCCTGGCACGCATCCCCTTCACGGCCGGCAGGATGAGCCTCGCCACACCGCTCGACACACCCCTGCAGTGGCTTGACGCCGTGTGGAACACGCGCTTCACCCCGCTGTGGTTCATCAAGTACCTGATTTTCTTCTGCCTGCTGTCCCCCGCCGTGATGCTCCTCATAAGGAACAAGTGGGTGGGAACGGTCGCCGTGGCAGGTCTCCTCACCGCCTGCGTGCTGCTGCATTGGGACAGCTTCAGCCTCGAATACTGGGCGCCGGTTTACCTCGCCGGGGCCCTTGCGGGAAGGCATCTGTACAAGCCGGGCTCGGAGGCTGAAAGCGGGCCCGTTGTCCGGGGCCCCGCTGCGGCAGTCTGCTTCGGGGCGGCATTCCTCGGGATATACGCCGTAGCGGTGCTGCATCAGGAACTCTGGGTCTGGTGGCAGTTCGCGGGGCCACTTCTGATCTGGTACGGGTTCGACGCCTTCGCGGGGCGCAGCTTCGGGGAGAAGTTCACCGTACGGCCGTGGATGGGGGCAACGTTCTTTATCTACGCGACCCACTATTTCCTCATCAACTCCGGCCAGACCCTTGTGCGCAGTTTCCTGCCCGCAAGCCCGGCCGTGCTGAACATAACCTTCATCCTCACCCCGCTGGTGACAATACCGCTGATTCTGCTCGTTGCGCGGTGGGCGCGGGACTGGAAAATCTACAAGATTCTCACCGGCGGAAGATAGGCCGGAAACCACATATGACAAGAAAAGAATACCTGGCGCAGGATGCGCGGATGGAATACTGCAGGCCGCTGAGCAAGGAGTGGCTGCTGGAAGTTCTGCTCCAGAGCGAGCAGTACCAGATAAAACGCTACGTGAGGGCCCTGCGCTCCGAAGAATACTACACTTCGGTAAAACCCTGCAACCTGCTGAAATACTGGTACTTCGGGAAGAAGAACCGCATCGGCGGAAGGCTCGGGTTCTTCATCCCGGCCGGCTGCTTCGGGCCCGACCTGAAGATCTGGCACTACGGCTCGGTCATAGTGAACCCCAACGCCCGCATAGGCTCGGGTTGCCAGATTCACGGCAACTGCTGCATAGGCAACAGGCTCGACGACCAAGCCGACGTCCCCACCATCGGAAACGGCGTGAACATAGGCCAGGGAGCCCAGATTCTTGGCCGGGTGAAGATTGCCGACGGAGTGACCATCGGCGCCGGAGCCATAGTCCTCAAAGATATAGACGAGCCGGGCGCCAGCGCGGTGGGCGTTCCCGCTAAAACCGTGGGCCGATGAAGCACGCCTACCTCATTCTGGCCCACAACGAATTCCCCGTCCTGAAGCTCCTGGTGGGCTGCCTGGACGACGAGCGCAACGACATCTTCGTCCACTTCGACGCCAAGGTCTCCGTGCTCCCCGAACTTTCCACCCGAAAGGCCGGGCTGCACATCTTGCAGGACAGGGTTGACGTTCGCTGGGGCGACTTCTCCGTCGTGCAGGCCGAATACGCGCTTTTCAAAGCCGCGTACAAACCGGGCAAATACGAATATTACCACCTGCTTTCCGGAGTGGACCTGCCCATCAAAAGCCAGGATTACATCCACGCCTTCTGCGCCGCGAACAGCGGCAAGGAGTTCATAGGCTACACCCTAAAGGAAATCACCCCGGAAGTGGTGCGCAAAGTCCAGCGCCTGCACCTTTTCCCGAAGCATTTCAAAGGGGCGAATATGGCACAGAGGGCCCTCAGGGCAGGATTCATCCGCCTTCAGGAGGCCCTGGGGACAAAGCGCAACCGCGGCATTTCCTTCACCAAGGGCAGCCAGTGGGTGAGCGTGACCGGAGAGATGGCCGCCCTGTTCCTTGAAAAGGAAGAATGGGCGAGGAAGGTGTTCCACCACACTTTCTGCTCCGACGAAATCATCTTCCAGACCCTCTGCTGGAACTCCCCCCTCAAAGAAAATCTCTACAACACCGAATCCGACGGCGCGGGCTGCGCGAGGTGCATAGGCTGGCGGGAAGACCATCAACTCTACGACTGGGCCGCCGCCGACTACGGCGCCCTTGCCTCCTCCCCCGCCCTCTTTGCCCGCAAGTTCAATTCCTCCGACCCGGCATTCCTGCAAAAGATAATCAAGCTGCAGGAGCGGGCTTGCGATTTTAAGGAATAATCGGTACATTTGTGTACTTAGCCCCTTTATGCAAAGCAACGGCCCCAAATACAGCATCATAATGCCGGTCTTCAACGCCGCCACGAGCCTCCGACGCAGCGTGGAGAGCCTTTTTGCGCAGGGAGTGGCGGACTGGGAACTTGTGGCCGTGGACGACTGCAGCAACGACGGCTCGGCCGACATCCTGAGGGGATACGCCGGGGCCGACCAGCGCATCCGCATAGTGAAGAACAGCCGCAACCTCGGAGCGGCGGGAGCCCGGAACGCCGGGCTGGACGCGGCCTGCGGAACCTACATCTGCTGGCTCGACGCCGACGACGCTATGGAACCCGGCCTTCTGGAGGCCCTGGAAGAGGCCACCGCAGGCGGGCC
>R05__coassemble_243_pt1 | contig 30340 bp, 28 predicted proteins | sample R05__metabat2_high_PE_021 | metagenome-assembled genome bin R05 | reverse complement strand
GCCTTGCCGGAGGCCTTGAGCATCACGCAGATATCGACATCGAGGGTGGGGGCGTCGGGGGCCAGGGAGGAATCATAGGCGTTCTTAACATAGCGGCCGGCCCACTCGGCGTAGCTTGCGCTCACGCGGTCAGCGGCATATGCGGGGTCGAGGTCGCCAATGCGGTAGAAGCGGCCCTGAGGGTCGACCTGGGCCTGGGGGTTGCCGTCTTTGTCGGTCACGAACAGGCCGGGGACTCCTGCAGCCCTGGCGACCTTGGCGTCGTCGGCGCCGAAGGTGGGGGCGATGTGCACCACGCCGGTGCCGTCCTCGGTGGTCACGTAGTCGCCGGGAATCACGCGGAACGCGCCTTCGTCGGGGCGGAACCAGGGGATGAGCTGTTCATAGCGCATTCCGACGAGTTCCGAGCCCTTGAGCGTGCCGGGAAGGACCTCGTAGGCGATTTTGTCGTTGAACCAGGCTCCTACAAGGGCGCTGGCCAGGATGTAGGTGGCGGGAGCTCCGGTATAGGGGTTGGTGCTGCGCACCTTCACGTAATCGATGTTGGGGCCAACGCAGAGGGCGGTGTTGCTGGGAAGGGTCCAGGGAGTGGTGGTCCAGGCCAGGAAATAGAGGTCTTCCTCGCCGACGACCTTGAACTGGGCGCAGCAGGTGGTGTCCTTCACGTCGCGGTAACAGCCGGGCTGGTTGAGTTCGTGCGAGCTCAGTCCAGTGCCGGCGGCGGGGCTGTAGGGCTGGATGCTCTTGCCCTTATAGAGGTAGCCCTTGCCATAGATATCCTTCAGGAGATACCACAGGGTCTCGATGTAACGGTTGTCGTAGGTGATGTACGGGTCGTCCATATCCACCCAGTAGCCGATGCGCTCGGTGAGGTTGCGCCATTCGGCGGTGTATTTCATAACCTCGCTGCGGCAGGTGTTGTTGTATTCCTCTACACTGATCTTCGTGCCGATGTCCTCCTTGGTTATGCCGAGTTTCTTCTCCACGCCGAGTTCCACGGGCAGGCCGTGGGTGTCCCAGCCCGCGCGGCGGCGGACTTTGTAGCCGCACTGGGTCTTGTAGCGGCACACCGCGTCTTTGATGGAACGGGCCATCACGTGATGGATTCCCGGCATTCCGTTGGCGCTGGGCGGGCCCTCGAAGAAAATGAATTCCGGAGCTCCATCACGGAGTTCCAGGGACTTCTCGAAGGCGTGATTCCTCTTCCACAAATCCAGTATCCTCTCCGCCGTGGCGGTGAGGTCCAGACCTTTATATTCCTTGAATGTCATATCCGGCTTTTTAATATCTTGCAAATTTAGTGATTTCTGCGCTTTTTTGAAAGATAATGACTAATTTTGCACCAATCTGAACAAAAGAAATATGGCACTTCTGGACATTATCCTTCTCGTGTGTTTCGTCCCGGCGATAGTCGTCGGAATAAGCAAGGGCTTCATCAAGCAGCGGGTGCACCTGGTTTCCCTAGTTCGGGGCGCCTGGGCGGCGTTTCACTTCGCCGAGGTAGTCAGCAACTGGCTGGGGAACTACCTCACCTGGAACCACACCGTCATCTACGTCATAAGCTTCGCAATAATAGTTATCGTGGCCGTGCTGCTGCTCAATCTGTTGGGCTCGCTCATACTCCGGGTGGTCAAAATCGCCTCCCTTGGCTGGGTGAACCGCCTTCTGGGGCTCGTGTTCGGAGTTCTCAAGACCGCCTTCATCCTGGGCATCATCATAATGCTCTTCGACAGCCTCAACGGCCAGTGGAACCTCGTAGAGCCCGACAAACTTTCCAACTGCACGGTTTACGGCTGGCTCAGGGACTTCACCAACGCAGTCTTCCCCTATGTGAAGAGCTTCGTCACGGGAGGGACGGCCGCCGATGCCCAGTAACATAATCCTCATCGAGACTGCCACGGCGCTCTGCTCCGTGGCAGTGGCCAGGGACGGAAAGGTCGCGGCTTTCAGGGAAAGCAGCACTCCCCGCGCCCACGCTTCGATGACCACCCCGTATGTGAAGGAGTGCCTCGACGAGCTGGGGCTCAAAGTGTCTGACTGCCAGGCAGTATGCGTCAGTTCCGGGCCCGGTTCCTATACCGGCCTCAGGGTCGGCTCGTCCACTGCCAAAGGCCTCTGTTTCGGAGGCGGGCTTCCGCTGATTTCCATCTGCACGCTCGACATTCTGGTGCAGCAGGCTGTTGAAGGCGGCCTGGTTCCGGAGGGCTGCAGGCACATCGTTCCGATGATTGACGCCCGCAGAATGGAGGTGTACACCGCGGTTTACAGTTTCGATGGCTGCCGCTTCATCCGCACTACGGAAGTGGAAGCCCTGGTGGTAGGGGAAGACAGTTTCAAAAAAGAGTTCTCCGAAGGACCGGTGCTGTTCATAGGCGACGGAGCCGCGAAGTGCGAGCCCGTGCTCGGAAGCGAAGGAGCCGTTTTCGTGCAGGTCAATCCTCACGCCAAGGCAATGGCCGTTCCCGCACAGGAGGCCTTCGAGGCCGGCAGGTTCGAGAATACAGCATACTACGAACCCTTTTATCTAAAAGAGTTCGTAGCAACAGTCAGCAAGAAAAATCTCTTCTGATTATTTCAGAGTCCTGGAAAGGAATTTCCTGAGTCCGTCCGCGCCGGAAAGCTCGTCGAGGACAAGTTCGCCGTCGGCTATTATGTACGAAGCCGGGACGACGCCGACGTTATAGATGGAAACCGCGGGAGACGCTGCTCCGAGGCCGTCGCAGACGTTGATCCAGGGCAGCTGCTGGGACTTCACGGCGGTGGCCCACATTGCCTTGTCGGTGCCGAGGCATACGGAATAGATTTCGAATCCCTTTGAGTGATAGTCCTTGTAGATGGGTTCCAGGACGTCTTTGTTGAACATCTTGTGGGTGGCTTCGTCGGCATTCCAGAAATGCACCAGAATCACCTTGGCGTCGGTCGAGCTCAGGGCGACCTTCTTTCCGTCGGTTCCGGGCAGGTTGAGGTCGGGGTAGCCGAGGGGCTCGGCAGTGCGGATGCGAGTGTTCAGGGCAAGTATCTTCTCCCTTCTTGACGCCTCCTTGTCGAGGGCCTGCACATAGCGGCTTTCGGGATAGACGGTCTTAAGGGAGTCGGCGGCATTCCTGAAGTGAATGGCGTCCACGTCCTGTGCGAAGATGGGAAGATTGGAGAGCTGCTCGTACAGAACGGGTATCACGGTGAGCGAGTAGGGGTTCTCCATCACATACTTGACGCTTTGGCGGTAGTGGTCGATGTAGAGCTTCGTAATGGCGGCATTGTTGTCGCCGGCGGCGATGACTCCGGAAAGGAACCCGGCCGAGGCCTTCTCGACCTCCTGCAGTTTTTCGGAACCTGCGGAGCCGCTCACGCTGTAATTGCCTAGGGTGTCGGCCTGAGCGACGGCGGTCTCTCCCCGCTCGAGCAGGAAGGCGGCAACGCGAGTGTCCTTATAAAAAAGATATACGAATTCGGGCTGCCCCTCGGCAACATCGAGCCTGTAGCTGAAGGAACCGTCCTTGGTCTTGAGAGTGTCGAGCACCTTGAAGGAATTGAGTTCCAGCTGCTTGACAACAAGTTCGGAGGCCCCGTCCACGGTACCCTTTATGCAGGCCTGATGCGAGCAGGATGCAAGCGCAAGAAGGGAGAGCGCGAAGATTGCGAGTCTAGAGTTTCTCATATTCTGCGAGTATTGATGCGGCGGTCTGCGCCTGCTGTTCGGGGGTGGGTTTGAGATGCTCCTTGCGGAAGTCGAGGTCGGCCTCGGTCTGCAGGGGGACGAGATGAATGTGGGTGTGGGGCACTTCCATACCCAGCACGGCCACACCGACCCTCTTGCAGGGCACGGCGGACTTGAGCGCCACGGCAACTTTGCGGGCAAAGGCCCAGAGGCCATCATACACCTCGGGAGAGAGGTTGAAGATGTAGTCGTCCTCCACGTTCTTGGGTATCACGAGCGTGTGGCCCGTGGCAAGGGGGCTGATGTCGAGGAAGGCATAGAAGTCATCGTTCTCCGCAACCTTGTACGAAGGAACTTCGCCTTTGGCGATTCTGGTGAAGAGCGTTGCCATCAGAGGGAAATGTCAAGAATTTCGAACTTTATTATTCCCGAAGGGGCGTTCGCCGCCACCACCTCGCCTTTCTTGTGGCCGAGGAGAGCCTTGGCGATGGGGGTGGTGGACGCCAGCTTGCCCTTGGAGAAGTCGGCCTCCGACTCGCCCACGATGGTGAATTTCATCTCGCGGCCCACGTTCAGATTCTTCACCTTGACGGTGGTCAGCATCTGAACGGTGTCGGCGCTGATCTGGGATGCGTCTATCACCTTTGCGCCGGCAACGAGGTTCTGCAGTTTGGCGATGTTCAGTTCGAGCAGTCCCTGCGCCTCGCGCGCCGACTCGTACTCGGCGTTCTCGGAGAGGTCGCCCTTTTCGCGGGCCTCGGCTATTGCCGCCGCTATCACGGGGCGCTGCGAGAGGGCTTCCGCCAGTTCTTTCTTGAGTTTGTCCAGGCCTTCCTGGCTCATGTAGTGTACTTCCATATCTTTATCAATTTTTTTCGATTCAGTCCAGCCCTTCGTCAAACTTGGGCTTCATGATTGCGGAATATATTATCAGTTTCTCGGGGTCGATTTTACCGAGATGGACCTTTCCGCGGGTTTCCGGTTCGGCGGCAATCTCCGCCGGTTTTTGAGCCGCCTTCTCGCCCTCGAGGAATTCCCTGCGGGCAGGAGATGCCTGGGGCAGCGGACCGGTGTCCTTCGGGGCCTTCGGAGCTTCAACATACGTATTGCCCTGCCGCGCCTGCTTCTTCTTTTTGGAGTCGGCAATCGCAGCGATGACGGGCGAAGCCATCATCAAAACAACGATGAGTACGTCAGTCCATTCCATAACCGAGGTAAAGGTAGCAATTATTTTTGTCCTCGGCAAGTTTCGCGGCAAGGGCTTCGAGGGAATCGAAGCGGACTTCGTCGCGGATTCGGCGGAGGAATCTTATCGTCAGGTCCAGGCCGTAAATGTCTTCGGAGAAATCAAAAATGTTCGTTTCTATGGTAAGGCCGCTACCTCCCACGGTGGGCCTCACGCCTATGTTGCACATTCCGTACAGTTCGCGGCCAATGGTCTGCACCTCAACAAGATACGAGCCCACGGCAGGAACGGCTTTCAGAGGCTCGTAGAGTTGCATATTGGCCGTGGGGAAGCCTATGGTACGCCCGATGCGGTTGCCGGCCACAACCACTCCGTGGAGGCTGTATGGATAACCGAGCATCGCGTTCGAGGAGGCGACGTCGCCGCTGGCGAGAGCCTCGCGAATCCTGGTCGACGAAACCGCCGGCCTTGCGGGAACGACTATCTTCTCTATGCCGGCGATGCTTTCGGGGAGCCGGTTGTCGGAGCCCAGGCGGTTGTCGTAGCCCATCACCACGACGCCGGCGCCAAAGCGCCCCACGAGAACTTCATCGATGTACTGCCGGGCAGTCATCGCGGCGAATTCCCGGGTGAAGGGCAGGACCTCCACCCGGTCCACGCCGAGGCTTCGGAGCATCTGCAGCTTTTCGTCGCGGGAGGTCAGAAGGCGCAGGTCCCGGGCCCCGTTCTGGAGCACGGTCCTGGGATGTGGCCAGAACGTGATTGCGAGACTCTCGTCGCCGCGCTCGTGCGCAGTCCTGACGAGAGTCTCAATGACATCACGGTGACCGGTGTGGACACCGTCGAAAAATCCTGTTGCCGCTACAGCCATTTGACCAGAGGAAAGTCCTGGCGGTGAGGCAGAAGCGCGTTCTTGGGGAACATCCTGAGGCCCACCTGGTACATTCCGGTGCGCTCGGGGATGACCTCGCAGCGGTATATTGATATACCATTCTCGCTGCTCACGAGCCCAAGCTCGCTCACCTCCTGGATATGGAGCTTTCCCTTTTCGTCGGAAGAGGCGAATACGGCCTCCACGCCCACGTCGGTGGGCTTCAGGCGGCCGAGGTCGAGGGCGACCTCGCAGTCGATTATCCTCTTCTGGGAAGAAAGGATGTAGGACGGGTCGAACTGCGACTGGGAGGCCACGCGGATGTTGTTCCACTCCGCGGAGACCTGCTGCTTCCAGGCGGCGATTTCAGCGGCGACCTTGTTGCCGTCGGCGGAAAGGACGCCGTAGCGCCCGCACTGGGGCTCGTAATACTGGTTGCAGTAGTCGGTGAGCATCCTGTTGGTGGTGAAGTTGCTGGCAACCTGGGCAATCGTGTTCTTTATGTAACCGATCCACTCGCGGGAACGGCCGTCGGAGCCGCAGTTGTAGTACGCGGGGGCTATCTCGTTCTCTATCGTCGCATAGATGGTTGCGGCGTCGAGCTCGTTCTGGTAGTTGTTGTCTTCGTAGGTGCTCTCGAGAGGCAGGGCCCAGCCGGCGCCTTCCTTGTAGCCTTCCACCCACCAGCCGTCGAGCACGGAGAAGTGCATCACGCCGTTCATCGCGGCCTTCTCTCCCGAAGTGCCGGAGGCCTCCTGCGGACGGGTGGGGTTGTTCATCCACACGTCAACGCCCTGCACGAGCCTCTTGGCAAGGGTGATGTCGTAGCCGGGCACGAAGATGATTCTGCCGAGGAACCTGTCCTGCTTGCTGATCTCGATGATTCTCTTGATGAGGTCCTGGCCCATTCCGTCGGCGGGATGCGCCTTGCCGGCGAAGATGAACTGGACGGGATGTTCGGGGTTGTTCACGATGGCGTCGAGCCTGTCGAGGTCGGAGAAGAGAAGGGTCGCGCGCTTGTAGGTGGCGAAGCGGCGGGCGAAGCCGATGGTGAGCACGTCTTCCTTGATGCGTTCCTTGATGGTCACAACCTGGCGGGGGGTGTAATGGGCGCTCATTATAGGGTCGGAAAGGCGCTCCATCACGGCGGAGATAAGTTCCTTCTTGAGGGTCTTGCGAACCGACCAAACTTCTTCGTCGGAAATCTTGTAGATGCCGTCGAAGCACTTCTTGTCGTAGTGGTGGGTCTGGAATTCGGGACCGAACACGCGCTCGTGGACGGCCTTCCATTCCTTGGCGGCCCAGGTGGGATAATGCACGCCGTTGGTCACATAGCTCACATAGAGCTCCTCGGGGAGATATCCGGGGAACATATTGGCGAAGATGTCCTGGCTGACCTTTCCGTGGAGCATCGAGACACCGTTGCAGCTCTGGCTCATCTTGACAGCCAGGATGCTCATGCTGAACTTCTCGGCGGTGTTGTCGGGATCGTTCTTGCCGAGGCTCATCAGGGTGCGCCAGTCGATCCCGAGATGATGCAGATACTGGCCGAAGTAACGGCCCATCATCGCGTCGTCGAAGGCGTCGTGGCCGGCGGGAACGGGAGTGTGGGTGGTGAACAGGCCTGAGGACCTGATGAGCTCGACGGCAACGTTGTAGTCCACGTGCCTTTCCTCCACATATTCACGGAGCCTCTCGAGGCCGGCGAATGCGGCGTGACCCTCGTTGTAATGGAATATGGTGGGGTTCAGGCCCAGGGCGCGCAAGGCGCGGACGCCGCCGATTCCGAGCAGGATTTCCTGCTTCATGCGGTTGTCCCAGTCGCCGCCGTAGAGCTGGTGGGTCACCTGACGGTCCTCAGGGCTGTTGGCCTCGAAGTCGGTGTCCAGGAGATAGAGGTCGGTGCGGCCTACGGCCACCTTCCAGATGCGGGCGTACATGTCGCGGCCGGGCATCTGCACCTTGATCTGCTTCCATACCCCGTTCTCGTCGAGCACGGGCTCGGCGGGGATGCGCATGAAGTTCTGCGCGTTGTATTCCGCAACCTGGTTGCCCTGCGCGGTAAGGCGCTGGGTGAAGTAGCCGTAGCGGTAGAGAAGGCCCACGGCCACGAGGTTGACGTTCATATCGGAAGTCTCCTTCAGGTAGTCGCCGGCAAGGATGCCGAGACCGCCGGAGTAGATCTTGAGCGAGGTGTCGAGGCCGTATTCCATACAGAAGTAGCCCACGGAGGGTTCCTTCCTTTCGGCCTTCTTGGCCATATAGGCATTGAACTTCGCCATCACGGCGCCGAGTCTGGCAAGGAAGGCCTCGTCCTTGGCGAGGACCCTGTAGCGGTTGATGCTGACCTTGTCGAGTATGGTCATCGGGTTGTGACCCGATTTGTGCCAGAGTTCGGGATCGATGGTCTTGAAGAGGGCCTTGGCGTTGTCGTTCCAGCACCACCAGAGGTTCTTGCAAAGGGTCTCAAGACCGGTAAGGGACTCGGGAAGATGGCGAGTCACCATCACGCTGCGCCAGGCGGGGGCGCAGGATTCAAAATTGTTCATATCTCTCTAAATCTTACTTTTCAGCCAACGCGTTGTTGACTCTTATGATGAAATCGCTGAGGACGTTCATATAGTTGATGAATGCCTCGAAGGGTGTGTCATAGGGGTTGAAGCGGGAATGGATCTCTCCGTCGGAGAAGAACTTGGTGCACATATAGTACAGGTGGTCGCTCTCCTGCAGGTGGCCGTAGTCGGCCCAGAGCTCGGGATCGTTGAGGATCGAGAGCTTCTCCTCCAGGCCGTAGAGTTTCTTGAAGGCGTCCTGCTGCAGCTCGTTTCCGAGCCAGGCGGTGAGGTCGCGCTCTTCGTCGGCCCAGCTGATGGGCTCGGGAACGGAAAGTTCGGCCACGGGTTTGTGCTTGCGGGTAGCCTCGGAGGGGGTGACGAAGTCAAGCTCCTTGGTCTTCAGGGCCAGGCCGGGCAGGGCTTCCATAAACTCGAAGATGCCGGTCTCGGCGGCTTCGTGCTCGCCGAAGGTCTCATAGTCCATAAAGAGGTTGAGGACCTCACCCTCGGCCTCGCGGGCCCAGGACACGAACTTCTCGGCAGTGAGGGGCCACTGGTTCCAGCCCCTGTCGGCAAAGCGGAAGGCTATGTCGTCGGAAAGGCTGTAGTTGCGCAGGAGCAGACGAAGGTCGTCCTTGTAGTCGCAGCTGTACACGTAATTGGGACTCTTCCAGCCCATTATGTGACGCGCGCCCTCGGTGAGCATCGTCTTGAAGCCCATCTCACGCACCCTGGCGCCGATGGAATCGGAATAGATGAGCTCGGTGTTGCGGAAGGCCTTGGGGGTCACTCCGAAGTACTGCTCGATGGCGGCCTTGTGCTTGAGGACCTGGTGCTCGAATTCGGATTCGGCGCCCAGGGATGCCAGGGAATGGTAATAGGTCTCGGCCAGGAATTCCACGCAGCCGGTCTGGGCGAGCTTGCGGAAGCTCTCGATGACCTCGGGGGCGTAGCGGTCGAACTGCTCAAGCGCCGTTCCGCTTATGGAGAAGGCAACCTTGAACTTGCCCTTCTGCTGCTGGATCTGCTTGAGCAGGAGCTCGTTCATCGGGAGATAGCACTTCTGGGCTATCCTCTTGAGGATGGTGCGATTGGCAAAATCGTCATAGTAATGCGAGTCCTTACCGATATCGAAAAACCTGTAAAGACGGAGTCTGGTAGGCTGATGGACCTGGAAATACAGACAGATTGACTTCTTCATATCATTGATTTATTACTGATTCATAAACTTTCTTGAGCTTGCCGCAGGCACCTGTCCACTTGAGCTCGTTCACTTCGTCGTAGCCCTGCTTGGTGGCGAATTCCGCAAGGGCGGGGTACTGCAGGAGGGCGTAAATGTCGTCGGCCATCGCGTCAACGTCCCAGAAGTCAACCTTGAGGGCGTACTTGAGGACCTCGGCGGCTCCGGACTGATGGGAGATGATGGAGGGAACGTTGGAGCGCATTGCCTCGAGGGGCGAGATGCCGAAAGGCTCGGAGACCGACGGCATTATGTACACGTCGGAAAGGGCAAACATCTTCTGGACCTCCTGGCCGCGCAGGAACCCGGTGAAGTGGAACCTGTCGGAGATTCCCAGGCGGGCCACCTGGCGTATGGCGCGGGTCATCATATCGCCGCTGCCGGCCATCACGAAACGCACGTTCCTGGTGCGCTTGAGGACCTTTGCGGCGGCCTCGATGAAGTATTCGGGGCCCTTCTGGAAGGTGATGCGGCCGAGGAAGGTCACGACCTTGTCCTTCACGCCTCTCTCCACGGCAAGGTTCTCCCTACCGCTGAAGTCCACCGCATTGTGGACCGTCACGACCTTGGCGGAATCTATGCCGTATTTGTTGATGACTATGTTCCTGGTGAGGTCGGAGACGGTCACCACCCTGTCGGCGGCTTCCATTCCCCTCTTCTCGATGGCGAACACGCGGGAGTCGACCATATCGTCGGTGCCGCGGTCGAAGGAAGTGGCGTGCACGTGGACCACGAGGGGCTTGCCGCTGAGTTCCTTGGCCGCTATTCCGGCGAGGTAGGTGAGCCAGTCGTGGGCGTGGATTACGTCGAACTCGCCGGCGTGCTCCATCGCGATGGTGCCGCCGACCTGCGCGTAACGGCTCACCTCCTCGAGAAGGTTGGCGCCGTACTTGCCGGAGAACTTGAACTTCTGGCCGAAGCCCACCACGGTCTCGGTCTTCTGCTCCTTCTTCATCTTCTCGATGGCCTCGAAGTACTCTTCAGGGTCAACATAGGGGACGATGTTGGAGTCGACGTTGATGAACTTGACCTTGTTGAGGAATTCATCCACGTTCTCGCTGACGTTGCGCACCGCCACGTCGCTGGCGTTTATGATGGTTGTGCAGCTCTGGTCTTCGTCGCCCGAGGCGGAAGGCATCACGAACAGGGTCTCCACGCCGTTGCGAGCAAGGCCCTCGACTATACCCTTGCAGGCAGTGCCCAGACCGCCCGCGATGTGGGGAGGAAACTCCCAGCCGAACATCAATACTTTCATATTCTAAGCCTCCTTGTATTTTTCCAACATAGATTCAACGGAAAGCAGGGCTGCGGTGCTCAGAGCGGAGGAAATCGCTCCGTGCGGCTCGTGCGGGGGGTCGCCGTCATAGAGTTCGGCGAAGGCTCCCACGCCGTGCTTGCTGAGGTCTGCGTACAAGCCCTCCACCAGCCATTCGGCCTTCTTCCAGAAAGCGGCGCCCTTGATGCGGAAGGAAACCTCCACATAGGGTTCCAGCAGGAACGGACGGGTGCAGCCCTGGTGATAGGCGAGGTCGCGCTCGAGCTGCGTACCTTCGTACACTCCCTTGTACTTTATGTCGCGCGGGGAGAGAGTCCTTATTCCGCGGGCGGTCACGAGTTCGCTGTCAACGACCCTGAGAATCGAGGGAACCAGTTCTTCGTCGACGGGGGAATACTTCACCCATATGGCGTAGATCTGGTTGGGACGGATGTCGGCGTTGGGGCCGGAATTGTCGACATAGTCGTAGAGGCAGCCGCGCTCCGCGTTCCAGAAGGTCTTCTGGAAGTTGTATCTGACGGTGTCGCGGATCGAGCTCCACTTCTGGATGAACTGGCTCTTCTTTGCGCCGAACTTCTCCTCCATCTCGAGGGCGAAGCAGATGCTGTTGTACCACAGCGCGTTGGTCTCAACCTGGTATCCGGCACGCTCGGTGACGGCCCTGCCGCCGATGTAGGCGTTCATCCAGGTGAGGGCGACTCCGTCCATCTGGGCCCAGAGAAGGCCGTTGGGCTGCATCGCGACCTCCTTGCGCTCGCCGGGCATATAGCTCTCGATGATGCCTGAGACTATGGTTCCGTATTTCTTCCAGACCTTCTTCTCGTCGGCGCCGAAGGCGATGTATTCCTGCAGGACGCTGGCAAGATACAGAGGAGCCTCGACCTGGGTGGTGCGGCGGAACAGACGCTCCTGCTCGTCGGCAATGAGGTTGTCAAGTATCTCCTCGAACTGCGAGGCGTCCTTGAGGCCGTGGAGCGTGAGGCCGGGCAGAGCCTGGAGGGTCTCCCTGAGAAGCCCGGTATACATCCAGGAGAAGCCGGCGTTGATTTTCTTGCGGCCGTTGTGGTCCGTGATGAGCAGGTCGGCGTTGTGCAGCAGCTGGTCGTGGTTGCTGGTCACCTTGCCGGCCTTGGCATAATAGGAGTTGAACTTGCGCTTGAAGGTGGTGGGGTCCTCCTGGGCTATGGAGCCGGAGAAGACAACCGAATCGCCCTTCCTGAGCTTCATCTCGAAGTGGCCGGGGACGAAGAGGTCCTCGCGGCAGTCGAACCCGCGGCGGTATTCGTCGGAATAGGTGATTCCGAGATTCCAGCAGGGGTTGGAGACGAACCTTGCCGCAGAGTCTGATATCTGCAGGTTGAGGTCGGGGAAATTGCTGTACATCCTGTACGCCACACCGTTCTGCACAGCCACTCCGGCGGTGTTGGCGACGGGGTTCTGGTGCGTGAGGTCGTGCACGTTGCGGAAGGCCAGATAAGGGCGCAGGATCAGTTCGGCGGCCGAGGGCGACTCGAGCAGCTCGAACTTTATCATCACCTGGTCCTTGTCGGGGGCGAGGATGAGGCTCTTGCGGAGCACGATCTCACCTACCTTATAGGTAATCTGCGGCACCGGGTCGGCGCTGAAGTCCACGACGTACTTGTGGCCGCGGGGCTCGTAGATGTCGCCGTAGCAATGGATGCCGAGATTGAACTGCTTTCCGTTCACGACGAGACTCTCGTCCAGATCGGACAGAAGCAGGTACTTGTCGCCGCCGAAGCGGTCGAGCGTAACGGCCAGGAGGCCGTGATAGCGGCGGGTGTTGCAGGTCACGATGCTCGTGTTGCAATAAGCTCCCGTCTTGTTCGCGCTCAGTATCTCTCTCTTCAGGGAGTAGGAGAGATTGACGAGTTCAGACTTGTTGAATTTCAAAAATGCCATATGCTCATTTCGTTTTTTTCAATACGACAGCGCACCTGCTGGGCAGGTACAGTGCTAGCTTGTGGTTTACTGTGAGGTGCCGTTCGTCCTTCTGGAGGCGGGAGAACCCGTCGAAGCGCTCCTCGTCGGAGTTGAATGCCATGACGTATTCTCCGTCGGGTGCCCAGAATTCAAAACTTTCATAGGACGCTACCGGATTGAAATTGAATGCAAAGATACTGTTTCCCCTCGCAAAAATCAAAACTTTTCTGCTTTCATCGCAATAAAGTTGTCTTGGAGCGTCGAAAAGGACCCTTTCTTTCTCAACATAGCGTATCATTTCGGCGTCGAAGTCCCTCAGCGCGCCATAGCGCAGGGACGCATCGTCGGCCAGATTCCACTGCCTGCGGGCATACTTGCAGGACCAGCCGTTCCCCTCGCGGGGGAAGTCTATCCACTCCGGGTGGCCGAACTCGTTGCCCATAAAGTTGAGGTACCCGCCGCCGGAAGTGGCCAGGGTCACCAGGCGTATGAGCTTGTGAAGGGCCACGCCCCTTTCCACCACGACGTTCTGCGAGCCCTTGTTCATGCTCCAGTACATTTCCTTGTCGATGAGGCGGAAGATTATGGTCTTGTCGCCCACCAGCGCCTGGTCGTGGCACTCGGCATAGGATATGGTCTTCTCGTCGGCCCTCTTGTTGGTCAGTTCCCACCAGATGCCGCCCATGCTCCACTGCTCGTCGGAGAGTTCCTTGATCCACTTGATCCAGTGGTCGGCGATGCCCATCGCCATCCTGAAGTCGAATCCCACTCCACCGGCCTCGAAGGGCGCGGCCAGACCGGCCATTCCGCTCACGTCTTCCGCGATGGTGATGGCGTTGGGGTTCATCTCGTGGATGAGCATATTGGCGAGGGCCAGGTACTGGACGGCGTTCTCGTCAACCCCGTTGTTGAAATAAAGGTCGTAGTTGCCGAAGTCCTTGCCGAGGCCGTGGTCCCAGTAGAGCATCGAGGTCACGCCGTCGAAGCGGAAGCCGTCCAGATGGTACTCCTCCATCCAGTACTTGCAGTTGGAGAGGAGGAAGTACTTGACCTCGTCCTTGCCGTAGTCGAAGCAGCGGCTCCCCCAGGCGGGATGATGGCCCTGCGGACCGCCGTAGAAGTAAAGGTCGTCGCGGCCGTCGAACCTGCTCAGGCCCTCGGCTTCGTTCTCCACCGAATGGGAATGCACTATGTCCATTATCACCGCTATTCCGCGGCGGTGGGCGTCATCGACCAGATGCTTGAACTCCTCGGGGGTCCCGAAGCGGGAACTCAGCGCGAAGAAGTTGCTGACCTGATAGCCGAAGGAGCCGTAGTAGGGGTGTTCCTGCAGGGCCATTATCTGCAGGACGTTATAGCCCAGCTTGTGCACGCGGGGAAGGACCTCGGTGCGGAACTCCTCGAAGGTGCTGACCTTCTCCAGGGCGGAGCTCATCCCGATATGGCACTCGTAGATGAGCGGATGGGGCCTCTTGCCCGGCTTGCGCCTGCTCCACTGGAAAGGCTTTTCCGGAGCCCAGACCTGGGCGCTGAACACCTTGGTTTCGGGGTCCTGCACCACCCTTGTCACATAAGCGGGAAGACGCTCGGCGCCCCCGCCGGGCCACTCCATCCAGAGTTTGTAGAGGTCGCCGTGATGCAGGAAGATGTCGGGGAGACGGAGCTCCCAGTTGCCGCTGCCCACGGGTTTGAGGGCATAGCTCTCGACCCTCCTCCAGTTGTTGAAGTCGCCGATGAGGTAGATTCTGGTTGCGTTGGGCGCCCATTCGCGCAGAACCCAGCCCTCGGCGTCGTGGTGAAGGCCGTAGTAGAGATGGTTGTTGGCTGCGTCGGACAGGCGACGCGAGCCCGCGAGCTTGCGCTTCTGCTCGAGAATCTGCGCGTGACGAGCGTCGATGACCCCGCGCCAGGGTTCCAGCCAGGGGTCGGTTTCGTATATCTTCTGTGTTTTCATATTTCCTTGATGTTGTCAGTCACCGCTCCGGCCTTTCCGGCGGCCGAGCGCAGGTATTCGCGGCACTCCGCCACCAGGGAGGCGGATTCCTTTATGAGCGCGTCGATGTCGTCGAGCCCGGTGGCCGGGTCCTCGACCTTCTTCGCTATGGCCTCGAGACGGGCCATCGCTTGCGTGTAATCAAATTTTTCTTCCTTCATCTCTTTTCCTCAACCCGGCAGGCAAGTGTGCCGTCGGGGAACATTATGTTGATTCCGTCGCCCGCGCTGAAGGGCGCGGCGCTGCGGGCGAGCACTCCGCGTGAATCGGTGGCAAGGACATAGCCGCGCTGAAGCACGGCCCTGGGGTCGGCGGCCTTGATGCGGGCCTCCAGTGCGTCGAGCCTGAAAGACTCTGCCCCGGCCTTTGCGGCGACGGCCCTGGAAATGCGGGCCGCGGCGGCCTTCAGAGCCGATTCCATAGCGGCCAGCTTGCCGGAGAACGCAGCCTTGAGGCGGGCTTCCAGCGAACTGATTCTCCCGTCCTCGGCGGAGAAGCAGCCAATGAAGAAGTCGGCGAGCGCGGTGGGCGTCTTGAAGTGGAGGCAGGCCACGACGTCGGCAACGTGGAGGTCGCGCTCGTGGCCGATGGCAGTAAGCACGGGCAGGCCGCAGGAGGCGATGCGGCGGGCAAGGCCGCAGTCGTCGAAGCAGGAAAGGTCCAGGGCCGAGCCTCCGCCCCTGAGAATCAGGACGGCATCGAAGCTGTCTTCCCCGGAAAGGGCGGCCTTCTCGGCCCGGTCCAGCGCCGAGCACACCGAAGCGGGAGCGTTCTCGCCCTGCATCACTGCCTCGAAGAGCACGGTCCTGAAGGTGAAGCCGTACAGGTTGCCCTCCAGATGCTTGCAGAAGTCGCCATAGCCGGCGGCTCCCCCGGCCGAAATCACCGCCAGGCTGCGGGGCAGCAAGGGAAGAGCGAGTTCCTTCTGGGCGTCCAGAAGCCCCTCGGTCTCAAGCTGTTCCAGGGTTCTGCGGCGCCTGGCCTCGGCGTCGCCCAGGGTGAACGCAGGGTCTATCTCGGCCACATACAGGGAAAGCCCGTACTGCTCGCTGAAGTTGAGCGAGACCCTGAGCAGGACCTTCATTCCGGGAGCGAGGTCGGAGCCGGTCTCGGACCTGAAGAAGGCCGAAAGAAAGCCCCAGACGCCGCTCCAGGCTATGGCGCGGGCCTTGGCTACGGTCCTCACTCCGTCGGACTGGCACAGCTCCATATAGCAGTTCCCGCCCTTGACCTGAAGGGCCGCGAGCTCCGCGCGCACCCATACGGTGCCCGGGAAGAGTTCGGAAATCCCCTCCTTCACCAGGCCCATCAGAGCGCGCAGGTCGTATACTTCAGTCTCAGCGTACATTCGTACAAAAATATCAGTTAACAAAAATACATATTATTTTTGACATACGGGCAAAGAAAAATTGCGTATATTTGTGCCGCAATTCAAGGTTAGTATAGTATTGTGATGAAAATCTCCGAGGCAAAGTTCGCAGGAAGCAGCACGAGAGTGCCGCAGAAGCCGAAGAGACGTCTGCCCGAATTCGCGTTCATCGGGCGGTCGAACGTAGGCAAGTCATCACTGATCAATTCGCTCTGCCGCAACGGCAGGCTGGCAATGACGTCCTCCACCCCCGGAAAGACCAAGGTGGTCAACCATTTCCTCATCAACGACAGCTGGTACCTGGTGGACCTCCCCGGTTACGGCTATGCCCAGATGGGGCAGAAGGGCCGCGAGGAACTGAAGGCCGTCATAAGGGACTACATCCACAACTCGGAGGAGTTGCAGACCCTGTTCGTGCTCATCGACTCGCGCCACGACATAGGCGCCGTCGACCTCGACTTCATGGCCGAGCTCGGAGAGAACGGGATTCCCTTCGCCATCATCTTCACCAAATGCGACAAGCAGGGCCCCAACGTCCTGGCCGCGCAGCTGGAGAAGGACAGGCAGCAGCTGCTGCAGGACTGGGAGGAACTGCCCCCGATGTTCTGCAGTTCGGCACAGGACGGACGCGGACGCGAGGAAATCCTCGCATACATAGGTCAAATACTTAAAAACAAAGAATAAAATGCTACACAGCCACCGAATGGAATTGTATGCCTGCGAGGCATCGTCGGATTTTGCACAGAAGGTGATTGACCACCTGAACGCCACCATACGCGAGGACGAGAAGGAGTTCAGGCTCGGAGGTCTGGAGGTCTCCCGCTTCAGCGACGGCGAGTTCCAGCCCGTCTTCACGCAGAGCGTCCGCGGTGCCACCGCCTTCATTCTCCAGTCCACTTTCCCGCCCAGCGACAACCTGATGGAGCTTCTTCTCACCGTCGATGCCGCAAAGCGCGCGTCGGCCGACAAAGTGATAGCCGTGGTCCCCTACTTCGGATGGGCCCGCCAGGACCGCAAGGACAAGCCCCGCGTGGCCATTGGTGCCAAGCTGGTGGCCAATCTGCTGACCGCCGCCGGAGTGGACCGCGTGATGACCTGCGACCTCCACGCCGAGCAGATCCAGGGATTCTTCGACATCCCCGTGGACCACGTCTATGGCTCCAAGGTGTTTATCCCCGTCATCCGCGACCTTCATCTCGACAACCTCGCCATCGCGGCCCCCGATATGGGAGGCGCGAAGAAGGCAAACATATTCGCAAAGGCCATTTCCCGTGACCAGGACTGCACGATGGTGATCTGCCACAAGGTCCGCGAGAGGGCCAACGTCGTGGGCAGCATAACCGCAATAGGCGACGTGAAGGGCAAGAACGTCTTCATCGTGGACGATATGATCGACACCGCCGGGACCCTTTGCAAGGCCGCCGACGTGCTGAAGGAGATGGGAGCCCAGAGCGTCCGTGCCTGCGCCACCCACGGAGTCTTCTCCGGCAACGCAATAGAGAAAATCCACAATTCGGCCCTCGAGGAGGTTTACATCACCGACACCATCCCCCATCCCGAGCTTGAAGGCGACCCCAAGATCAGGATCATCTCCATCGCCGGCGTATTCGCGAACATAATACGCAAGGTGTACAACTACGAGTCCGTCAGCACCGAATTCGAAAGATAGCCGATGGAAGTCTTTCTCGCGGCCCTTGTGCTTGTGGGACTCTGCGTGTTCGGGATGTGCTTCAACATAATATTCCGGCGCAAGGAGTTCCCCAAGTACGACGTGGGCTCGAACGAGGAGATGCGCAAGCGCGGCATACGCTGCTTCAAGGACGAAGACGCCGCCATCCACGGCCGCAAATGCAAGGCCGCCGCAGCCTCTCCCGACGGCTGCAGCGAATGCGGGCTCTGCCCTGGTCCTACTTCTGACGGCAGTAAATCTGAACGGGACAACCCTTGAGGTTGAAGTTGGCTCTCAGCTGGTTCTCCAGGAAGCGCTTGTACGGATCCTTCACATACTGGGGCAGGTTGCAGAAGAAAGCGAATGCGGGGAACTTCGTAGGGAGCTGGGTCACATACTTGATTTTCACATACTTGCCCTTCCACGCCGGCGGAGGGGTTTCTTCGATTGCCGGCAGCAGGGCCTCATTCAGGCGGGCCGTGGGAATCTTGGTGCTGTAGTTGGCATAGACCTCGGCCACCGCGTCCAGCACGTTCTGGATGCGCTGCATCTTCAGCACGGAAGTGAAGATGATGGGGACGTCGTCGAAGGGGGCTATCCTCTCCCTGAGGGCACGCTCGTAGTCGCGGAGGGTGTTGTTGTCCTTTATAAAGAGGTCCCATTTGTTCACCACCAGCACGCAGCCCTTGCGGTTCCTTATGATGAGATTGTAGATGTTCATGTCCTGGGCCTCCATTCCGGTGGTGGCGTCTATCATCAGGACGCACACGTCGGAGTGCTCTATGGCGCGGATGGAGCGCATCACGGAATAGAATTCGAGGTCTTCGCGGACCTTGCCCTTCTTTCGGATGCCCGCGGTGTCGACCAGCATGAACTCGTGGCCGAATTTGTTGTAATGGGTCTCGATGGCGTCTCTCGTGGTGCCGGCCACGGGGGTCACGATATTGCGCTCCACGCCCAGCAGGGCGTTGGTGAGGCTGGATTTTCCGACGTTGGGCTTGCCCACTATCGTTATGCGGGGCAGGTCGGCATAAGGGTCCGCCTCGACTTTCTTTTCCTCGGGGAGCTGCGAGACAACGGCGTCGAGGAGGTCGCCGGTGCCGCCTCCGTTGGCCGCGGATATGCTGAATATCTCGCCCAGGCCAAGGGAGTAGAAGTCGAAGGTGTCGTAGAGTTTCTCGCCGCTGTCGACCTTGTTCACGCACAGGACTACAGGCTTTTTGGAACGGCGCAGGACATCGGCCATCTCGGCGTCGTAGTCGGTCACGCCGGTGCCGGCCTCGACCATGAATATCACAAGGTCGGCCTCGTCTATGGCAATCTGCACCTGCTCGCGTATGGCGCTCTCGAAGACGTCGTCGGAGTTGGTCGTGAAGCCACCGGTGTCAACCACCGAGAACTCGCGGCCGCACCAGTCGCAGCGGCCGTAATGACGGTCGCGCGTGACGCCCGAGATGTCATCTACTATTGCCTGCCTCATTCCCACGAGGCGGTTGAAAAGGGTGGATTTTCCCACGTTCGGTCTCCCGACTATCGCTACAAGTGCCATTCCTGAAAGATTTTAGGCTGCAAAGATATGAATTATTTCGGATACTTGACCGTGAAGCAGGCCCCGCCGAGGGCGAAACTGCGGGAATATCCTATGCTCGCCCCGCACCTCTGAAGGACGCTTCGCGAAATCGCGAGCCCAAGGCCGGAGCCTCCGTTCTTGGTCGTGAAGTTGGGAGTGAAGAGTTTGCCTACGTTCTCCGGAGCCACTCCGGGGCCGTTGTCCTCGAACACTATGTCGTAGAAGCCGTCGGTGGCGGAATTGCGCACGCTCACCAGCACCTTTCCGCCTTCCTGCTCCCCTATGGCCTGCACGGCGTTGCCCAGCAGGTTCACGAAAACGCGGGTGAGTTGGGGTTTGGGGCCGGAGACCACGGCGTCGGAGAGTCCGAAGTAGTCGAAGGCAACGTTGTCCTTGTTGTCGAACATCGATATTTCCTCCTGCAGGAGGTCGTCGAGCACTATGCGCGTGGGCTCCTCGGTGTAGAGTTTCGCGAAGGTGGAGAATTCGTTCGCAGTCTCGGTGAGCATATCGATGTGGTCCAGAAGCACCGTGGAGGCCTCGTCGAACTTCTCCTGCCAGGAAGGGTCGCCCTTCTGCTTCAGGCGGATTATGCGCTGGAGCTGCAGTTTCATCGGGGTGAGCGGATTCTTGATTTCGTGCGCCACCTGGCGGGCCATTCCGCTCCAGGCCTTGTCTCGCTCGGCCTGGGCCAGGCGGAGGGAGCTCTCGGAGAGTTCCTCCACCATCCTGTTGTAGGACTTCACCAGCGACTGGACCTCGTCGGGGCGGTCGTATTCTATCTGCTCGAGGGAATCGAGCCCGGCGCTGCTCATCTTGCGTCCCATCTCGCTCAGGGGCTTGAACATCCTGTCCACGACGGCCGCGGCAGCAAGCCTGGCCAGAATCAGCAGGATTATGAACACGGCGAGGATGGCCGTCACGTGCATTATGGCATCTCGCTCGAAGTCCCGGGTCTCGCCTCCGGTGTAGGGCGAGCCGAGTATCGCCATCATCTCCCCTTCCGCGTTCATCAGCGGAGCGTACATGCAGTAATGGCTCCTGCCGTTGATGCTCTCCTTGTGGATATAGTACCGCTTGTTGCCCTCCCTTATGTTCTCGAAGGCCTCCCAGTTCATCCTGCACCCCAGGTACATCCTGTCGAAGATCTCGGGTGCCGTGCTCATTATCACAAGGCCGTCGGGGGCGTAGAGGCTGATGTCGGCGCGGGTTCCCCCGCCGACCTCCTGAAGGAGGGCCATCATCTCGGGAGAGCGGAGGTCGGAGGTCGTGGAGGCGGCGCTCACTCCGTACTGAACCATAGACTGTATAGAACCTATCCTGTCCGACATTATGTTCCTGAGGTTGGCCTCGTTGCGCTTCTGCACGAAGAGCACGCTCACCGTGGCCATTGCCACAAGGGTGAGTATGAGGGAGGCCATCAGCACCCAGGAAATCCTGGTCTTGTAATAGCTTTTCTCGAATATCGTCGGGCCGGGCACCTTCCTGCCGACGGCGGGCAGCAACAGCAGAAGCATGGCAAGCAGGGCTATGACGAGCCCTGCTATGATATAGCTGAAGATGCCGAGTCTCGGGCGGGAGACGACCACCGTCTCGGAGTCCGACACGTCGCAGCGGAAGTGCACATAGCCCTCGGAGCCGAGCCCGCCGGACAGTCTGGTCGGGTAGGCGAATTCGCCCTTGCATACCAGGAGGTCGTCGTCCAGATACCGGGCATAGGAGTACTCCCGGGGCAGGTTGACCTTGCCGGGAGGGGTGTTCCCGAGGATGGAGGCGTAGCCGCTTTCCGATTTCCAGCTCTTGGCCTCAACTTCAAGCACCATCCTGCTGAGTCCGGCCCCTTCGTTCATATAAAGGAATACTCCGCGGTAGCAGGGCCTGCCGGAAGGATTGTCGGCATAGAGGAACCTCGACCCGTCGACGATGGGGTCGGCGCCGGAAATCAATTTGTTGAATTCCGCCGACTTCTGCGGCGAATGTTCCAGGTCGTTGAAGAGATACACCGTAATGTCATAGTTCAGGGCTATGCGCTGCAGGTAGTACTCCACTATGCGGTTCTGGATTGTGAGGGCCGCGCCGTCGAAGGCCGAAAGCGGGGCTATGAAGGCGTCGCCGGCAATGGAGTTCTCCACGCGGCGCAGCTGCAGTTCCAAAGAAATGTCGCGGTCCACGGCAAGGCGGTTCGCAAGCACCTCCACCCTGATCTGCTCCCTGCGGTAGCCCAGGACCGAGGACAATCCCACCAGGTACAACGCCGCGGCCAGGGCTATCAGGCTGCGGCTGCGGAGGGAGAAGATGTCGGTGTGGAAGCCCAGCAGGAGGGAGAAGGCCGGCTGAACAAACTGCAGAAGCAGCGGAACGCTCATCAGCATCCCCATAAAGGAGAGGTACACCACGACCGTCCAGGCCGACACCCCGCCGAACTTGAAGATTTCCAGGGAGATGTTGGAATTGTCGGAGATGCTGCAAAGGGTGGTGTGGGTGTAGAAGATTATACCGGCGATTGCGGCAAGAACCGCGCAGAGGCCCGCAAGGACCGCCGGCCTGCCCTTTATCCGGGAATAGACGTCTTCCCGCACTGCGTACAGCCCCGACGTGACCAGGATTATGAACAGGTTCAGCAGAATCACCGCTCCCAGCGAGAAAAGGATGTCTCCCCCCGCGAAAAGCACCGGGGAGAACAGGGGATATTCCATCTGTGTGGCCCTACCCCAGAAATACATCGCCAGATGGGCCGCGAGGCCGAGAGTCGCCACGACGGTGAAGGTACGGAGAGTCTTCCTGCGCGAAAGGAAGGCGCAGAGGCCGGCTATGAAGAAGGCGAAGGCCAGCCACACCAGCCAGGCTTCGGCCGTGGTCTTTCCCACAAGGGACTCATAAAGTATCTTGAACTGCGGCCTTCCGCCGATGCTCACCGCGCTGCCGCCGCTGAAGGTCAGGGGCCTCACGGTGAAGCGGTCTCCCAGCCCCAGGCGCGGGTTCACCCCGTTGAAGGAGCGGGGGTCCTGGCTGTTCATCACCTCCAGGCCGGCTATCACCAGCCCGTCGTCGTGGTGGATGCGGCGCACAAGGTACCATTTGTTGCCGAAGTTCAGGAAGGACATACTGTCGGTAACCTGGGTCAGGGGCGACTCCAGGGCCCTGCGCGGGTTCGACAGGCGCTGGAAATAGGTCCTGTAGTTTATGTCGTCGACGGTTATGCTGAACTGGCCGCGCCAGTTCTTGAGGCTGTCGCCGTCATAGTGGTACACGACCATATCCTCGGGCAGGTTCTGCGTTTCCCTTTCGACGTGTCCGTAAAGGATGGATATCCTGCGCTCAAGGCGCCTCTGGACCCTCCTTGCGGCGGCGTCGGTGTCGCCCGGGGTGCGGGGCGAGCCGAGGCCTGCGGCAAGCAGGACCGCGGCCGCGAGCAGCAGGACCCACTGCAGATATCGGGAAATGTTGCGGACTGCTTTCATTCGTGATGGTAAGGTTCGTTTCTCATTATGGTGAAGGCGCGGTAGAGCTGCTCTGCAAAAATCGTTCTCACCATCTGGTGGGAGAAGGTCATTTTCGACAGGGATATCTTCCCTTCCGCCCTCTCGTACACCTCGGCGCTGAAGCCGTATGCCCCGCCCACGGCGAACACCAGGTCACGCGGGTCCCTGGCCAGCCTGTCTCCGAGCCACGCGGCAAACTCCACCGAGCGGAATTCACGCCCGTGCTCGTCGAGCAGGACAAGGGCCGCGCCCGGCTTGACGCAGCGCAGTATCTGCTCCCCCTCCTTCTGCTTTATCTGGTCCTTCGTAAGGGCGGAAACGTTCTTGAGCTCGGGAATCTCCACCAGCTCGAAAGAGGCATAATGTTTGAGGCGCCCCATATAATTGTCGAGCCCCGTACGCACCCAGGGTACGTCCGTCCTCCCCATTGTAACCAGAGAAATTTTCATATATTTGCAAAGTTAAGAAATGAGAACGATAAAGAAAATACTCGCGGCCGCTCTGTTTGCGCTGATTTGCACGGCGGGTCTCGCACAGTCGGAAGGGTACGACGTGTTCGTGCCCATTGGCAAATATATGGCGCAGGGCAACGCCGACGCCCTGTCGGCCTGGTTCGCCGACAACCTCGAGGTGGAGGTCGTCTCGCAGGAAGGGTATGCCAGCCGCAGCCAGGCAAGGCAGATCTGCAACGCCTTCTTCCAGGCGCACACGCCGCGGAGCTTCAACATAGTGCATACAGCGGGCAGGGCAAATATGAAGTACGTGATCGGCGACCTGAATGCCGGCGGCGAGAATTACCACGTGACAATTTTCGTGTGCTGCAAGGGCGGCAGTTACAAAATCCAGCAACTGAAAATAGAGAAGATATGAAAGAGACCGGCCCCGGAAAGGGTCGGCCTCTTTGTTTCCGATGTTGCGGAAAAGTTCTATACGCGCTGGCCGTATGAACGGTCCACGGTGTTGACGGTGATCTTCTCGCCGGTCTCGATGAAGAGGGGAACCATAATCTTGGCTCCGGTCTCGAGGGTGACCTCCTTGAGGGCGGAAGTGCTGGCGGTGTTGCCCTTGACGGCGGGCTCGCTGTAGGTGACCTCGAGGGTCACGTAGGTGGGGAGTTCGCAGGTGAGGCACTTCTCCTCGCCCACCACGAACATCATTTCCACATGCTGGCCTTCCTTCATAAGGTCGGCGTTGTCCACGACATCCTTGGGAAGAAGAATCTGCTCATAGGTCTCCTCGTGCATGAAGTTGAAGCCGTCTTCCTCGGCATAGAGGAACTGGTAGGGACGGCGCTCCACCTCGATGGTCTCGATCTTGGCGCCTGCGGTGAAGGTGTTCTCGAGGATGCGTCCGTTCTCGAGGTTGCGGAGTTTGGTCTTGACGAAGGCGGGACCCTTGCCGGGCTTCACGTGCTGGAACCACACGATCATGCAGGGCTTGTCGTTGAACTTCATGTAAAGACCGTTCTTGAAATCAGCTGTTGTTGCCATAATGTATCTGTTTATTAGTTTATTGTCGTAAAACCGGGCGAAGTTAGCAAATACGCGCGACTATTGCAAATTTTCAATCCACGCGGCCACTTTCTCGAGCAGCCACTTGGGCGTGGACGTGGCTCCGCAGACTCCGACGGAACTCGCTCCGGCGAACCATTCCGGGCGGATTTCCTCCGGCGAACCGATATGGTACGTGCGCGGATTGACGCTGCGGCAGAGTTCGCACAGGACCTTGCCGTTGGAGCTGTCCTTCCCGCTCACGAACACCACGGCGTCGTGCGCCGCGGCGAATTCGGAGAGCAGGCGGTGGCGCGAGGCGACCTGGTGGCAGATTGTCCGGTGGACCGTCAGATTCGGAAGGACCGCGCCGAGAAGAGTGCAGGCCTTCTCGTATTCGAGCGGGTCCTTGGTCGTCTGGGAAAACAGGTCATAGTCCAGGGACGGGTCCAGCGAGGGGACGAGTTCCCGCAGCTGCTCCATATTCTCGAACACCGCCGCCCCGACGGTCTGCCCCACAAGGCCCAGGACCTCCGGGTGGCCGTGTTTTCCGAAGATGAGGACCCGGCCGGAGGCCTCCCTTATGCTCTTCTGTATCTTGAGCACCACCGGGCAGGTGCAGTCTATGAGGCTGTAGCCAAGGTCGCGGACCCGGCCGTACACCTCAGGCGGCTCGCCGTGGGCACGGATGAGGACGGTGGATATATCCCCGGCTGGGCCGAGGTCCGACTTGTCCACGGCCACGAGGCCTTCCGCCTCCAGCCGGGAGAGTTCCTCCTCGTTGTGCACTATGGCGCCGAGGGAATACAGCGCTCCCTCCCTGCGGAGGTGTTCCTCGGCCGTGCCAATGGCCCTGATCACCCCGCCGCAGAATCCGGAGCCGGGATCAATCTCGACCCTCATCACTGCAGAATGGAGAATTTGCCCTGGACGAGGCCCTGCATCCAGGCGAGTTCCTCGTCGAAGGTCATTTCCGAATTGTCAAGCACAAAGGCGTCGGCGGCCTGCATCAGGGGGTGGGTTTCGCGGTGGGAGTCGATGTAGTCGCGCTCCCTGAGGTTGGCGAGGACCTCCTCCATCGAGGGGTTCTCCCCCTTTGCGGCCAGTTCGTCGAAGCGGCGCTGCGCGCGGACCTCGTCGGAGGCCGTCATGAAAATCTTGAGCGCGGCATCGGGGAACACAGCGGTGCCTATGTCCCTCCCGTCCATCACTATGCGGCCCGCGGCGCCGAATTCGTGAAGGCGCTCGTCGACCCAGGCCCTCACATAGGAGAGCGCGGAGACGGGGCTCACGCGGCCGCTGATTTCCATCGAACGGATTTCCTTTTCGATACAGCGCTCACCCGTGTAAAGTTTTCCGTCAGTCCCGAAGTGCAGTTCCAGACGGCCCAGGGCCTGGCGGAGAGAACCGTCGATGCCGTTCGAGGCATCGATGAGCCCTTCCTCCAGGGCGAAGAGCGTCACGCCGCGGTACAGGGCCCCGGAATCGAGATACGTGAAGCCGAATCTTTTTGCGACAAGTTTTGCGAACGAGCTCTTGCCCGTGCTGGAGTAGCCGTCGATGGCTATGATTATATCAGGTATTGTCATAGGATTACAAATGTAATGAATTATTCGTAAATTAGGGCCGTTAATTATGGAAACCGCACTCGACAAATATCTCAGGGAACACTCCACCCCGCCCGGCGGGGCCCTCGACTGGATTGTGAAACAGACCAACATCCACACCAATTATCCCCAGATGCTCTCGGGGCCCGTGCAAGGCGAGTTTCTGAAGATGCTGGTGCAGATTTCAGGCGCCCGCCGCATTCTGGAGATAGGCACTTTCACGGGCTATTCCTCGACCTGTCTGGCCCTGGGCCTTCCCGAAGGCGGGCACATCGATGCCCTGGAAATCAACGACGAGCTCGAGGACCTTATCCGCGCCGGATGGGAGAATGCGGGTGTTTCCGGGCGCATCACCCTGCATCTGGGCGACGCCGTGCAGACCCTGCGCGGCATCGAAGGCCCGTATGACCTCGTGTTTATGGACGCCAACAAGCGGCAGTATGCCGAGTATTACGAACTCGTTCTCCCAATGCTGCGCCCCGGCGGGATCATCCTTGCCGACGACGTCCTGTGGGACGGGAAGGTGTATTCCGACAATCCGGGCTGCGAGGCTCAGACACGCAGCCTATTGGCATTCAACGACTTCGTGGCTTCCGACCCACGTGTGGAAGTGGTCGTGCTTCCGCTGCGGGACGGCATTTCGATAATAAGGAAGAAATAGGAACCGATGTGGTACAGCCTTCTTGAAAGCGTGACGGACGCCATCGTGGGCGGCGAACTTGCGCAGGCCCTCGGATCCCTTCCCGCCTGGCGGCTGGAGAAGGCCTTGTCGTACAGGTTCGACACCGACCGCTACACCTGCGCCAAGGCGTATCTGATGCTGCGTGGACTTCTGCGGAAGCATTATGGAATCGATCAGGACGTCGAGTTCGGCTTCGGGCCCTGCGGCAAGCCGTTCCTGAAGGACTTTCCCTCGATACATTTCAACTTGAGCCACTGCCGCCGCGCCGTTCTGTGTGCGGTAGGGGACCGTCCCATCGGGGCCGACGTGGAGGAAATCCAGTATGACGCCCTGTTGGAACAGCAGGTCTTCTCTGATTCCGAAAGATTGTACATAGGCGGCTCCGCGCAGCGCTTCACCGAACTATGGACACGCAAGGAGAGCTATCTGAAACTGCTCGGAACCGGCCTCTGCGACGACCTCAAGAGTGTACTTGACTCCGCCCCCGCCGTTTTCAGCACATCCGCCGACCTCTCCGCCGGCGTAGTTACCACGGTTTGCGAAAAATTGCTCTAACACCCCCGGTGCACGGGGGTGTTAGAACAAAAAAACGGAGTTATAGAGATGTACGTGACGGAGTAAAAACCCACTGCCTCTGTATCCGATAGCTGGCGAGGAAGAGCACGAGCATCACGGCAGTGTAGATGAGCGTGCGGAGCGTTCCCGCTCCATCTATGCCGAGAAGTCCGCACACTCCGTGGGTCAGCAGCGCCTGGGCGGCCATTATCCCTGCGGCAAGGATGAAATACCTGCCGATGGTGTTCCTGACGCCGGCCGCGGACTTGAAGACAACCTTCCTGTTTATCAGATAGTTCGAGAGCGAAGACACCGTGCGTGCGGCCGCCGTAGCGACGGCCGTCGCGGCAAGACTGCCGCCCATCGCGGGTTCGAACACTCTGGAGAGCAGCGCGAAGAGGGCTATGTCGATGCAGCTGCAAACCAGGCCGCTTGCGGTGAAGCGGAAGAAACTCCCCAATATCAGCCTGTAGATGCGCCAGGAATCGCTCATCGTACGGAAGTGTGAACCTTTGTTGTCGTTGGTGTATTCCGTGCTTATCTTCACTTCGTCGCAGCGGAAACCGTTGACGTTCAGGGAAAGAAGCATATTCGTCTCATACTCGAAGCGTTCTCCTTTCAGGCCGGTGAAAGTCTCCAGGCATTCCCTTGGGATGGCACGCAGGCCCGTCTGCGTGTCAGAAATGTCAAGTCCGAACAGGACCTTGAGCACAGCGCGTGTGGTCCGGTTGCCGAAACGGCTGCGGGGCGGTACGACAGGCAGAGAGAAGTCTCTGCAACCGAGGGTGAAATTCCCGGTCTCCGACATATGCCTGCAGCACTCGAGCACGTCTTCGCTCTTGTGCTGCCCGTCGCCGTCGACGGTGACCACTCCGGCCCCGTCGGGGAAATTGTCGAGGAAATATCTGAAGGCGGTCTTTAGAGCCGCACCTTTGCCGCGGTTGACCTCGTGAACGAGGACCACAACTTCAGGATGCGCACGGGCAATGTCCGTGAAAACGTGCGCATTTTCGCTCCGGCTGCCGTCGTTCACCAGAATTATGCTGCGGAACCCCTTGCCGAGCAAGCCTTCCACTACGGCGGCGAGATTGCCGTCGGGGTCCAGAGAGGGAATGATGACTGAAATTCCTCCGGCCATCTTTACTCCACCACGTTGCCGTGGAGCTTGGAAAATGATTTGACGTCCTTGTCGGTGAAGGTGCCGTCGGACTCCCTGGAATAGCGCTCGCGGCTGAAGTGATAGAGCACGTGGTCGTCGGCCCCGATCAGCAACTTGTAGCAGTCCAGACCCCTGCCGGGGCTCTGCGGAGTAACCACGACGCCCGCCACTGCGTTCGGGCGGGAATGGATCATCACCCCGTCGGCGGCCGAAGGCATCAGGAAGACGTCCTTGCCGTCGAGCTTCGTCCCGGAATAGGCGGCAAGCCCTGTGTATCCGATGGCGTCCGAGTCCATCGCGTCTTCGGTGAAGTGCTGCAGAACGTCGATGAACGCTCCCATAAAGGCGAATTCGTGCCCGCTCGTGCGCCCGTCGGCGGCAACGGGCAGGCTCAGTACGGAGAACGGACGGCGCATCTGCTCGGGGTCGTCCTCGCGGCCGCCCTTCTCCAGGGTCAGGAATGCGAGCCCGTCCTCACGTGTTATGCGCAGGAAATAGAACCTGCAGTCGGTCTTCAGGCTTTCGTATTCTTCAAGGGTACAGAACTCGAAGGGCGACACGCGCCAGCGGCACATCACCTCCTCGCGCACGGTTATGGCAAGGAACGACTCGCCCTCGAGCACCACCTTGGTCGTGCTCACGGGGAAGTCCTCGAGCTTTATCTTGCGCGTGTAAACCTTTCCCTGGGCAAAGGCGGCGCAGGGGAGAAGCAGCGCAAGCAGCAGGAGCAGATTGGTGATTTTGTTCCGCATTTCAGACGCAAAGTTAAAAATTTGATTGAATAATTCATTACATTTGTAAACTATGTCAGAATATATCGTTTCAGCACGCAAGTACAGGCCCGACTCCTTCGAGTCGCTCATCGGCCAGGACAACATAGCCAGGACCCTGAAAAATTCCATAATCAGGGGGCAGCTGGCGCACGCCTACCTCTTCTGCGGCCCCCGCGGAGTGGGCAAGACAAGCGCGGCCCGCATATTCGCGAAGGTCATCAACTGCGAGCATCCGACCGAAGGGATGGAGCCCTGCGGCGAATGCGAGAGCTGCCGCAGCTTCGCCGAAGGCCGCTCGTACTGCATCTACGAACTCGACGCGGCTTCGAACAACGGCATAGAAGATATGAAGGCCCTCATCGAGAAGGTGCAGATTCCTCCCCAGGTGGGCCGCTACAGCGTGTACATAATCGACGAGGTGCATATGCTCTCCACCGCGGCTTTCAACGCCTTCCTCAAGACCCTCGAGGAGCCGCCCGCACACGCCATCTTCATCCTGGCGACCACGGAGAAGCACAAGATAATCCCCACCATCCTGAGCCGCTGCCAGACCTACGACTTCAACCGCATCACCATCCCCGACATTGAGGGGAACCTGCGCTCCATAGCCGCCAGGGAGGGCATCACGATCGACGACCGCTCGCTTAACATCATAGCCCGCAAGGCCGACGGAGCGATGCGCGACGCCCTCACCATCTTCGACCAGACGGTGGCGTTCTGCGGCACCGACATCCGGCACGAAGACGTCATCCGCAACCTCAACGTGCTGGACACCGAATACGGATTCCGCCTCACCGACGCCTTCCTTGCAAAAGACCACGCAACGGCCCTGCTGATATTCGACGAAATCCTTCGCAAAGGATTCAACTCGATGCACTTCATCTCCGAACTTGGCTCCCACCTGCGAGACCTGATGGTCAGCAAGACGGGAGGCCTGGACGGCCTGCTGGACCTCCCCGATTCGCTGAAGGAAGAATACCGCCGGCAGGCGGCGCGCTGCACGATGAAATTCCTCTTCGAGGGGCTGCAGATCATCTCGCAGTGCGAGGCCGGATACCGTGCGGCGACCAACCCCCGCCTCCACATCGAGTTCGCCCTGATGAAGCTCGCCTTCATCGGCGGAGTCCCGGAAACAGCTGTTAGCAGCCAGGGCGGATGCTCCCCTCTGGAAACCTCCGCAACCCCCACCCCCACCAAAAGGCCCCAACCGCATTTTGTGGCGACGGGGGGACACTTTTCACAGGGGGACTCCCCCCGAACCACC
>R05__coassemble_235_pt1 | contig 30666 bp, 19 predicted proteins | sample R05__metabat2_high_PE_021 | metagenome-assembled genome bin R05 | reverse complement strand
CCTGTCCCTGTTCGCCCTGCTGATGGCCGTGACGATGTGGGCCTACTCCAAGCTCACGATGAGCCAGCAGACGGCCTCAAACGACCCCAGCGCCGCAAGTATGAAATTCATGAGCGTGTGGATGATGCCCATAATGATGTTCTTCATCTGCAACAACCTCTCCGCAGCACTCAGCTACTATTATCTTCTTTCCCAGCTGATAGCAATCCTTCAGACCTGGCTCATACGCAAGACCGTGGACAAGGAGGCCCTCCTTGCAAAGGTCCGCACCGCCTCCAGCCAGCCGCAGAAGAAGAGCAAGTGGCAGCAGAGGCTCGAGGAAGCGCAGAAGATGCAGGAGCAGCAGCTGCGCGCCCAGCAGAAGAACGGCCGCAGATAATGATTTCGGAAAACATAAAAAGCATAAAGGAAAAACTGCCATCGGAAGTGAAACTGGTGGCAGTTTCCAAATTCCACCCCTTCGAGGCAATCAAGGAGGCCTATGCTGCGGGGCAGCGCGTGTTCGGCGAGAACCGCCCGCAGGAACTACAGCAGAAGGCGCAGGCATTCGAGGAGTGGAAGAATTCCGGCGGGCCCTGCGACGACGGAATAGAATGGCATTTCATCGGCCATCTTCAGACCAACAAGCTCAAGATGGTCCTGCCGTATGCCACGCTAGTGCAGTCGGTGGACACTGTTCACCTCCTGGACGCCGTCAACGACTGGGGAGGGAAGAACGGCCGGACCGTGAACGTCCTTCTGGAAATGCACATCGGCGCCGAACAGACCAAGCAGGGCTTTGTCGAAGAGGAAATCCTCGACATCCTCTTCCGCGCTTCATCCTACAGGAACGTTACCTTCTGCGGGCTGATGGGAATGGCCTCCCACACCGGGAACCCCGAGGATGTGGCGGCCGACTTTGCCAGGATATCCGACTATATGGCCTATCTGCAGGACTTGTTCCCGGAACTGGAGGATTTCAAGGAACTCTCCATCGGGATGTCGGGCGACTGGCCCCTGGCCCTGGAGTACGGGGCGACGATAGTGAGGATAGGGACCGCAATCTTCGGTGAGCGGGCATAATAAAAAAGTCCAAACGCTTTCGTTTGGACTTTTTTATTATTAATGTCCCGAGAATTTGCCTAATTTTATGAAAATTATACTACGTATAAATTAAATTATTTTAACAAAATAACTAACAATTACTTTTATTTTTCAACTAACCAATTAAAAACCAAGATGAAACGAATTTTACAATTCTGCTTGTCAGCGCTGTTCCTCGCGATGTCTGCGGTTCCGGCTCTCGCCGCCGTAAACGTCAAGGGTTCGGTGGTAGACGCACAGGGCGTGCCCGTAATTGCCGCCAGCGTTGTAGAACTCGGAACTTCGAACGGTGCGCTGACCGACGTGGACGGAAAGTTCAGTCTGAACGTTGCATCCGAGAAGTCCGTTCTTCAGTTCTCTTGCATCGGCTACAAGACGGTCGAAAGCGCCGTCGGAGCCCGCAGGGTGTTTGACATCGTTCTCGAGGAGGACGCTTCCTTCCTGGACGACGTGGTCGTGATCGGCTACGGTACCCAGAAGAAGGCCGACATCACTTCCTCCGTCCAGAGCGTCAAGGCTGAGGAGTTCAACAAGGGCGCCGTCCTCGACGCCGGTCAGCTCATCCAGGGCAAGGTCGCAGGTCTCCAGATCACCGTCAGTTCCGGTGACCCCACCGCGTCTTCTTCCGTGATGCTCCGCGGTTATTCATCTCTGCTCGGTTCCACCGATCCTCTCGTCCTCATCGACGGAGTCCCCGGCTCGCTGGGCACCGTCGCTCCTGAAGACATCGAGAGCATCGACGTCCTGAAGGACGGTTCCGCAACTGCAATCTACGGTACTCGAGGCACTAACGGCGTGATCATCATCACCACCAAGAACGCCAAGCGCGAGATGCCCGCAACGGTCGAGTACAGCGGATATGTGTCCGCTTCCACCTGGGTCAAGACTCCCGACTTCCTGCAGGCCGACGACCTCCGTCAGCTCTATGCCGAGGGCTGGACTTTCTCCGGCGCAAACGACAAGGACTACGGCGCAACCGTCAACTGGCTCAAGGAAATCAGCCGCACCGGCATTTCCCACAACCATAACGTTTCCGTAAGGGGCGGCACCAAGCACAATACCTATACCGCCAACCTCACCTACAACAGCAACCAGGGTACCATCGTCGGCACCGGCCGCACCAATCTCCGCGCCCGCGCCCAGGTTTCCCAGTACCTGTTCGAGGACAAGCTCAAGCTCACCGCAGAGATTCTCGCCAACGAGACCAACGGCAACACCGGCTTCTCTCCTTCGTATGTATATCGTCAGGCCTGCATCCAGAACCCCACGCAGCCCATCTACAATGAAGACGGCACCTACTGCGAGCGCAGCGTTTACTTCTACGACAACCCCGTTTCCTACATCAACGAGAGAATCGGTATGACCAGAAACCGCAACGTCCGCCTCAACGCTTCCGCCGAGTACAAGCCCTGGGAGTTCCTCACCCTCAAGGCCCTCTATGTGCGCAAGGGCCAGAACAGCATCAACGGCTATTACGACACCCACAACGACGTGACCACCACCGAGAGCGGCTACAACGGATATGCAAGCCGTTACGCCTCCGACTACATCAACAATATGGTCGAGCTTTCCGCTTCCTATCAGCAGGACTTCGGCAAGCACCACGTGAGCGCTGTTGCCGGTTATTCTTATGAAGACAACACCACCGAGTACTTCGGAATGAGCAACCGCGATTTCCCCACCGACCAGTACCTCTACAACAAGATGGAGGCCGGTATGGGCCTGCAGGACGGCCTTGCAAGCATGTACTCCTACAAGTATAAGACGAAGCTCATAGGTCTCTTCGCCCGTGCTACTTACAACTACGACGACCGCTACCTCCTGATGCTCTCTCTGCGTCGCGACGGTTCCTCCAAGTTCGGAGCCGACTACAAGTGGGGTAACTTCCCCGGCGTCTCCCTCGGTTGGCGCGTGAGCAACGAGCCCTGGATGAAGGGCATCAAGTGGATCGACAACCTCAAGGTCCGCGCCGGCTTCGGTATCACCGGTATCGACGTCAACGACCCTTATCAGTCCCTCGCATCCCTCAACTACGACGGATATTTCTTCTACAACGATTCCTGGATTCCCGTGCTGACCCCTGTCCGCAACGACAACCCCAACCTCCGCTGGGAGAAGAAGTATGAGTACAACTTCGGTATCGACTTCTCGTTCCTGGAAGAGCGCCTGAGCGGCAGCATCGACCTCTATCAGCGCGACACCAAAGACGGTCTGTACAACTACTCCGTCCCCGTTCCTCCCTACCAGTACAGCAGCATAATGGCAAATGTCTGCCACATCCGCAACCGCGGCGTGGAGTTCCTCCTCAACGCAGTTCCCGTACGCACCGCTGACTTCGAGTGGAACACTTCCTTCACCTTCTCTGCCAACGACAACAAGCTCGTGAGCCTGCAGAACGACGAGTTCCAGATGTCCACCGACTACTTCGACACCGGCTACACTGGAGAGCCTATCCAGACCACCACGCACCGCGTGAAGGAAGGCTGGGCCATCGGTAACTTCTACGGCCTCAGGTCCCTCGGCCTCAACGAGTCCGGAAAATGGATCGTGGAGCGCTACAACTACGACGAAGACGGCAACGTGGTGAGCAAGTTCCCCGACCTGGCCGAGAACGCAACTTCCGCCGATTGGCAGGTCCTCGGAAACGGTGTTCCCCGCTTCTATGCCAACTGGAACAACAATTTCCGCTACAAGGGATTCGACCTGGCAATAACGATGCGCGGCGCCTTCGGGTTCCAGCTCCTCAACTACCAGAAGCTCTTCTACGGCAACCCCACCATCCAGTACAACGTGCTCAAGTGCGCGTTCGACAAGATCGACGTGGTCGACGAGTACACCGGCCAGAAGACCGGCGAGCAGGTTTACCTGAGCGACTCCCAGCGTTACGTCAGCTACTACATCGAGAACGGCGACTACTGGAAGATCGACAACGTGACCCTCGGATACACCTTCAACTTCAAGGACAAGTTCATCAAGAACCTCCGTCTCTACGGCACGGTGCACAACCTTGCCACCATCACCGGCTACTCCGGTCTCGATCCCGAAGTCCGCGTGTCCTACGGCGACAACGGATATGACCCCGGTACCGATGACCGCGACAAGTATCCGACCATACGCTCTTTCACTTTCGGTGTTAATGTAACCTTCTAATTTGACGCCATTATGAAAAAGATATTCAATACCATACTTGCAGTGGCCGCTTCAATGGCCCTCGTGACTTCCTGCTTCAACCTCGACGAGGAGGCTTTCTCCGAGATAGTCCAGGAATCCTTCACCCCTTCAGAGCAGGACGTCGCTTCGCTTCTGGCCAGCGCCTACACTCCTCTGGCATTCTTCTTCGACTGGCAGGGTCTCTTCGACGCCCTCGAGGAACCCGCCGACGTGGTCATCACCCCTGTCCGCCCCAACGGTTGGGACGACGGCGGTACCTATCAGCGTATGCACAAGCATACCTGGAGCGCCGAGGAGTGGCAGCCCTGGAACATCTATGAAACCGGCTTCACCGGAATCAACAACTGCAACCGCGTAATCGGTCAGATCGAGGACGGTTCCCTTCCCGTCGGCGACGAGCAGGAGGCTATGATTATGGAACTCCGTGACGTCCGCGCCCTCTGGTACTCCATCCTTCTGGACTCCCACGGCAACGTTCCCATCGTCACCGCCTTCACCGACGAGGTCCCCGCTTACAAGACCCGCCAGGAGGTTTACGATTTCGTTGTCAGCGAGTTCCAGGAGGTCCTGAACTCCGGTCTGATGAGCAAGGAAAAGTCTTCTTCCTCCTACACCCGTCTGAACCACTGGACCACCGAGATGGCTCTTATGCGCGTGTACCTCAATGCAGAGGTTTACACCGGCACCGCCCAGTATGACAAGGCCCTCGCGCTTGCCGAGGACATCATCAACAACGGTCCCTACTCCCTGTCGGCAACCTACAGCGAGAACTTCGAGATCGACCTCGGCCCGAGCAACACCGAGGTGATGTTCGCCATCCCTTACGACCAGACCTACGACACCGGCGGCCACGTGTTCTGCCAGAACGCAAAGTGGTATCCTCCCGTATCCAAGAATTACTTCGGATGGTCTTACCAGTGCTGGGGCGGAAGCTGCGCCAACCCTCAGTTCGTCAATTCCTACCAGGAGGGCGACACCCGCAAGGAACTCACCTGGATGTACGGTCCCTGCGCCAACAGCACCGAGATCGTCTGGACCAACCTCAATTACCTTCCTTCCCTGACCTCCAAGCCCGATGCCGGCAAGGACAAGGGCAAATCGATGACTTCCATCGACTTCGGTCTGCGCCAGCAGAAGTTCGAGCCCGATGTTGACACCGACTGGAACTGGAACAACGACTTCCCTTATTTCCGTCTTGCAGAGGCTTACTATACCGCTGCAGAGTGCCTGCTCCGTCTTGGCCAGCGCGAGTCCGATGCAGTGAACTACGTGAATGCAGTCCGCAGCCGCGTTGCTCCCGCAATGACCGCAGCCGACCTCAAGGGCGACACCAAGATGGTTTATGGAACCCTTCCCTGGGGCTCCCTCACCTATGAGGTATGGGAAGAATGCAACGCAGACCACGACTGGTCTTCAGTCGTTGACGCGCTCGAGGCTTCCCAGACTCCGAAGAGCACTGCAGCCGACAAGGAGGCAGTCAAGTTCGGCGGAATGTACGACGAGTGGGGCTGGGAGTTCGCTCTCGAGGGCCTGCGCCGCCAGCAGATGATCCGTTTCGGTACCTATACCACCAAGAACTGGTTCAACCACACGGCCATTCCCGACGGCCACACCGCTCTGTTCCCGATTCCGCTTGACGTGCTCAACACCAACGCCAATCTCAAGCAGAACCCCGGCTATTAACAGTTGACCGTTCAGAATTTCAAATGACAAACAGTATGAAAAAGACTTTATATTTTGCATCCCTGATTGCGCTTGCTCTCGTAGGCTGCAACCCTCTGGACGGAATCAATCCCGACGTCCCGATGGTCGAGCGCGAGAAGGAGCCCGTCGTCTTTGAGGGCAGCGGCACTCTCGTCGCCTTCGATGACGATGAGAATGAGGTGGAAACTCCTTCGACATACGCTTGGAATGCTTCCGACGACCTCATCAACATCTCCGTTGAAGTTGACCTCAACGACTATAAGGAGCGAGGCTCCTGGGAAATCGGCCACTTCACCCTGTCCGCTTCCACCATTGCCGAGTTCCTCGGCGGAGTTTCTCCCGCAGACCTCGACGAAACCACCTTCTATGCCATCGAGCCAGACGGCTCCGTGGTTGAAGACATGACCTCCTACAAGCCCGGTATGTGGGTTGACTCCGAAGGCGCATCCTGCGGATGGAGCTCCGGCGCTGCCTACTGGCAGTGGTACGTATGGGGCGGCAAGACCGACAAGGACGGAAATGAAATCGGTTATGACTGGGACTACTCGGCACATCCCGGAATCTTCGTCCTCGGCGGCAACCCCGGCGTCACGATGGATATGGCAGGCAAGAGCCTGAAGACCGAAGCCCGCATCGTGGCAGGCGGCCAGACCTATCGCCTTGTCATCAACTACAAGTATTCCGAACTCGAGAAGTCCGTCGAGGGCGAGGGCAACCTGCTCCAGTTCGAATATGACGAAAACTGGGACGTCATCGGAGAATTCGAGACCAACAGCACCTATTATTATAAGGTGACCGAGAGCTCCGTTCTCGTTGAGTTCCAGGTCGACACCGACGAATTCATCGAATACGGCGACTGGTCCATCGGCCACTTCACCTTCGATTCCGCCATCATCGAGGAAATGCTCGGATTCAACCCCGGCGACCTTGACGAGACCAGCTTCTATCCCATCGACCAGTTCGGCGAGGCTTGCGGAGACTTCACCTCCTATGCACCCGGTATGTGGATCGACGCCGAAGGCGCTTCCTCCGACTGGGCTTCCGGCGCAGCCTACTGGCAGTGGTACGTATGGCCTGAGGTCGGCCGCGACTTCGAATACGAGGGCAACGAGGATATGTTCATCATCGGTTCCAACCCCGGCAACGTCTCCAAGATAACCTACGGCGAGACCTTCGGTTCCTATGCAATGATGGAGCATGATGGCAACAGCTACGACATCACCGTGAACTTCACCTTCCAGGAGCACATCACCACCGACGAGGGCTATCAGAACGTTCCGATGTATGCCGGCAACGGCGGCCTTGCCTACAGCTCCGGCGTGGACGGCGACAACCAGTTCTTCTGGTATCTTGACCAGAACGACGGCCTCGAGGTCGACGTGTTTGCCTACACTCCCACCATCATCGCCAACGGCGACTGGGAGTTCCTGGCCCTGACCATCGATCCTTCCGTTCTCGAGGAGGCCGGTGTCGACCTTGCCCAGCTCGGCGACATCAGCTACTTCTATGCCACCGCACCCGACGGAACTCCTTACGATTCCTGGTCTTCCTACGAGCCCGGAATGTGGCTGAACGCCGCGGGCGAGACCTCCAACTGGGCCGACGGCTGCCTGTACTGGCAGTATCAGTACGACGCCGACCACAGCTACGACGGCCACCACACCGACGGTCTGCTCGTGCTCGGCTGCAACCCCGACAACATTGCCTCGTTCACCGAGACCGTCGTCACCGGAACCGCAATGATGGGCACGCTGCCCGTCAAGATCAACGTGATCTTCGGCGCCGACTATCCGTACGGCTTCCAGTACACGTTCTCCAACGGAAACGCATTCCAGATCGAACTGACCGAGACTGCCGTCAACGTCAACGCTTCCTGCTCTCTCGCCAATCTGGACGACAGCTGGAACTGGTGGGGCGTGGCCTTCAACGAGAAGTACATCAACGAGTACTACGGAATAGACTTCGACACGGTCTCTGCCGACCTTGCAACCTTCTATCCCGTCGCACCCGACGGAACTCCCTACGAAGCCTGGTCTTCCTATGAGCCCGGAATGTGGTTCGACGCCGACGGCGCCAGCGCAAACTGGAGCACCGGCTGGAGTTTCTGGCAGTACTATACCCACAGCACCTACGACTACGAGATCGAGAATCTGTGGCTCTTCGGAAACAACTGCAACCCCGAAATCTTCAGCGTGGGACAGTCCGTCACTTCAAAGGCCGTGATGAAGGCCGGCGAAAAGGACGTTGACTGGAACGTCACCCTGACCATAGTCGATTAATCTTCTTCAAAGTACAGTAAGCGGAATCCGCCGCTTACTGTACTTTTTTTTATTTATGACCAGAAAATTTGCATTGACCGCTCTCTGTCTCGCCGCAATCGTATCCTGCGGCAAGCAGGAACAGTGGAATCCCGGCGGACCGAACGACGGGAAGGGCGAGGATGAGCCCCAATCCCAGACGGAAGAGCCCCGGCAGGAGGATGCCGTGGCGGCCGTGACCTTCAACGCCTGGCCGGCCTATGACCCCGGCATCAGCTATGACTTCTCGGAGGATTACGGCACTTTCGAAATGCCGCAGAAGAATATGACTTCGGGCTTCGGGAAAGAGGGGTGGAGGGTCGATGACCGCTGGTTCACTTTCGTGGCCGGTCCCGATGCGAATCCGCTGGTTACAGAGAATGGCGTAAAGCCGATGCTGGAACAGCTGAACACCGATTTCCAGTATCTGCGCGAGGAGATGGGCTGGGTGCCCGACCGTAACGCGCAGGAAGGCTACAGGAGCGCCGTGTACCTTTACGGTTCCGGCCTGGACACCGACGACGAACCCAACACCGCCACCGGCGGATGGCAGGGGAGTCTGTACATAGGCGGCGAGGAATATCCGATGCTGCTCCTGAGCTATTATCCGGTTTACTGCTTCGATCCCGAATGCACGTATTCCGACAAGGACTATCACACCTACAACGTGACTCACGAAGGCATACACTGCCTGTTTTCATCGATGCCCGGCGGCAAGAAGGCCAGCTGGTTCAACGAGGGCTGCAACACCTGGCTGCAGACTGCGATGAACCTTCGCCGCGGCACCTTCTCCTACAGTTCCGTGGACCTCGGCTGGCTGAGCAGCGGATCTGTTCTGGCCCCCTTCATCCCGATAGAATGCTACGGCGGATGGAGGACCGACGGCTCCTTCGGCCCGCCCGACTGGAACCTCACGATGAGCGGCGATTCCCGCAACATAGTAGGGGGAATCCAGTACTCATCGCTTTTCGCGACCTTCCTCGAGATCGCTCTGGGCGACCCCGCCCACAAATGGATATGGCAGCACTGCAAGAAATATGTTCTTGAAGGGCTTGTGGACGCATTGGGCGAGGACCAGGTGCGTCGTATGATACTCGAGTACAGGGCACGCCTGTGCCTTTGCGACTTCGGCGACTACAGTTCCGCCCTGACCGAACTCGAGACCAATTATTTCGGCACCACGATATCCTCGGAGGGCACGTCAAAATGTGACTCCTGGGATATGACGCCATATATAAAAGTGATCGGAACCACAGGCACCTCCTGGCTCACTCCCGAGGAGAGGACCCTTCCCGGCTGGACAGGGGCCAACGTCCTGCCCGTAACCGTCGATGGCGGCAGCGCCACCGTTTTCTTCGACCCGCTGGATTCCGAAGACCTTGCCTGTATGGTCTGCTACCGCACGAAGAACGGCAAATGCGTCTATACCGAGCCCTTCACCAAGGGCGGCGTAACCGTGGACTTCGGCTCCGACAAGCCCTCCAACGGCGTAATGTTCCTGCTTGTGTGCAACACCACCTACAAGTATGGCGCTTCGTCCCGCACGAAGCATTACAAATACAAAGTTGCGCTCGGAGATGGCTGCACAGGCACTGCATCTCCGGCAATAAATTGGTATCTTTGGAACAAATCTATATAAATACACTGAAATGAAGAACGCAATTGTAAATTTCCCCTGCCCGGCAAATGAGCCGGTAAAGTCTTATCTTGAGGGTTCGCCCGAGCGTGTTGCCCTTGACAAAGAGCTTGAACGCCAATACAATACCGTCGTCGAGATTCCTCTGATCATAGGCGGAAAGGAAATCCGTACCGGAAATATCAAGGAGGTTGTGTGCCCTCACGAACACGGTCACGTCCTGGCCCGCTACCACGTTGCGGGAGAGAAGGAAATCAAAATGGCCATCGACGCCGCAATGGCAGCCCACAAGCAGTGGGCCAACACCGACTGGACCGTCCGCGCCGCTATCGTGATGAAGTGCGCCGAACTTCTTGCCACCAAATACCGCCCGATAATGAACGCCAGCACGATGCTGGGCCAGAGCAAGAACATCTACCAGGCCGAGATAGACTCCGCCTGCGAGACCATAGACTTCTTCCGCTACAACGTCCATTATGCGAGCAAGCTCTACAACATCCAGCCCAAGAACGGCGCCGGCGTGATAGACAGCACCGAGTACCGTCCCCTCGAGGGTTTCGTGCTTGCGGTGACTCCCTTCAACTTCACCAGCATCGCCTCCAACCTCAATATGACCCCCGTGCTTATGGGCAACACCACCATCTGGAAGCCCAGCAGCACCGCCGTCCTGAGCAACTACTATATGATGAAGATGTTCGAGGAGGCCGGAGTCCCCGCCGGAGTCGTGAACTTCGTTCCCAGCCGCGGTTCCGAGATCGGCCGCATCTGCTGCGCCAGCAAGGACCTCGCCGGCATACACTTCACCGGCAGCACCGGCACCTTCCAGACCCTCTGGAAGGCAGTTGGCGAGAACATAGCCAATTATGTTTCCTATCCCCGCCTGGTGGGCGAGACCGGAGGCAAGGACTATATCTTCGTGCATCCTTCCGCAGTGGCCGAGGAGATAGCGTGGGCCGCATTTACCGGCGCCTACGAGTTCCAGGGCCAGAAGTGCTCCGCCGCAAGCCGGATGTACGTTCCCAAGAGCATGTGGCCCGCAGTCCTCGAGAAGATGAAGCAGTTCGCTTCCGAGGTGAAGATGGGCGACGTGCGCGACTGCCACAACTTCCTGAACGCCGTCATCGACGAGGCCAGCTGGGACAACATCGACTCCTACCTCAAGTACGCCGAGCAGAGTGCCGACGCCAAGATCGTGATGGGAGGCGGCCGCGACAAGAGCGTGGGTTACTTCGTGGAGCCTACCGTCATCGAGACCACCGACCCTCACTTCAAGACTATGGAAGAGGAAATCTTCGGCCCCGTGCTCACCGTCTATCCTTACGACGACGACAAGGTCGAAGAGGCGGTGCACTACCTCGACACCACCTCTCCCTACGGCCTCACCGGTTCGGTTTTCGGCCGCGACCGTCTTGCCGTGCAGAAGATAGCCGACGACCTCTGCTACACCGCCGGCAACTTCTATATCAACGACCGCCCGACCGGAGCCGTGGTTGGTCTGCAGCCCTTCGGAGGCAGCCGCGCATCCGGCACCAACGACAAGGCCGGCGGCGAGTTCAACCTCATCCGCTGGGTGCTTCCCCGTTGCATAAAGGAGACCCTCGTCACCCCCACCGACTACCGTTACAGTTATATGAAATAGAAGCATATGCGCCGTCTTCTTCCAGTATTCGCACTCGTTCTCTGTCTTGCCTCCTGCGGGCGGCAGGACAGGCTCGTGGTGCCGGAGTGCGTAGTGAGCACCCCTCCCGCTGAGTTGGGCCTCGACCCTTTCTATAAGAAATACGTCGACGTGAACGGAATCCCGCTCATTTCGTCGTGGAGAGTGCCCGACAGCTGCTTCGTGGCCGCCCACCGCACGCTCTACGCGATGACCTCGATGCTGCAGCCCGAAATCCTTCAGGCAATGAAGGACCACGGGGCCCGCGTTGCCATTATGGCACGCTATGAAGGCACGACCGACATCCCCGAGCACGCCTGGACCGCCGCCGACACCACTATGAATATGGACGTGCGCTGCCGCGGGCTTGAGGGGACCATGGACTGTCCTCTGACCACCTGCGCGGAAGAGAACGTGCTGTGCTATCAGATAGACAAATATCACGCTGAAGACATCCTGGTGCACGAATTCGCTCACGCAATCCAGCTCATAGGCATCCATTCCGTGGATCCCGGCATCGACGCCCGCCTCCAGAAGATGATGGACGAGGCGATTGCCGCCGGCAAGTGGAAGGACACCTACACCATCGACAATTATCAGGATTACTGGGCCGAGGGAGTGCAGGACTGGTTCAACGTGAACGCCGAGACCCCCTGGCACGACGGCAAGCACTGCTGGGTGAACACCCGCGAGGACCTGAAAAAATACGACAGGCCCCTGTACGACCTCATCTCGCAGTATTTTCCCAAGACGAAGGAGCAGATAAGCAAGCACCCCAAGGTAAATCTCTACACTTCGGAGGGGACCCGCCCTGCCGTGGAGCCCATTGAAGGCATCGACATCCCGGAATGCGTGATAACCACACCTCCCGCAAGGCTTGGCCTCGACCCCTTCTACAAGAAGTACGCAGACGTGAACGGAATCCATCTGATGTCCTCGCACCGCGTGCCCGACAGCTGCTTCGTGCAGGCCTACAATGTGCTTTATGCGATGACCAGCTTCCTTCCCAAGGACGTTCTTGACGCAATGGCGTCGGTCGATTCCAGGGTTGGCATAATGGCCAGGTATGAAGGCACGACCGACATTCCCGAGCACGCCGACCTCGTGCGCGACACGACCCTCAACTGGGACGTCCGTGCCCGCGGCCTGGGCGGAGAGTTGGAATTCCCCCTCACCACCTGCGCCGAGGAGAACATCCTCGCTTACCAGATCGACAAGTATCACGCCGAGGACATCCTCATCCACGAGTTCTCCCACGGCATCCACCTCATAGGCATCGTTCAGGTCGATCCCACCATCAACGAGCGTCTGCAGGCCCTGCTCGACGCCGCCCACGCCGAGGGCAAATACGAAGGCACCTATGCCGGAACCTGCATAGAGGAGTACTGGGCCGAGGGCGTGCAGGACTGGTTCAACGTGAATGCCGAGGTTCCGCACCCCGACGGCAAGCACAACTGGGTGAACACCCGCGAGGACCTCAAGGCTTACGATCCCGGCCTCTACACCCTCCTTGCCGAATATTTCCCCGAAGTCGACGCCCAGATAAGCCGGCACAAGAAAGTCAATCTCTATACCCATGAATAGAAAATTATCAGTATTGGCACTCGGGCTCCTGCTGTTTGCAGCCTGCGGTCCGAAAGCCGTCATCGAAGGCGACGGCACCGCCAGCAGCACCTGCACCCAGATCCCTTCTTACGACGAATATTTCACTGCCGAAAGGCTCCGCCTCGACCTTGTCCTTGCCGGCGACCGCACTCACCAGTATGCGTTCCTGGACGGCCTTGTTAAGGAAAAGGAGTGGGCGGGATCGCCTTCCTCGCTGATAGACACCTTCGGTTACGGCCAGTATTTCTTCGAGGCCTTCGTGGGCGACAAGCTCGTGTATTCCAAGGGCTTCAGCACCCTCTTCGAGGAGTGGCGCACCACCCCTCAGGCCGACGAAGTGGCGATGGCCGCCAACCAGAGCCTCTGGATGCCCTTCCCCAAGCAGAAGGTGCACTGCGTTCTTTACCAGAGGTTCCGGAGCACCGGCCTTTTCGAGAAATTCTTCGAGTTTGACGCCGACCCCGCCGACACGCACATCGCTCCCGGCGGCAACGGCTTCAGGGTTACCGCCCTCCAGTACAAGGGCGAGCCGGCCCACAAGGTTGACCTCGTGTTCTGCGGAGAGGGCTATACCGCCGAGCAGACCGGCAAGCTGCGCGCCGACGCCACCCGTATGATGGAATATCTCTTCTCGATGGAACCCTATGCCTCCAGGCGCGATGACTGGAACGTCTGGCTTGTGGAGAACATCTCCGAGGACGAGGGCGTGGACATTCCCAACTGGGGCCAATGGCGCAACACCGCGATGGACGCCTCCTTCGACACCTTCTACGAGGACCGTTACCTTACCATAATGAATCACAAGAAGATAGCGCAGGCCGTGTCCGGCGCCGCGTTCGACACCATTTTCATCGTTGCCAACGAGACAAAGTACGGCGGCGGCGGAATTTTCAATTCCTACGCTATGGGTACCTCCGACCACGAACTGTCCGACGTCGTGTTCATACACGAGTTCGGCCACAGCTTCGCCGGCCTTGGCGACGAATACTACGATTCTTCGGTGGCCTACGAGGACTATTACCCCGCCGGAGTTGAGCCCTGGGAGCCCAATATCACCAATCAGACCGACTTCGATTCCAAGTGGGCCGATATGATGGGTGAGGACGGAGTCGGCCTTTTCGAAGGAGCCGGCTATATGGCCAAGGGCTGCTGGCGTCCCTACGAGGAGTGCCGTATGCTCAACAACACCGCACCCGGCTTCTGCCCGGTGTGCCGCCGTGCAATCAACAGAATGATAGACTTCTATGTTCAGTAAGGAAACCTATGTGCGCCGCAGGGCGCAACTCTCGAAGGACGTCGGCGGCGGCCTGCTGATATTCCTCGGCAACGACGAACTCGGTATGAACTATGCCGACAACACCTACCGTTTCCGCCAGGACAGTTCCTTCCTCTATTTCTTCGGCCTTGACTGCGCCGGCCTTGCCGCCGTCATCAACATCGACGAAGGGGAGACCGTCGTCTTCGGCAACGAACTCACCATCGACGACATAGTCTGGACCGGCACCCAGCCCTCCCTTGCACAGAAGTGCGCCGAGTTCGGCATCGAAATGACGCGTCCCCTCGCGGAGTTCAAGCAGTACATAAGGGCCTGCCAGCGCAACGGACAGCGCATCCACTTCCTGCCTCCGTACCGCGGTGAGCACCAGGTCTGGCTGATGCGTCTGCTGGGAATTCTGCCCGGCGAACAGGCCGAGAACGCTTCCGTGCCCTTCATCAAGGCAATAGTGGACCAGCGCATACACAAGACCGCCGCCGAAATCCGCGAGATCGAGGAGGCCGTGGACCTGAGCACCCGGATGCATCTTGCTGCCTACAGGATGGCCCGGCCCGGCGTGACCGAGGCTGAAATCGCGGCCCAGGTGGAATATGTGGCCTGCCGGGAAGGCAACAACCTCGCCTTTCCGACCATCGCTACCACCCAGGGCCAGGTCCTGCACAACCACGGCTACATCCACACCCTGAAAGAGGGCGACATATTCCTGCTCGACGCCGGCGCGGAGAATTCCCTCCACTATGCCGGTGACCTTTCCAGCGCGATGCCGGTGGGCGAGCGCTTCACCGAGCGGCAGGAACTCATCTACAACATCCACCTTGCCTCGTTCAACGCTGCCGTGGAACTTCTGAAGCCCGGCACTCCCTTCCGCGACTGCCACATCGCAGCGGCCATCAAGATCTGCGAGGGGATGAAGGACCTCGGTCTTATGAAGGGCAGCCCCGTGGATGCCGCCTACAGCGGCGCGTACGCCCTTTTCTTCCCCTGCGGCCTTGGTCATATGATGGGCCTGGACGTGCACAATATGGAGAATCTGGGCGAGGAATTCGTCGGCTATGCCGAAGGGCAGTACAAGAGCAAGCAGTTCGGCTTCAAGAGCCTCAGGCTCGCCCGCCCGCTGGAGCCCGGATTCGTGTTCACGGTGGAGCCGGGAATCTATTTCATCCCCGAACTCATCGACCGCTGGAGAGGGGAGCACCAGTTCACGGAATTCATCAATTACGACAAGCTCGACGCCTGGCGCGACTTCACCGGCCTGCGCAACGAACTCAATTACGTCATCACCGAGGACGGCGCCCGCCTTCTTGGCACAATCCACAAGCCGATGACCCTCGAAGAAGTTTACGAAGCTAAAAATTCATAATCAAAATGGCATATCCTCACAAGTATCCGCAGAACGACGGAGGAATGAACCCCCGCATCAAGCGTCTGCGCAGGCAGAGCCTCGAGACTCCGGCCACCCTCACCATCGAGCGTGCCCTCATCGAGACCGAATTCTACAAGGAGAATTACGGGAAGATGCCCACCTGCATCCTCCGCGCGACGAATTTTCTTGAAATCTGCAAGCGCAAGACCATCTACATAGGCAGCGACGAACTCATCGTGGGCGAGCGCGGTCCCGTCCCCAAGGCCGTCCCCACCTTCCCCGAACTTACCTGCCACAGCGTGGAGGACCTCCACGTGCTCGACACCCGCGAACTCCAGCCCTACCACATCAGCCAGGAAGACATCGACACCTACGAAAAGGTCGTCATCCCTTATTGGGAGGGCCGTACCCAGCGCGAGAGAATCTTCCGCCACGTGAGCAAGGAGTGGGAAGAGGCCTACCACGCCGGAGTCTTCACCGAGTTTATGGAGCAGCGCGCCGCCGGCCACACCGCAATGGACGGGAAGATGTACCGTGAGGGCCTTCTCGACGTGAAGAAGCGCATCCAGGACCGCATCGACCGTCTCGACTACATCAACGACCCCATAGCCACCGACCGTGGCCAGGAACTCAAGGCTATGGCCATTTCCTGCGATGCCGCAATAGTGCTCGCCGAGCGTCACGCCGAGCTTGCCGAAAAGATGGCCGCGGAATGCACCGACCCCGTGCGCAAGGCCGAGCTCGAGAAGATAGCCAGCGTCTGCCATTGGGTACCCGCCCACGCTCCGCGCGATATGTGGGAGGCCATCCAGATGTACTGGTTCGTGCATCTGGGAACCGTCACCGAGCTGAACGGCTGGGATTCGATGAACCCCGGACACATTGACCAGCATCTCTGGCCCTTCTACAGCAAAGGCCTTGAGGACGGCACCCTGACCAGGGACAAGGCAAAGGAACTCCTGAGCTGCCTGTGGATCAAGTTCAATAATCAGCCCGCCCCTCCAAAGGTTGGTATAACCGCCCTTGAATCAGGCACTTATAATGACTTTACCAATATTAACATAGGTGGGGTTGACAAAGACGGCAACAGTGCCGCCAACGAGATTTCCTACATTATCCTCGAAGTTCAGGAAGAGCTTCACGAGCTGCAGCCCGGCCTGTCCATCCACATCTCCAAGAACACCCCCGACGAGTTCCTCCTCGAGGGCTGCCGCGTCATCCGCCAGGGTTACGGCTATCCTTCGGTCTTCAACCCCGACACCTACGTCCAGGAACTGGTGCGTCAGGGAAAGAGCCTGGAAGACGCCCGCGAGGGAGGCTGCTCCGGTTGCATCGAAGTAGGTGCGTTCGGCAAGGAGGCATACCTGCTCACCGGCTACCTCAACACTCCCAAGATTCTGGAAATCACCCTCAACAATGGCTGGGATCCCAATTCCGGCAAGAAGCTCGGTCTCGAGACGGGAGATCCCCGCAATTTCAAGACCTTCGACGAGCTGTATGAGGCCTGGCACACCCAGATGAAGTATTTCGTGGACCTCAAGCTGGGCATCAACAACTATATCGAGAGGATGTTCTCCCTGTACGCCCCGGCAACTTTCCTGAGCCTTTTCATCGACGACTGCATAGAGAACGGCCTCGACTACTACAGCGGCGGCGCCAGGTACAACACCCAGTACATCCAGTGCACCGGTCTTGGCACCACCACCGACTGTTTCACCACCATCAAGAAGCACGTCTTCGAGGATGGCCGTTACACTATGGACGAAGTCCTCAAGGCCGTGGAGAAGAACTTTGAGGGAGAGGAGAAGATGCGCCAGTACATACGCAACCACACTCCTTTCTTCGGGAACGACGACGATTATGCCGACGACATTGCCGTGCGCATATACAACGACCTCGTTGCCGCAATCGACGGCCACCCGAATACCCGCGGAGGAAAGACCCGCCTGAATATGCTCAGCACCACCTGCCACAACTATTTCGGCAGCGTCTGCTGCGCAACGCCCAACGGCCGCTTCGCCCACTTCGCAATCTCCGACGGCACCTCGCCTTCGCACGGTTCCGATTGCCAGGGCCCCACTTCGGTGATAAAGTCGCTCGGCAAGCTTGACCAGACCCTCAGCGGCGGCACCCTTTTGAACGTGCGCTTCACCCCGTCACTGATGAAGAGGGACGAGGACCTGAAGAAACTCGCGTCGCTGATTCGCAGCTACTTCTCGTTCGGAGGTCACCACATTCAGTTCAATATCGTTGATACAGAGACTCTTCTGGATGCTCAGAAGAACCCCGAGAACTACAAGGATATGCTGGTGCGCGTTGCCGGCTACTCCGATTATTTCAACGATATGACCGAGCAGCTGCAGAACGAGATAATCGCCCGCACCGAGAACGAGGGCTTCTAGCCGATGGCACTGATATTCGACATAAAACGCTTCAGCATAAATGATGGTCCGGGAATCCGGACCACCATTTTCCTGAAGGGATGTCCCCTGCACTGCGTCTGGTGCCATAATCCGGAAGGAATCAGAGCGGAGCGCCAGATGATGTTCACCGCCAAGAAGTGTATCCATTGCGGCACCTGTGCCAAGGAGGGAATCGAGGAATGTCCCACGCTTGCCCGCACCTGGTGCGGCCGCGAGTGGGCTATGGACGAACTGATGGAGGTCATCGAGAAGGAGCGCGCCGTGATGGAGCAGAGCGAGGGCGGGGGAGTGACCGTCTGCGGCGGAGAGCCGCTGATGCATCCGGAATACACCCTTGAGATTTTGCGTGAACTCGGCCGCCGCGGCTTTCACAGGGCCGTGGACACCACTCTCTTTGCTTCAGAGAAGACAGTCCGCGAGGTAGCCGCAGAGTGCGAGATGCTCCTTGTTGACCTTAAAATTATTGATTCCGCCGCCCACGAAAAGTGGACGGGAGTGCCAAACGGCGTGATTCTTTCCAATATAAGGCTCATTTCCGGTCTCGGAAAGCGCTACTGGATAAGGATTCCGCTCATCGACGGCGTGAACTCCGATGAAGAGAACATCGCCGCCAGCGCCGATTTCCTGGCCTCCCTTCCGACTCCACCCGAATTCGTGAATCTCCTTCCGTATCACGACATCGGCAAAGGCAAGCACGAGCGCCTTGGTACCGTTTACAATCCCGAAGGTCTTCCGATGGCCACGCCCACGGACGAAGTGCAGCGGCGCTGCATCGCCCTGTTCAAGGCCCGGGGCCTGAATGCAATCATCGGTGGATAAAAAGAGGGTGACTAAAAAGTCTTAGTCACTCTCTTTTTTCGTTTTTTTTAGAGTACTAATAAAATGGGACCACAATTCTACCCTCCTTGTCAATACTCCATTGAACCTGCCACAAGCGGCCATCAATTTGATCGACCATAATGAAGGTCCACATATTCTCAGTCGGAGTCTGACAACGTTGACCGAGAATTCCCCACCTTCGTTTGCGTATCAAATCTATATGCAAACCGTTGCTGTTCTGCTTTGGATATTCCGATTTCATCTGCCGTTTTACGCCACGAGGAAACAGCATCGCTCACTTCTTCAATTATATTCAGAGCTTCCTTTCTTTCGAGCAAATATGACTCGGATGCAGCGAGCAATTCTGATAGTTCAGAGTCGTTGCAACTTTCGGAAATCATCAGGCTATGTGATAAACTTGTTGTCGGATTGATGTCAAAAGCCGGAGAGAGAGTCCATCCTTTTTTCGTCAGAAGAAAGCCGTGATTGCGAAAATGGTCATCGGTGTTTCCTATTAGTATGTTAAATGCGATTCTACGGTAGAGTTCCCGGATATTGTCCATCGGTTCACACACGTTCACATCGCTTATCATAGCCCCTACAATATCCAGGTATCCCTTGCCGGTCCTGAAGCCATCCCCATCTTTCAGTCCGGTCAAAGTGAGTGAAGAAGCGTAATGTACTCTCGCGCCTGCGTTTCTGTCGAATCTTTTTGACAGAAGGACGTGATAATCCGATGTAGGCAGTTTCAGGAGCCTTGTCTGAGCCGAATTGATTCCGGCCTTTCTGGCCAATGTAAGAGCGAAATGTTCCCATAAAGCAACATCATATGTATCCTTTGCGGACGGAAGCTTCGCAATATATATGTCGTCCCCGTCTTTGATATTTGCTTTTGGTCTAGCCCCTCCGAGGGAGGAACCTTGAGCCCAAAGATTATTAATCCAAATGTCTTCCGGGACTTTCCCTTCAATAACAGCTTTCTCATAAGACAGCGATTCGTAAGTTATCTCCTTCAGGTCTGCTATTATCGGGACTTCCTTGTTATATGCGGTGGGATTTATCAGCTTCCCATCATGATAGAACCGAAGTGCGCCCATCCTGGTTTGATCGTCAAGATGGACCAGATAATCGAAATCATTGAAGTGTCTTGGCGGCCTGTTCTTTTCTCTGGCAACAATACGCTCTCTTTTGTCGATCAGGGCCCGTCCCCATCTGTCCGGAAGCGCATCTCCAAGGAAAGAGAATATTTGCCCGCTACATGTCTGCTTGCCCTCGTAAAGGCCAAGGTCTCGGCTCAACACCGTTCCTGGAAACATCCTGAGAAAATCCTTATCGAATTCGAAAAGATATGTCGCTTCCCCTTTTATTCGCTCATAGTCAAGCCTGCCGACGAGAATGCTTTTCTGGAGAAAATCCAGATCGGCAAAAATTTCAATCGAAATCATAGTCGTCTTCCTTACTCTTCCCTCTGTTTTTCAGACTTATATCCTGAAGATTCCGCCCCACTTTGTCTTCTCTTGCAATGGCAAGAATATCTCCGTCCAGGCCAAGCCCATACAAAACCCGGACATATATGCCGATTGACACGGTCGGGTTGCCTTTTTCAATCCTTATCAGCGTCAATTCGGAACACCCGGCCCTCTGGGCCATCGCAGCAAGGGAGATTTTACGCCTGAGCCTTGCAAGTTTTATTTGCTCGCCGACAAGCTTCAGATTTGAAGCTGCCGTGGGCGGTAGTGTTTTTGCTTGTGTAGCTTTCATTATATCATATTTTTGTGCAAATATATAGAAATACTTTAATATAATGAAATGTTTAACTATCTGAATAAGTCAAAATATTTTGATTATCAAAGAGTTGTGCGGTTAATTCCGCAGCGAACAGGGATTCAGATTGTGACTTTTCAAAGGGCAGGCCTATACAAGAAGACGCAAGACAGGTAACAATAATCCTGGATTCCCCGTTCGGATTTGGAGAATTTTTGTACTTTTGTGTGCGATGCGCAACTTGAATCATCATATGACCGCTCACCGTCCCAAGAGTCAGATCGCCCGGGGGCATCTAAGCAGTTTGATGCGGGGGCTCCTATTTGTACGGCGGCGACGGCGACTACGGCGATTATTGGTCAAGTACGCAGGGCGATAGCTCCTCCGCGTACTGCCTCGATTTCAAAAACAATTACTGTGTGAAAAACTACAGTAAGTACTTTGGTTACACTATCCGTCCAATATTGCAATAGGCAAAACTGAGAAACATACCTTTTAACAGGAGCCAGTTGACAGACACACAACCGGCTCCTTCTTTTTGAAGGAATTGGATGTGAGTTTTCCGGCATTTCAGTTGTATTTGTAATGTAACACTAAAACGATTACTAGGACTATGCTTTCTCAACATGAAAAACTTGTATCTTGCGGGCCCCTCCCACTGCCCGTGTCCAGGGGTGGACACATCCCCCGGAGGCTACTGCCTACTCAGATTCTCCGCCGCAACGGCAGACATAAAAATATGAGACCGACCCTTTTGGGTCGGCCTCTTTTTTTGTGGGAGTTGAGGGAGTCGAACCCCCGACCCTCTGCTTGTAAGGCAGATGCTCTAAACCAACTGAGCTAAACTCCCGAACAATTTGGGTGCGCAAAGGTACACCGAAATTTTAATTCTGCAAAATTTTTCAGAGGTTTTTGTCTGCCCAACTGCAGAAAGGATGCTTTGACAGGTATTTGTTGTAAAAGCGCGGGTCGCCTGTGAGTTCCTTTCCGAGCCAGGATGGGGATTCGTAAGGCTCGTCCGGGGAGCCGAGTTCCACCTCGGCTATGGTCAGACCTTCGTTAAGGCCGTGAAATTCATCGACTTCGAAGGTGTGGCCGCAGTAATCGACAAGATATCTCACCTTGTCGATTATCCCCGGCTCGCAGAGCCGCAGGAGTTCTTCGGCCTCGGAAAGCGGAATCTCTTTCTCCCATTCGTAGCGCTGCAGCCCGTCGGCGCTGGAATTGCCTTTTATTGTAAGAAACCCTTTTGCCCCGCGGATGCGGATGCGCACAGTCCTTCCGGGAACGGTGCCTATGTAGCCCTGGGCGATGCGGTCGGCGGCGCGAGCCTCCGTTTTGTAGCGGTCCGAGAGGACCAGGAACTTTCTTTCTATCTCTATAGCCATACGCACAAAGATATGAATTTTTGTGCTATATTTGTGTGATATGGTCAAGTTGCCCAAAATATACAAATTGTCTGCAAGCCTTGCGCTTGCACTTGCGGCCGCACTGGTCGCTGCCATAAAATATCCTGGATTCATCCATTACAACGAGCAAATGCAGATGTTCCTGCTTACGCCGGGATACTTCTTCCGGGCTGTCTCTGTGCCGGGGGGGCTTGCCGACTGGGCCTCGGAATTTCTCGTCCAGTTCTTCACTTCCACGGCCGCGGGAGCGGTAATCGTCGCCCTGCTGCTTGCCGGAGTGCAGATCCTCACCTCCGCCCTCTGCCGGAGGGAGACACCTCTTTCTTTCGTTCTGTCCTTCCTTCCCGCCGTGGCCGCGGGAGCCTTCCTCACCGGCAACCACGCTATGCTGACTGCCGTGGTCTCTCTGGTCTGCAGCCTTGGAGCGGCTCTGGCCCTGCGCAGGGCCCCGGAGGCTCTCAGGGCCGCTCTCGTCCCCATTGTATATATGATCGCAGGCCCTCTGGCTATTGTCTATGCCGCAGTGCTGCTGCTCGACTGCATCACTTCCGGCAAGCCCGCCTCCGGTGTCTGCAGCCTGGCCCTTGCCGTGCTCTGCCCCCTGGGCGCGGCCCTCATCTGGCCTTATCCGCTCGGCAGAATCCTTGCCGGAATCCATTATGTCAGGGAAATCGGTGAGCCCCAGACCTGGATATGGCTTGCCGCCGCATTCAGTCTGATATCGATATGTTGCGACGCTCTGCTGAAGGCTCCTGAGCGGGTGCGCGTATGGCCCGGAGCCATCTGCATCGCCGCAATCCTTGCCGCAGGGCTGCCTGTCTGCACTACGGAAAGGGCCGCGGAGACCGAGCGGACCTTCCTTCTCGACTATCTTGTCCGCAGCGGCAACTGGGATGCCGTCATCGAGGCCACCGGCCCCGGGCAGCCCGCCAACAATTACACGCGCTGTGCCCGCAACTTCGCCCTTTCCTGCAAGGGGCTCCTGCTCGACGAACTGTTCTCCGTTCCCCAATCCGGCCTGGACTGCCTCGTCCTCTCCGACGACAGCGGCCTTTTCCCCGAGCTGCTCAACAGCGAGATTTTCTACCATATGGGTATGGTGAGCATCTCACAGCGCTATGCCTTCGAGGCCTCCAGCGGCACTCCGGACTACCGCTGCAGCTGCAGGTCGTATCTGCAGCTGGCCAGGACCAACCTCGTGAACGGCTATTTCCGCGCCGCAGTCAAATACATAGAACCGCTGACCCATACCCTGAAATACCGGAAGGAGGCCCTTGAAATGATGGAGATGGCCCGCTCCCGCAAGCTTTCCGGCGAATGCGCAGCCGTGCACAGTATCGCCCCGAGGGGCTTCGACACCCTTTACAAGCAGGAGGATCTGGACAAGGTCCTCGGTATGATGATGGCGGGGAATCCCCGCAATTCCGCCGCTCTGCAGTATATGTTCTCCGTCATTCTGCTCAAAAAGGACCTTCAGAAGTTCGGGCAGTGTATGAACGCCTTCAAGATGAAGACTCCTCCCCGCATCTGCCGGGAAGCCGCAGCCCTTATGCCCGAAGGGTTTGCCGGAATAGCGGGAAAGCAGAATATGGCAAGGTTCTCGAAATTCCGCACCGACGCCTCTTCCGGCAAAGACGCCTCCTATATGCGCCGGACTTACGGAAACACCTATTGGTTTTACTTCTTCAGCAGACAGGAAAATGAACAGAAATAGAGTTATCATTGCGGTGGCGACGCTGTTCTGCCTCTGCTCCTGCGGCCCCCGTGCCGTGAACCCTGTCCAGTCCGGCACCCTGCCGGAAATCTGGCCCGATTACCGCTTCGTGACGATTCCTTCCTGCATAGCCCCTCTCGACTTCTGTATGGCCGACGAAAGTTTCACGGCCTACGACGTCGAGGCAAGCGGCGGCGGCAGGTCCGTGCGTGCCCGCAGCAAAGAGGCTGCAATCTTTCCCGAAAAGGCTTGGCACGCCCTTCTGGATGCCTGCAAGGGGGATTCCGTCTATGTGAAAGTCAGAGCCCTCGGGCCCGACGGCTGGGTGGAGTACGAGCCTTTCGGCATAGCCGTTTCTACCGACGGCATAGACTACGGCCTGAATTACCGTCTGATTCCTCCCGGATACAGGAACTACGGGAAAATGGGAATCTATGAGCGCGAACTTTCCAGTTTCCGCGAGCGCGAACTCATTTCCAACACCCGCTTCAAGGGCTGCGTGAACTGCCACTGCTACAACCGCTGCTCTCCCGAAGACTTCTCGCTGCACATAAGGGGCGCGCACGGCGCCACGATAATACGCAGCGGGGGAGTGACCGACGCCTACAACACCAAGACCGACAGCACTTCGGGCTTCTGCGTGTACCCTTACTGGCACCCTTCCGGCGATTATCTGGTCTATTCGAACAATTCCACCGTTCAGACCTTCCACGTGGGCGCCGCCAAACTCATAGAAGTATTCGACAGGTCCTCCGACCTGCAGATTTACAATCTTAAGACCGGCGAACTGCGCAGCGCGCCATCCATCAAGAATCCTGACCTCTGGGAGACTTTCCCCTCGTTCTCGCCCGACGGCCGCTGGATATATTTCTGCAGCGCGGAGCCGCAGAACGTGCCTCTTAAGGTGAGGGACGTAAGGTACAGGCTCTGCCGCGTGTCGTTCGATCCTGAAACCGGAGGCGTCGGATCCGAAGTGGAGATTCTTGCCGACATCCCCGATGGGAGCATATCCTTCCCAAGGCCCTCGTTCGACGGGCGCTTCATAATGTTCGCCCTTTCCGACTACGGCAACTTCAGCATCTGGCACCCGGAGTCCGACCTTTGGATTCTTGACCTTGAAACGGGGGATTGCCGCTCTCTGGATTCTGCAAACTCCTCACTTGCCGACAGTTACCATAACTGGAGCTCGAATTCCCGCTGGTTTGTCCTCGGTTCCCGCCGAGACGACGGAGCTTTCACCCGCGCCTATATCTGCCATATTTCCGAAGACGGCACGGCCGCCAAGCCATTCCTTCTCCCGCAGAAGAATCCCCGCAAATATTACCGCGCCCAGATGAATTCCTACAACATTCCGGAGTTCGTTTCCGGTCCCGTGAAATATGACGCTCGCAGCGTATCCCGCCTCATAACATCCGACGAGAGAACTCCTTTTTTATGACGAAAGTATTGCGAATGTGAAAAATATTCGTACCTTTGCAGTCCTTTCTGATACGGTGAGATTAGTTCAGTTGGCAGAGCACCAGATTGTGGTTCTGGGTGTCGTGGGTTCGAGCCCCACATCTCACCCCAAGGTTGCGCAATACGCGAGTCACTCGTGCATTGCGCAATTTCCTTTTCATTCTCTTGGCACACAATTTGACCTTAATCCCTCTCCGGAAAACCAAAAACTTTATTTATATGAACGGAAAAGGTATCTTCACAGTATTCGCATCGGTGCTTCTGAGCGGCCTGACGGCATATGCCGTAGTAAAGGCCTCCGAGCCCGCGCAGGAAAATCAGACCCAGACAATCTATAATTCCGACGGTCAGGCAGTAAGGACTGTCAATTTGTCACTGTCGGATTACCCCGACTTCACCTTCGCCGCGGAGAACGCGGTCGATGCGGTGGTGTACGTCGAGGTTACGGCCCGCCAGCAGTACCAGACTATGGATCCGTTCTTCCAGTTCTTCTTCGGCGGCGGCCAGGGCAGCCCCCAGTACCGCGAGCAGAAGGGCAGCGGCTCCGGCGTCATTATCCGTCCCGACGGCTACATCGTTACCAACAACCACGTCGTTGCAGGCGCCACCGACGTGAAGGTCACCCTCAACAACGGCAAGACCTATGAGACCAAGGTGATTGGGACCGACCCCGCCACCGACGTGGCACTCATCAAAATCGAGGAACAGGGCCTCCCTGTCCTTCAGTTCGCCGATTCCGACAAACTCCGCCTCGGCGAGTGGGTCCTTGCAATCGGTTCCCCCCTCGGTCGCGAGCTCCAGTCCACAATCACCGCCGGAATAGTCAGCGCAAAGGGCCGTTCGATGCCCAATTACGACGGCGAATTCAAGATCGAATCCTTCATCCAGACCGACGCCGCCGTGAATCCCGGCAACTCGGGCGGAGCTCTCGTGAACAAGGAAGGCCTGCTCGTGGGCATCAACACCGCCATCGTGAGCACCACCGGTTCCTACACCGGATACTCCTTCGCAATACCCACCAACATCGTCAGCAAGGTCGTTTCCGACCTCATCGACTTCGGTTCCGTGAAGAGGGTGATGCTCGGTATTTCCGGCGCCACAGTGAACGAAGAAATTGCATCTAAATTGAAACTTTCCAAACCCTCGGGCGTATATGTAAGTGAAGTTGTGAAAGGCGGCGCCGCCGACAGGGCGGGAGTGAAGAGCGAGGACGTCATTATTGCCGTTGATTCAGTGGCAATCAACGCAATGCCCGAGCTTCAGGCCAAGGTGAACAACTTCCATCCCGGCGACAAAGCCACCATCAAGGTCCTTCGCGGCGGCAAGACCATTGAACTCCCCGTGGAGTTCTCCAGCGAGGTCTCCCAGAACGGCACCGTGGCCGACGACGGCACGGTATCCTTCTACGGAGCGCAGCTCAAGGCCGCTCAGAACGGAGTCGAGGTGGTGAATGCGGGCAACGGCAAATTTGCGCAGGCCGGAGGCGAGACCGGATTCATAATCCAGTACGTCAACGACCAGAAGGTGAGCAAGCCCCAGGATGTAATTGACATAGCCAAGAAGACGAAGAGGGCTATCTTCATCGAAGGCGTCACCGCCTCCGGAAGGCCCGGTTACTTCGGCTTCGGCAAGGACGAATAAACTCAGGCTTGAATGAATGCGACTGTGTCGCGGCCGTTCGGGCCGCGACACAATTGTTATATGAGACAGCTTAAGATTACAAAATCAATCACCAACCGCGAGAGCGCCTCGCTCGACAAGTATCTTCAGGAGATCGGCCGCGAGGAACTTGTAAGCCCCGAAGAGGAAGTCGAACTCGCACAGCGCATCCGCAAGGGCGACCAGGAGGCTCTCGAGAAACTCACCCGCGCCAATCTGCGCTTCGTTGTTTCCGTTGCAAAACAGTATCAGAACCAGGGCCTCAGCCTTCCCGACCTCATCAACGAGGGCAATCTCGGCCTCATCAAGGCCGCCGAGAAATTCGACGAGACCCGCGGCTTCAAGTTCATATCCTATGCTGTGTGGTGGATCCGCCAGAGCATACTCCAGGCCCTTGCGGAGCAGAGCCGCATCGTCCGCCTGCCCCTCAACCAGGTGGGCTCCCTGAACAAGATCAACAAGGCCCTCGGAAAGTTCGAGCAGGAGAACGAGCGTCAGCCCAGCACCGACGAGCTTGCCGAGATGATAGACATCCCCAAGGACAAGATAGCCGACACTATGAGGGTCAGCGGCAGGCACGTCTCCGTTGACGCCCCCTTCGTGGAAGGTGAGGACAACTCCCTTCTCGACATCCTCCCCAACGACGATTCGCCGATGGCCGACAGGGGCCTTACAAACGAGAGCCTGAGCACCGAAATCGAGCGTGCCCTGCAGATTCTCACCCCGCGCGAAAGGGAGATAATCAAGAGTTTCTTCGGAATCGGCTGCCAGGAGATGACCCTCGAGGAGATAGGCGAGAGGCTCGACCTCACGCGCGAGCGTGTGCGTCAGATTAAGGAAAAGGCCATCCGCAAGCTCAAGAAACCCTCCGCTTCGAAGCTTCTTAAAACCTATCTGGGATAATGACCACCGAGCAGTTCATTGCCTCCAGGGCCTCAGAGGCCGTGAAGGCGCTGTACGGCGTGCAGATTGACGCCTCCCAGCTGCAGGTCACCGTGACCCGCAAGGATTTCGAGGGCGACTATACCCTTGTCGTGTTCCCGCTTCTGCGCATTTCGCACGCGGCACCCGCCGCCACCGGTACGGCAATCGGTGATTGGCTTGTTGCCAACTGCCCCGAAATCAGTTCGTTCAATGCGGTGCAGGGCTTCCTGAATCTCTGCCTTTCACCCGTGTTCTGGACCGGTCAGCTCCGCTCTGTGGCTTCGGACCTGAATCCCGGTCAGCTCCCTCCCACCGGCAAGACCGTGATGGTCGAGTTCAGTTCGCCCAACACCAACAAGCCCCTCCACCTCGGCCACGTCCGCAACAATCTGCTGGGCTCCAGCGTTTCGGACATCCTCAAGGCCGCAGGCAACAACGTCATAAAGACCACTCTTGTGAACGACCGCGGAGTGCACATCTGCAAGAGTATGTATGCCTGGCAGAAGCGCTTCAACGGCGCCACCCCCGAGAGCACCGGCCGCAAGGGCGACCATCTGGTTGGCGACTGCTACGTGGAGTACGCCAAGATGGAGAAGGAGGATCCTTCCGTCCTCGACGACGTCCACAAGATGCTCGTGGACTGGGAGGCCGGCGACCCCGCCGTGCGTGAGCTCTGGGCCAGAATGAACCAGTGGGTGTTCGACGGCTTCGACCAGACCTACAGGGCCCTTGGAATCAGCTTCGACAAGACCTACTACGAGCACGATACCTATCTTCTGGGAAAAGAACTTGTGCAGAAGGGCCTGGAATCGGGAGTCTTCGTTCAGGACCCCGACGGCTCCGTGTGGTGCGACCTCACTTCCGACGGTCTGGACCGCAAGATAGTCCAGCGTTCCGACGGAACTTCCGTTTACATAACCCAGGACCTCGGCACCGCCGAGCGCCGTTTTGCCGAGAACAGCCTAGACTCCCACGTCTATGTGGTCGGCAATGAGCAGGATTACCATTTCCAGGTGCTCAAGCTCATCCTCGGAAAGCTCGGCTTCGACTGGGCTAGCCGCATATATCATCTGAGTTACGGTATGGTGGAACTCCCGAACGGCAAGATGAAGAGCCGTGAGGGCACCGTCGTGGACGCCGACGACCTCATCGAGGAGATGTACCGTCAGGCAAAGGAGGCCTCCGAGGCTTCCGGAAAGCTTGAGGACCTCTCGGCCGAAGAGAAGGACGTTCTGTACCATCAGATCGGTCTTGGCGCCCTCAAGTATTTCATTCTCAAGGTCGATCCCAAGAAGACTATGCTCTTCGACCCGAGCGAGTCAATCGACTTCAACGGCAACACCGGTCCCTTCATCCAGTACACCCACGCCCGTATCCGCAGCATTCTCCGCAAGGCGGAGGCTACTCAGCCAGTTCTGTCCGGTGCCCAGTGTGCCGGAAAGGCAGTTCGTAAGGGCCAATGCCTTTCCGGCACACCGGGCACCGAGTCCGAGGGGGTCGACATGGTACCGAATCTGAGCGCGAAGGAGGTGAGGCTGGTGAAGATTCTGACGGCATTTTCTTCGAAGATACAGGAGGCGGCGGACGGGTTCTCGCCGGCGGTTCTGGCGAACTATTCCTACGATCTTGCAAAGGAATTCAACCAGTATTACCACGAAACGCAGATTCTGCGCGAGACCGACGAGGCCGTGCGCGCGATGCGTCTTGTTCTGATAAGGTGCGTTGCCGACACCCTTCGCCGTGCGATGGGACTTCTCGGAATCCAACTGCCCGACAGGATGTAGCAGCCGCTATTTCCTGAAGAATTGGGATTTTTGAGCCCGTTTCCGCTGAGGGTCACGCTCCACGAAGACGGGCTTCATCGTGCGCGGGTCCAGACCTGTGCAGAACATAATGCTGGAAGTGGTCATCGGGGTGGGCATGAAATCCTGCACCTGATCCATCCAGATGCCTTTAAGACAGGGATTTGCGGCCAGCTTCTGCATATCGGCCATATGGCAGCCGGGGTGGGAGGATATGAAATACGGAACGAGTTCCACGTGCGTACCCTCTTCCCGGTTTATCTTGTCGAATTCCTTGCGAAGCCGCTCGAAAAGTGCGAAGGAAGGCTTGCCCATCATCTTCAGAACCCCGTCTTCAGTGTGCTCCGGGGCCACTTTCAAGCGGCCGGAAGTGTGTTCCAGCATAAGGCTGCGCAGGTACTCGCGGCCGTGAGGGTCGGTGAATCCGTCCTTGTCCAGGAAAAGGTCGTAGCGCACGCCCGACCCGATGTAGGAGTGGCGTATTCCCGGGACCGAGCAGACCTTTGAATACAGCCCCAGCACCCTTTCGTGGCTGCGGTCCATATTGGGGCAGGGGGCGGGCCAGAGGCAGGACTGCCGGCGGCATTTTTCGCAGAGGGCGGAGTCCTTCCCCCTCATCCCGTACATATTGGCGGTGGGGGCTCCCAGGTCGGAGATGTTGCCGTGGAATTCCGGCATTGCGGCAAGGGCGCGGACCTCCTTCAGAATCGATTCTTCGGAGCGGGACTGGATGAATTTGCCCTGATGGGCGGCGATGGTGCAGAAGCAGCAGCCTCCGAAGCACCCGCGGTGGGTGATGATGCTGTCCTTGATCATATCCCAGGCCGGAATCCTCTTCCCCTTGTAGCGGGGGTGGGGGAGTTTGGTGAGGGGGGGGGAAAACAACTGGTTTGTGGGGGTGT
>R05__coassemble_168_pt1 | contig 36919 bp, 34 predicted proteins | sample R05__metabat2_high_PE_021 | metagenome-assembled genome bin R05 | reverse complement strand
AATCGGGGCCCTGGATGTACTGCATCAGCTCTTCGGTGCCGAGGTCGGGGTTGTCGATGGAGGCGTTGATGGCGTCGCAGCACTCGCCGAGGTTGTGGGGAGCCATATTGGTGGCCATACCCACGGCTATGCCGGAGGAGCCGTTGAGAAGCAGCAGGGGGAGTTTGGTGGGAAGGACCGTGGGCTCTTCGAGGGAGTCGTCGAAGTTGAGGGTCATGTCGACGGTGTCCTTGTCGATGTCGGCGAGGACGTCTTCGGTCATCTTCGCGAGCTTGGCCTCGGTGTATCGCATTGCGGCAACGGGGTCGCCGTCCATCGAGCCGAAGTTGCCCTGGCCCCATACCAGAGGGTAGCGCTGGTTCCAGTTCTGGGCCAGACGGGCCATTGCGTCATAGACGCTGGAGTCGCCGTGCGGATGGAACTTACCGAGCACTTCACCCACGATACGGGCCGACTTCTTGGTCTGGCCGCTGTAGCTCAGGCCCAGGCCGTCCATTCCGAAAAGGACCCTGCGCTGCACGGGCTTGAGGCCGTCGCGCACGTCGGGGAGGGCGCGGGACACGATTACCGACATCGAGTAGTCGATGTAGGCGGAGCGCATCTCGTGGTCTATCTCGACCGGCTCGATGTAACCGTGCTGGACCTCCTGGATTTCTTCAGAAATATTGTTGTCGTTATCCATATATTCGCAGTTTCATTATAAGCACGCAAATATACTGAATTATTCCGACTTTTTCAACTTATATACTTCGATTTGACCGGGGCCTCGGACATTGTGCGGCGGATTTCCGCCTCGATGGCTTCGGCCATCTCCTCTGCCGCCGGGACGACGGCCTCCGGACCCGCCTGCTTCGCGGGAGAAGCCAGGAGCAGCGCGCCGGCTATCTCCCTGTAGCCTATGCCGCGGGCCTTGAAGAAATCGGCCGAGGCGTTGCCGGTCGTGCGGCTCACCGCAAGGAGCAGATGAGACGAGTCGGGGTGGGATCCCCCGGCCTTGAAAGACTCGAACACGGCCATGTTCAGGGTGCTGTGCGAGCCGCGGGTAAGGCCCACGCGCCCTTCGTCGGCATAGGGAACCGGGTCTGGGCGGAAGACCTGAGAATCTATGTATTCCTTAAACTGTTTCAGATTGATTCCCAGACGCTTGAGGGCATCGCAGGCGGGGTTGGCCCCGTGCCTGAGAATACCCAGGACCAGGTGGTCGGGGGTGAGGCCGTAATGGCCGGTCCGCATCGCCTCCTCGCGCGCGTAGCCGACTATCCTTGCCAGTTCATCCGAAAAGCTCGTGTCCATCTTCTATCTTGTAAGCCTGTCGAGGCAGAGGCGGACGAGTTCGTTCACGCGGGGCTTGTAGTCGGTGTTGGCGTCCTTGAGGTAGCGGTGGGCTATGGCGCAGCACACGGTTCCGGCGTTGTGCCCGAGCTTGGCGGCCATTCCCGCTATGGCCGAGCCCTCCATCTCGAAGTTGGTGATCTTCCAGCCGTCGAACTCGAAGGACTCGAAGTCCTCCAGCATATGGGGCATCGCAAGGCCCTGGCGCACGACCCTGCCCTGGGGGCCGTAGAAGCCGGAGGCGGAAACGGTCATTCCCCTGACGGTGCAGTCGGCGAACTTCTCTATGAGAGCGGAGCCGGCGCGCACGAAATAAGGGTCGGGGAGATGCCTGTCCCATTGGACGTGCTTCTTGAAGGCTTCCTCGAAGTCGGGCAGAACTATGGAGTCGCGGTTGTCGTACCAGTTCAGAAGGCCGTCGCAGCCTATGCTGATGTGCGAGAATATGAAGGCTCCGAGGGGAATCTCGGGCTGGATGGCGCCGCAGGTGCCTATGCGGAGGATGTTCAGGGTGCGGTGCACGGGCTTCACTTCCCTGGTCTGGAAATCGACGTTCGCGAGGGCGTCGAGCTCGGTCATCACTATGTCGATGTTGTCGCAACCGATGCCGGTGCTCAGGACCGTGACCCTCTTGCCGTTGTAGCGGCCTGTCATCCAGACGAATTCACGGGAGGCCCCTTCACATTCAATTTCGGAGAAAAGGGGGCGGAACATTTCCACGCGGCCGGGGTCGCCGACGAGGATGACGGAGTCGGAGAGCTGTTCGGGACGGATGTGAAGATGGAACACCGAGCCGTCGCCGTTTATTATGAGTTCAGATTCGGGGATACGCATTGTATTGTGTGTTTAGTGTTTGCGTTTTGAGGAGCGCAGGCGGCTGGCGCTGCGCACCATAAGTTCGTCGGCGAAGATGTTTCTTGCCGCCAGGAGGTCACAGATGAAGGCCGCGAAGGGGAAAACGGCCGACACGTGGAAGATGACGTCGTTGTGCGTGGCGACGAAATCGACCACCAGCCAGGCCTGGAAGGCGATGGTAAGGATGGCCGAAAGGACGGCCGTGCGCATCTGGAAAATCCTGAACTTGAAGCAGCCGAGGGCCAGCAGGTTGAGCAGCGTTATGACCACCAGGAACACCGTGTAGGGCCAGTAAGAGGTGTAGGTGATTTCATCTGCCTTGAAACAGAAGAACATCGCGGCCACGAGGGCCGTGGAGATTGCGAGAAAAAGGGTTTGGATTCTTTGCCACATATCTATCTGGAATTGAAGCGGGCCAGCACGGCCTGCTCGTAGGTTTTTGAAACGGGGATGGGTTCCGAGCCGGGGATGTCGAGATGGACGACGTAGCCATCCTTTTCCGACTTGAGCACCGCCACCCTGGAGATGTTCACCACATATTTGCGGTGGCAGCGCACGAGGCCGGCCTCGGTGAAGCTGTCTTCTATTGTCTTGAGGCGGCAGCGGAGCATATATTGCTTGGTCTCGCCGGCGGCGTCGGAATACCACACCTTGATGTAGTTGTCGTCGGACTCGATGTAGTAAAGGTTTTCGGGGTGGATGCTGAACTTGAGCACTCCGTTGTTGTCGAATAGGGTGATGCGGCTGGCCTCGTGGGGCTGGAGCTCCTCGTCGGTCACCACATTGCCGTAGTTGAGCACGCGTATGGTGTTGTTCTTCTCCTCGAGTGCGAAGTACTGCGCCATCACCACATACGGCACTCCCAGTGATATCGAAGTGTAGAGCAGGGCGCTCAGGAACAGGGTCTCGAAGTCCTGCTTCTCCGCCAGAATCCCGAACTTGTTGCCCTCCACGGTGAAGAAGGCGTACAGGACGCTGATGGCCACGGCCTCGGCCAGGTCCCAGACTATGTATTTGAGGTAGGTGAAGCTGAGGTCGGAGCGCCTGGAGTACATCGCCCTCTTGCTGATGCACACGGTAAGGGCGGCCATCAGGAAGAAGGTCAGGGTGAAGAGGAAGGCCTGGTCGTGGCCGAGCCTGAACCAGGCGTTGTCGGAGAAGGGGATGCTGAAGAGCATAAAGGCCAGGCTGAAGAGCACCGTGCACATAACCGTGGCGGTGAGCTGCTGCTTTCCGAGGAGGTATCTCGGCAACTGGTCATATATCGAAAACATCGTACCTGCTCCTTCAAGAATGCAAATATAAGAAAAATTAGTACCTTTGTCTAACTTAAAAAACGACAGATATGGAAAAACGAGTAGTGGTGACCGGCCTCGGAGTGCTCTCCTGCATAGGAAATGACGTGAAGACTTTCTGGGAGAGTCTGGTGAACGGAGTGTGCGGAATCAGCACGATAACGGAATTCAGCACCGACGGGCTCCCCGTGAAGATAGGCGGAAAGATCCGCGACTTCGACCCCGCACAGTACGGGATGGACAGGCCGTTCGTGCGCAAGCAGGACCTCTTCACCATCTACGCGATGGCCTCGGCCTGGCAGGCGATGCGGGATTCGGGCCTCGTGTCGGGAGAGAACATCGAACCCGGCAGGCTCGCAACCTACGTAAGTTCCGGAATAGGAGGCTTCCAGACCATTCAGCGCGAGATCGAGAAGATGGTCGAGGATCCCACCGGGCAGTGGGTGTCGCCCAACTTCGTCCCCACGATGATAAGCGATATGGCCGGAGGCCAGATTGCAATCAAGTTCAACGCCAGGGGTTCCTGCATCAACGTCGTCACCGCCTGCGCCACCTCCACCCACTCCATCGGAGAGGCCTACCGCAGCATCAGGCACGGCTATGCCGACGCCGTGATAGCCGGAGGCAGCGACCACTGCACCATTCCCATCGGCCTGGCCGGCTTTGCCAACGCCAAGGCCCTGACCAGGGCGGAGGACCCCCAGCGTGCCTGCCTGCCCTTCAACGCCAACCGCGGAGGGTTCGTGATGGCCGACGGATCGGGTGTGCTGATTCTCGAGGAATATGAGCACGCCGTGGCCCGCGGAGCCCATATCTACGCCGAGGTGGTGGGCTACGGCTCGACCTGCGACGCCTATCACGCCACGGCCCCCAGGCCCGACGGCACCACCCAGGCGGAGTGCATCAGGCAGGCCCTCGACCAGGCCGGCTTCGACCCCGAAAAGGACAATCTCTACATAAACGCCCACGGCACCGGCACCCACCTCAACGACGTGACCGAGACCGCGGCATACAAGCTGGCCCTCGGGCCCGCGGCCTACAAGGCCCATATCAGCAGCACGAAGTCGATGCACGGCCATATGTTCGGGGCCACCGGCGCCGCCGAGGCCATCGCAACGATTCTGGCCATCAAGGAAGGCGTAGTGCCCCCCACCATAAATCTTGACGACCCAGATCCGGAGTGCGATTTGGACTACACTCCGAACAGGGCCGTCAAGGCTGATGTCAGCGTCGGAATCTCCGACAGTTTCGGCTTTGGAGGCCACAATGCCTGCATCGCCTTCAGAAAAATCTGAATCTCTAGTTCAGTCCCCTTGCACGCAGGAGCGCTCCGGAATCGGGGTCGGCTCCGCGGAAGCGTTTGTACAGGGTCATAGGCTCCTCGCTGCCGCCCATCTCAAGGACATTGCGGCGGAAGCTCATCGCGGTCTCCTTGTCGAAGATGCCCTTCTGCATAAAGAGCTCAAAGGCGTCCTTGTCCAGGACTTCGGCCCACAGATAGCTGTAATAGCCCGCGCTGTAGCCGCTTGAACCGAAGATATGGTTGAAGTAGGTGCTGCGGTAACGGGGGATTATCTCCCCTATGAGGCCCATCTCCTCGCAGGCCTTGGCCTCGAAGGAATCCACGTCCACGCCCTCGACGGAGCTGAGTTCGTGCCACTTCATATCGAGGATGGAGGCAGCGGTGAGCTCGCCGGTGGTAAAGCCCTGGTTGAAGTTTGCGGCCGCCTGGACCTTGTCGACGAGGCTCTGGGGGATGACCTCGCCGGTCTGCCAGTGCTTTGCGTAGGTGGCCAGGACCTCGGGCTGGAAGGCCCAGTTCTCGTTAATCTGGCTGGGGAGCTCCACGAAGTCGCGCTTTACCGAAGTGCCGCTCACGCTCCTGTAGCTGCACTGGCTGAGAAGACCGTGCAGGGCGTGGCCGAACTCGTGGAACATAGTTTCCACCTGGTCGATGTTCAGGAGGGCGGGCTTGCCGTCGGTGGGCTTGTTGAAGTTGCCCACGTTCACGATGACGGGACGCACGTCGGTGCCGTCGGCCTTCTTGTACTGGCCCGCGAAGTTGGTCATCCACGCGCCGGCGCGCTTGGTGTCGCGCGGATAATAGTCGGTTATGATTATGCCGATGAGGGAGCCGTCGGCGTCGGTCACCTTGAAGGCTTCGCACTCGGGGTTGTAGAGGGCCACGCCGCCGATCTCCTCGAACTGCAGGCCGTAGAGCTTCGAGGCGTTGCCGAACACGCCGGCGCGCACGTTCTCCATCTTGAAGTACTGCATCACCTCCGACTCGTCGAGGTCATAGCGGGCCTTGCGCACGCGCTCTGCGTAGTACATATAGTCCCAGGGCTCGATACGGCTGCCGGAAGGAACGATGCCGGCGGCGGCATCTTCATCCATAAGCTTCTGCATATCGGCAACTTCCTCGCGGGCACGCTTCATCGCGGCGTCCATTATGTTCTGAAGGAAGGCATCGACGGTGGCGGGGTCGCCGGCCATCTTGTCTTCGAGTATCATCTGCGCGGGATTCCCGTAGCCCAGGATGCGGGCTTTCTCGATGCGGAGTTCCATAGTGCGCAGGACCACGGCCTTGTTGTCGTTGTCGCCTCCGTTTGAAGCCCTGTGGGAATACAGGCGGAACATCTTCTCGCGCTGGGCGCGGTCGGGCTCGGCGGCCATCATATCGTAGTAGTTGGCCACGGAGGCGCCGATTTCGGCCTTGTAGGCGTTGCTCTCGGCAAGGAGGTTGTTGCCGAAGGTCAGGGCAAGGCCGGAGAGTTCGGTATTGATTTCCTTGAGGCGGGCCTGCTGCTCTGCGGGAAGGCCCACGCCGTTCTTCACGAAACCGTCGTACAGACCCTTGAGAAGCATCTGCTGCTCGCGGTCAAGGCCGCTCTGGTCGGCTTCATACACGGCCTTGACCCTTTCGAAGAGGGCCGAGTTCATCATCACGTCGTCGGAGTGCTGCGACACCAGGGGCATCGCCTCCTCCACGATGGCGTTGATCTCGTCGGTGGCGTCGGACTCGCTCACGTTGAAGAGCACCGAGCCAACGCGGTCCAGAATCATTCCGCTGCGGTCATAGGCCTCGATGGTGTTCTCGAAGCTGGGGGCCTCGGGGTTGGAGACTATCGCCTGAATCTCGGCGTCGTGCTGCTTTATTCCCTCGAGCACGGCCGGCATATAGTCGGAGTTCCGGATCTTGTCGAAGGGAGGGATGCCGTAGGGGGTGTCCCATTCGGCAAGGAAGGGGTTCTGATGGCAGGAACAAGCTGCCGCGGCCAAAATTGCCATTACCAATATCTTTTTCATTATTCGAGAGGTTTGCCGTCCACGACAAAGTCGCTTATATTGTTGACTGTGAATTGAATGCTGCCCTGGTAGAGGGTGAGGATGCCGGTCACGTCCAGGGTTTTCGCACCGCTCAGCACCTCGGCGGGAATCTCGCTGTCGGAGAATTTGCTGTAGCCGCTGGTGCGGATCTGGATCTCGGTGGAGCCCATCTTGAAGTACTGGCTCACGCTGTACGCGGCCTTTTCAACGCCGGGATAGGACCCGTCGCCGCGAAGGTCTCCCAGGGTGGTGTGGGAGCCGTCTTCCTTGAGAAGATAGACGCTGCCCGAGGCCACTTCGGCGTCGTCCCAGTCGCCCGCAAGCAGATGCTCGGTCATCTTGGTCTTGCTCATTGCCCAGGTGGTTATACCGTGGCCAAGGCCGTATTTTCCGCAGCCGTTGCTGTCGGAGAGGAACACGCGGTTGGTGCCGGACTTCTTGTCCTTGTTGGAGTCGAGATAGAGCAGGACGAAGGTCTCGTCGGCATACTTCAGGCCCTTGAGGGTCACAAGTGCACCCACGTACTTGTTCCTGGCCTGGGTTGCGGTCTGGGGGTTGGGGAGCATCGATTCAGTAAGTTCCACGGGCTGAACCTCCTGAATGTCGTCGGGGTCACCGCGCAGAACGTGCCTGTCGATGAGGAACGCAATCTCCATATAGGAGGTCTCGTACTCGCCGGAAGGGTCGCTGAAGCCTATCTGCGTCATTCCCATTCCGCCGAAATTGCCTGTCTTGTAGCCGTACATTCCGAGGGTCAGGCCGTCCAGCTTCACATAAACCTTCTGCCCGGGCAGATAGTCGTTGTAGAGGCCGTTCTTTCCTATCTTTATCTCAATTCCGCCGGTTTCGTCCTGGATGTAGAAGCTCTTGTAGAAGTTGCCGGGCTTGTCGGTGGTGCTCACGCGGCCGGCTATGTACTTGCCGGCAAGGGCGTCGTGGTCGCCGGGCATCTCGTAGGGCTTGCCGGGGCTGTACTCCTTGGCGAGCTCGGCTATGGTGATTATCTTTCCGGAGAAGTCGGAGTCGGTGTAGTACTCATACATCGCCGGCTCGGAATACTCCCCGGTGAAGACGGGCTGGAATTCCTCCTTCAGAGACTGGCAGGACACCAGGCAGAGCAGCGCCGCTGCAAAGAAAACTGACTTTTTCATAAGCTTAGAATCTGAAATAGAGGTTCAACATATAATTGGTTCCGCACATATAGAAGTACTTGGGGTCGAAGCGGTAGTAGCGGTCCTTCCCGGCGCTCTTGATGAGGCGGGTCTGCTCGTAGCCGCCGGTCTTCACGCCGCGGTCGTTGAGCATGTTCTTGACCTCCAGGCTGAAGCCGAAGTTGTACTTGCGGTTGATGTACCAGCTCTTTCCGAGGCTGCAGTTCAGCAGGAACGCGGGGTCGAACTCCTCCTGGGCGGCCATATACTCTATCTCGGAGGGCGAGGTCACGCCGTCGCCGCCGCTGCAGGCGAACTCGGTGCGGTACAGCGGGTTCATATCGAGGTAGCTCTTGGCAAAGTACTGAGCGTTGAGCTCGAAGAACCAGTAGCTCCTGGTCCTGTAGTTGAGGGCTATCTCGGAAGCCAGCTGAGGGGTGCTTGGCACATAGTGCTTCTGATAGTGGTCCACTATGTAGCCGTTGGCGTCGGAGTCATAGACCTTGGTGCCGTCGGAACTGACCGAAAGCACCTTGTAAACGGGATGCTGCCGCCAGTAGGGGACGGTCTCGTCGCGGATTATCTCGGCGCTGTTGTCCACGGTCTGGACCATATGGGGGTCGCTGGTGTAAACATATTCGCCCCAGCTGAGGACTCCGCTCGCGGAAAGGCCCTCCACGAAGAGGGGCACCTTAACGCCGAGTTCCACTCCGACGTGGCGCTGGTCGATGCCGGTCATCGCGAAGTTGGTGAAGCTCTGCTGGCTGTCGTCGTAGAAGCTCATCACGTCGGTCTGGTCCTTGATGGTGGTGTAGTATCCCGTCACGCGGGCGTTGTAGCCGGCATTGCTGTACTGATAGGTAAGGTCGGCGCTGAAGGTCTTGACGGTGGTCAGCCCGTCAACCAGGTCGTTGCGGGTGCGGGCCGAGATGAAGGCCTGGCTGAAGGTGGGGGCGTCGTTGAAGTAGCCGACGTTGGCGGCGAACCGGTGCCCTCCCTTTATCACGTACTGCAGGCCGAGCTTGCCGGAATAGGTGAGGAAGCGGCTCACCTCGGACTTTCCCTTGGAGTTGTCGGGGAAGAGGCCCTTTCGCATCAGGCCTTCTCTCCAGAAACTCTCGTAACCCACTGTGGCCGCGAGGTTCGCGCTGAATCCGCCGAGGCTGAACTGGCCGTTTGCCCAGCCCTTTGCCTTGCGTATCTGGGCATAGTAGTCGTAGCCGTACTTGCCGCCCTTGGTGATTTTCTCGGCGGAGCCGTGGGCTAGGTAGTAGTCGAGGTCGTTCTGGATCTTGGTCTCGTCGGCGGCGAAGTCGCGCTCGGCGAACTGGTCCACGTTCAGGTAATACTCGCCTCCGAGGAGGTCGGCTATCTTCTTGTAGTTCTCGGTCTTGTTTATTTTGCCGCTCAGGCCGCCGGTAAGGGTGAAGAGGTCGGCGGGGCGCCACTTGAAGTTGACGGCGAGGTTGAGGTCGTTCTGGTCCACGTGCCTCTCTTCCAGGGCGTATTTGCTGCGCCCGTCGGCCTGGTTCTGATTCACGTTGTAGAGGCGGTCCCAGTCGATGTGCTGGTAGTTGGCGTAGGAAGAATAGTTGGGATTCCACTGCTCGGTGGCCCAGGCGGCCTTCTCGTCATTGGAGCGGTTGTAGTCCTCATCCTCCAGGTAGGAGTAGCTGGGGAGGTTGCGGTAGTAGTCGGGACGGGGGTCCATCGCGTCGTACCAGTCGAGGGCGGTGTAGCCGTTGGAGCCGCCGCGCCAGAGCAGGGTTGCCGCTGCCTTGAAGGCGTCGGAAGGGGTGAAGTCGTACTTGAGAGCGACCACGGGCTCGAAGGTCTTGCGCACGCGGGCGTTGCGGACCTTGCCGTTCTGGTAGCCCCAGTTGGAGTTGTACATATTGTCGCCCATCAGGTCATAGACCTCCTGTGTGCTGGCGTTCTGCGCTCCCCTCTCGCCGGGGGTCACGAAGGCGAAGAGGGCGAGGCGGTGCTCGTCGTTGATTTTCTTCTCCACGCCGCCGTAGAAGGCGAAGTTGCGGTAGTACACGCCCTGCACCCAGTCGTTGCCGCCGGCACGGATGCTGGCGTTGAAGGCATAGCTCCAGCCGTTGTCGAGCTGGCCGCTGGCATAATTGGCCATTACGCGCAGGCGGTAGAGGGCGCTGTTGGTGAGCACGCTGAAGCGCCATCCGGGCCTCACGCTGCTCGGGACGGCGGCCACGTTGGTCACGCCGTTGAAGCCGCCGGCGCTCACGTCGCTGGTCTCGAGGCCTATCGTGCTCTCCTTGCTGCGCATAGCCTCGTTGAGGCCGCTCCACAGCGAGTAGGGCGAATATCCGGTGATTGCGTCGTTCATCTCCACTCCGGCCAGCAGGACCTTCTGGGTCTCGGAATTGTAGCCGCGGTTCTTGAAGCGGATCGCGCTGAATCCGTAGCCTGCGATGTTGGTGAACACGTCGTTGGCGGCGAAGAGGATGGTGGGGGTGTCGGTGTAGCCGGAGTCGTCGAGGTCGAATTCCGCGAAGCTGGAGTCGTCGATCTCCGCAACCTGGCTGGCCTGGGTCATCGTCACGAACATAAGGTCGCGCACGAGGCCCTTCTCCACGGTCACGTTGACCTGGGTCTCAGTGAAGCCGGGGGCCTTGACCATAAGGCTGTAGTTGCCGTTCTCCACCTCCTCGAAAAGGAAGCGGCCGTCGGAGCCGACCTTGGATTCCGCCACCTTCTGCCCGCCCTGAAGCAGTTCCACGGTGGCCCCGGCGATGGGCTCGCGGCCGGCGCGGTTCACAACCGAGGCCTTGATGGCGCCGGTGGGGATATGCTGGGCAAAGGCGGCCGCGGCCGTCAACAGGAGGGCCGCTGCCATAATCAATGCTTTTCTCATTTGCTGATAAGTATATACGTGGGATAATGGTCTGAGTATCCGCCGATGAATGCCCCGTTGCTGAAGGTGCGGAAGGGCTGGCCCTTGTACTGGCCCGACTGCTGGGTCATAAAGGGCTTCTTGAACACGCGGCCGTAGTATTTGTTCTTCACCAGAGGGGTGATGCGGAGCCCGCCCTGCGGCGCTGCCGCGAGGTTGTAGTTCACCTGCTCTATGTCATAGATGTTCCACTCGTTCTGGTAGGCAAGGGACCCGTAGCCGTCCTTGAGCATCGCGATGTAGGGGCAGAAGAAGTCTTCCGGGGTCATCTCCTCTATGGTCTCGCGCCCGTGGAGCCACACGGTCTGGCTCTCGTCGGTGGGGTTGTCGTTCATATCGCCCATCACGACTATCTTGATGCCGGGGTAGCGCTCCTCCATAAGGCGGGAGTGGTTGTAGGCTATTTCCGACATCCTGCTGCGGAGGTCGGTGCCCTTGCCGCCTATGCGGGAAGGCTGGTGCAGCACGTAGAAGGCGAAGTGCTCGCCGTCGATGAGGCCGTGGACCATCAGAACGTCGCGCGTGCGGAAGTTGTCCTGCTCGGCCTGGTCGAGGGTGATTTCCACCTTCGTGCCCTCGAAGTTGTAGGGGATGCTCTCGGAATCGAGGTAGGTGAACTGCTCCGGCTTGTAGAGAAGGGCCACGTCGATGCCGCGGCGGTCGGGGCCGTCGTAGTGCACTATCTGGAAGTTGGCGTCGGCAATCTGGAGGTCGCTCACCAGATCCTCGAGCACGAGCCTGTTCTCTATCTCGCTCACGCCCAGGATGGTATGGTAGCGGCCGTTGTCGTTGCGCATCTCCCGGATCACGCGCGCCATGTTGCTTATCTTCTTCTCGTACTTCTCCTGCGTCCACTTGTTCTTGCCTTCGGGCAGGAACTCCTCGTCGTTCTTGGCGGGGTCGTCGTAGATGTCGAAGAGGTTCTCGAGGTTATAGTACCCGATTATGTAGTTGCGGGTCTGGGCGGCAGCGCCGGCCGCGAGAAGGGACAGGGCCGCGAGCAATATTGTAAGTTTCTTCATACTGCGTGTGTTGATGTCATTTCCACCAGCTGTCCAAAGTGCTTTCTACTTCGTCGGCCGTTTCCTTGCCTATGAGGGCCGGGAGGTTGGTGAAGAAGTCGAAGCCGGTTTTCCGTTCCAGTTCGGCCACGGTCATCGACTGCTGCATCACCTGGTTGTCGTCGTAGCCCGTGTGGTCGAACCAGAAGCCTATCGAGGTGTAGCCGCCCGTGGAGGGGGTTATGCCGATGGTGCCGTTCTTCTTGTAGCCCAGAAGGGCCTTGAAGTAGCCCGTGGGCACCGTCACCTTCTTGCCCTCGTTGTCCAGGGCCCAGTCGGTGCTGCCCTCCAGGCTGCATCCGGTGACTACGTAAAGGGTGTCGAAGTTGTAGGCCCAGTTGCGGACCATTCCCTCCAGCGAGGCCCAGGCGTGCTCGTTCAGAGAGCCTCTTTGCGGGGTCATATTGGTGCCGTAGAAGGTCTGGCGGTTGGTCTCCGGGGAGAGGCGGTCGGCGCTGGGGAGCTGGTGCCCCCTTTCGAACCATTCCCCGTTGCTGGAACTGCCGAAGCCGCGGTAGAGCACGGCCTGGTACTGCTTGGGGACCTTGGGGTCCAGACCCCAGTCGTTGGTGCGGGAGCCGCTGCCGATGAGGGTCTTGTTCAGGGGATAGGCCACCCATTCCGCCACCAGGGCTTCAGGGTTCAGGGCAAAGGAAAAGCCTCTGCCGTTGTATTTGCCGGCCGTCATTTCGTGGGTGATGAAGTACAGGCCCTGCGGCACGTCGGGGAGTTCCAGCCACGAGGCCACGGGGTCGGAGCGGAGTTCGACGTCATCGTCGGTCTTCCCTCCGTTGACCTTCCCCTCCTGGGTGAAGAGGCAGGAGGCCTTGGCGCTTCCCGACGAGGATGAAATGCAGACGGTGAGGCTGCGGGATTCTTCCGACCCGTTCGCCGACCATTTGAGGACGGAGTTGCCGGAGCCGGAGCCGGAGGTCTTGCTGAGGCTCGCCCAAAGCTCGCCCCCCTCAAGGGAGAGGGTCCAGCCGCCAGTTGCGGTGACGGTGACGAACTGCGAGCCTTCGGAGGCCGATGCCGTGGCCGAGACTATTGATACAGCCACGCTCTCCGCGGCTTCGGGCTCGGATTTTCCGCAGGACGCAAGCGCCGCGGCGGCAGCCACCAGGGCCGCCGCTGCGAAAAGCCTGACGTTGGGGGTGAGGTTCATTTATTCTCCGACGTAATAATATTGGGGAGCGTATTTCTGGTTGGTGGAGGTAGTGAACTCCGTGTATCCGGTGTTGTAGGACAGGAAGTATGAATCGGAATTGGCGCCGGTAGCGACTATTCCGCCATCCACTGCGGCAAAACTCCAGACATAAGGATCGCTCAGGTTGGGAACGAGATTATAGTGGGTCCCGCTGATGGTTATGCCCATATATTTGCCCTCGTAGGTTTTGATGGTGTAGCCGTCGCCGGACTTCGCCACCGTGAAGACGCACTCGTCTGAAGGGATGTTGCCGCCGGTGAGGTCGAATTCCTCGGCAGTCACATAGTAGCTGGACTTGACCTCGGCCTTCATCACCCAAGTGGAGTTGTTGTTGATGTAGGAGATGACATACTTGCCCTCCTTCACGTTCGAAGCGTCCATCTGTTCGAAGGGAACGGTGAGTCCGGGGTCGTCGCCACCGCCTTCGGGAAGGCTCAGGGCGCCGCCTTCGGTGACTATTTCAACGTCGTCCACGAAGATGGACTCTCCGCTGCTCTTCTTGTTGTTGAGTATTATGAAACTGACGTTGGTGTCCTGGCTGAGGGTGAACTCGTCCCAGATCTTGGTCCACTCGCCGCTGCACTGCCGGGCGTCGGACAGATAGACGTAGTCGTTGCTGGTATCGGCCACAATGTGGTTGGTGAGCTTGGCGTAACCAAGGCGGATGTAACCCGAGCCCTTGCACCATACCTTAATCTGATAGGTGCCGGCCTTGAGGCAGTATTCCTGCGACATAAGGCGCTTGTTGGAGGTGGCTCCGCAGACCTCTGCGGCATAGCTGCCGGAGTGGGCATCGGCCGATTTCTTCACCGTGGCGCTGCCGCTTGTGAACTGCCAGCAGGCGTCGAGGCTCTCGCCGTCCCAGGTCTCGAATCCGGGGTTGTAGTCGGCAAGGAGGTTCTCGCCTTCCATTTCCTCGCCGTCTCCGCCGCTGATGGGATCGTCTCCGCCGCCGTTGTCGCCGGTGATGTCCTCAATAGTGGCATTGATCAGTTCAATGGTCACGTTGCCGTCCTTTTCGTAATTGTATTTCTCGCCGACGAGGGTCGCCACGTTGCCGGCCGCAATCTTCTCCGTCCAGTTGGCGTGGTTGGTGGCGCCGTAAACATACACGGTGTTGGTGCCGTCGCTGATGTTGAAGTTGCCGTAGGTGGTGTTGATGCGGTCGGTGATGGTGCCGCTGATGCGGTAGTATCCGCCTTCTTCGGCGTCAAGGAATTCGGCGAGGGTCACGTCGGTGGCTTCGGGCTTCTGGCCCTGGGTCCACTCGACAATCTCGGCGTTGACGATTTCGTGCTGGCTCTTGGACTCGTAGAAGGTATAGTTGCCCTCGATGGTCACGACGTCGCCGTTGGCGAGCAAGCCGGCATATTCCTCCTTGGTGGTGGCGGTGACGCTGTAAACGTAGATGGTGCCGGTCTCGTCGGTGAGGTCGAAGGAGCAGTAGGTTGCGTTGAACCTGGAAACCGTGCCCTTAAGGGTGTAGAGTTTCTCTTCGTCGCCTTCGTCGATTACCTCGGCAACGGTGCTGATGCCGTCATCCACTCCGCCGGGGCCTGCCTGGGAGACCCTGAGATAGGCCTTTTCGATGCCGCAGGTGAAGGTGAGGGTCACGTTGCGGTCCATTTCGGTGTTGGCCAGGACTGCGACTGTCACGCTTTGTGCCTTGGCAGATGCCTCGCCCGAGGCGGGGGTCACGGATACCCAGTCGGCCAGCCCCTGGACCTTCCAGGCGCGGGATGAGGTTACGGTGATTGTCTGCTCTCCGGCATCCTGGGTGAAGTTGAGAGACTCGGTGCTGAGGTCGATACTGGGGTCGCCGAGGTCTTCGGTCGTCGTGGCCGCTTTCTGGCAGGACGCGAAGCACGCAAGAGCGGCGGCCGCAATGAGAAATGCTTTGAATTTCATAAGTGTTATATTATGTTTGTATCAATACATATACGCGCGCGCACTCGCGCACAGACTACAAAGTTAGGAATAATCTTGCGACTATGCAAAGCGAAAAATTGCACAGTCACGACTGAGTCGCGGCTGTGCAACTTTTGAAGATTATCGGGTTTACTTGTACTCGATGATGATGTGGTTCAGATAGGCACGCTTGGAAGTGGTCTCGAAGGTGACGGTGGTGGCGGTAGAAGCCTCGCAATCGATGGTGTACTCGGTCATCACCTTGTTGTCTGCACCACTATTGGTGAGGTCATATTCCTTCACGACATCTCCGCAGGTGACTTTGAAAGCACCTTCGCTCGTGCTGTAAGAGCCGGCGGTAAACTTGATGGTGAACGCACCCTTGCTCAGGTCGAGATCCTTGGCGGTCATCGCTCCGGTTTTGGAACCGGTGCCGAACTTCACTCCGCCAAGTTCCGGTCTTGCCCAATATATATTGTTCAAATCGGTGAAATTAGGGAGATCATCGGAGGTAAGTTTCGTACTGCCGTCACTTCCTGCAGTTTTCCAACTGTTGCCTTCGAAAGACTCCTCGAAAACAATGTTGGGATTGGCATCTCCCTCCACGGTCACGACGCAGGTGGCCTCGGCGGCGGTGAAGCCCTCGACGGCGGGAGCGCTGGCGGTGATGGTGGCGGTGCCTTCGGCAACTGCGGTCACCTTGCCGGTCTGGTCGACGGTGGCGACTGCCTCGTTGTCGGAAGAGTAGCTGATGGTGGCGCCGGAGTTGACGGTTGCGCCGAGCTCGAAGTTCTCACCAACCTTGATGGTCTTGGTCTCGGGCATAGTGATCTTCCCGTTCACGGTGGCCTGACCGGTCTTGGTGAAGTCATCCTGGCTCCAGAGACCGAACTCATAAGTGGTGCCGTACTGGGTGGGAACACCCACTACGTCGCCGACCCAGCCCTCGGGAACCTCGAGATCCTGCTTGATCTGGGCGTAGAGCATCATCTCGGACTCGCCCTGCTTCATGTTGCCCTGACGCTCGGAAAGGGCGCTGCTGCCCTTGCAGGTCTTGGTCACGGTCACACCTTCCACCTTGATGTACTTGTTGATGTACTTGCCGTAGTCGGCAAGCATCTCGGCGATGGTGGCGACGGTGGGAGTCACGCTGGCCTCTGTAAGGGTGGCGGCGGTGACATCGAGGGAAGTCATCTCGGCGAAGTTCTGGTAGAGCTTGATCTTGCCGGAGATTTTGCCGGTGATCTTATTGCCGGCGGTCAGGGTGTGGCCGGACTGATAAAGCTGGACACCTGCGGTCTCGTCCTCGATGAAGGCGTTGTTGCCGTTCACATAGGTGATGAGGGCGTCCTTGACATAAAGCTCGAAGGGTTCCTCGGTGCTGGTTGCAAGTGCGCAGAGCTCGGCGATGGTGCTGTAGGAAATATCCTTGCCCTGGTGCTTGATGGTCACCTCGATCTCCTTGACGTCGACTTCGGCTTCGGTGGAGATCTTGACGACGTACTCGACGGGGTCGGCGGTCTCGTTTGCAGGGAGGGTGACGACAACCTCGGCGGCGCCGGTGCCGGATTCGGGATCGGCGGTCAGGCCTGAGCCGTCGGGGCAGGTGACTTTCCACTCGACATCGCCGGTGACGCCAATGGTGGCGGTGGTGGCGGTGTTCTCGACGGTGATGGAAGTCTTTTCAACTCCGAACTTGGGGCCGCTGACGCCCTTCTCGTGGCTGAAGTAGATACCGCCGCAGAGTTCGACGACGCTGTCCCAAGTGGTCTTGTAGCCGATCATCGTGAGTTCGTCGCCGACCTCGATGCCGGCGGTGGCAAGGAAGTTCTTGCGGTCGTCGCCGGTGGCGCCGTAGCCGGGATACACACCATAGACATAGAGGTCGTTGGTGCCGTCGGTCAGATAGACGTTGCCGTAGGTCTCGTTAACGATTTCCTTGACGGTGCCGGTTACCATATAGTAGTCATCGCTGCTGTCGGGAGCGACGATAAAGTCGGCTATGGCCAGCTCGTTCACCTCGATGTGGGAGATGTACTGTGCGCTGAGCATTTCGATGGTCTCACCCCACTCGCCGCGGGTACCCTGGAGGGTGACGATGTCGCCGACCTTGAGGCCGAGAGTCTCAAAATCACCCTGGCTGCCAACGCCGTAGACATAGACATCGCCGGACCAGTCCTTGATGTAGATGTTGCCGTACTGGGCCTTGACGACCTCAGTGATGACACCGGTGAGCTTGTACTGGGTCTCGCCGACGGGAGCCTCGCAGAATTCGGCGATGGAGCATTCGATGATGGCACCGAGCTGCTTGACGGTGGCCTGGGCGGTGTAGGTCTTGCCGCCGCTGGTGGTGGTGAAGGTCAGGGTAGCGGAACGGTCTCCGCCTTCGTTGGCGGCGGCAGTGAAGCTGGCAACAGCCTCGCTTCCGGTGGTGATGCCGGTGATAGTGAGCCAGTCCTTCGCATCATCGGGGATGACGCAGCTGACGCCTTCGCCCTTGCACTCGAGCTTGATTTCGAAGTCCTCGCCTTCCTTGGCAAGATCCTCGGCGGGAGCCTCGGTGACCTTGATGAGGGACTTCTCGACGGCGATGACGACGACGTCGACGAGCTCGACGGTGCCGCTGTAGGTGGTCTTTGCACCCTCGACGGTCACGACGTCACCGACGGAGATGTCGAAGCTCTCCCAGTTGTAGGCGCCGGTGGCGTCCACTGTACCATAGATGTAGAGGGAGCCTGTCTCGTCCTCGAGATACCAGTTGCCGTAATAGGTGTTGGAAATCGCGGTGCAGGTACCCTTCGCGCGGAAGGACTTGCCGTCCGCGGCAGCGTTGATTTCCTCGACGGTCGAGATGGGAAGCTCGGTCTTCTCGGTCTGCTGGATGATGTTTATGATCTGGGTCTGCTCGCCGCAGAGGATATAGACGGAACCCTCGCGGGTCTCGGTCGCGGCTTCGGCGGAGAACTTGACTGCAGTCTCGCCGGCGGAGCCGCTGTCGGGAGAGATGGTGAGCCACTCGAGCTCGCTGGAAACCTTCCAGCTTGCGGAGGAGGTGACGGCAACGGTCTGGGAGCCGCCCTCTGCGGGGATGGCAACGTAAGAAGAGGAAACCTGAATGTCACTCAGATAGTGGTCGGCCTCCTTGACACAACCGACTGCGAGCGTGAGAGTCGCGGCGAGGGCCGCTATGATGCTTTTGAATTTCATTGTTGCGTCCATTAATTAGTTGAACATATACTTGATACCCACGGAAGCGTACCAGCACTGGCCGATGGCGTGGTAAGGAACGAAGGTCTCGGTGCTGCCGCTGATGGCGGAAGGAGTGGAGAAGTTGGCATAGCCGTCGGCGTCGACGCCCTCATACTTGAGGATTCTTGCATCGGAACCGATTGCAGGGTTGAGGTACTTGCTCACGCCCCAGCTGTCGTTGAACAGGTTGAGGAGGTTCTTGAGGTCGAAGCCGAGCTGCAGGGTGTTGGTGCTGTTACCGATCTTGACCTTGAAGTCGTGCTTGTAGCTGATGTCGATACGGTTAACCCAAGGGGAATACACGCTGTAACCCTCGGCGTACTCGCCCTGGTGCTTGCTCAGGTAGGAATCCTTGTGCACGAATGCCATGAAACGGTCGGCGTCATCCTGGCTGACGAAGCGGAAGTCGCCATTGGCAACCTGCTCGTCGGTGGGGATGTAGATTGCATCGTAGTTGTAGCCGTCTCCGTTCATGTCGTTGGTGGTCATATAGGAGTAGTTGTAGCCGCCGCGCCAGCCCTCATAGATGAGGCTGTAGTGGTTGCCGCTCTTGTCGTGATGGGTGACGGAAGCGACCACACGGTCAGGGGTGACGTACTGCGAGTTGTGCAGCTTGATGTAGTTCGGGCCCTCGGTGGTGGGAACATAGGTGAATGCGGACTCGGCTGCGGAGCCGGGCATACCGGTGATCTCCTTGCTGACCACGTGGGTGTAAGCGGCCATCAGGCTCAAGCCCTCGATGGGAGTGGCGTTGAGGGTGATGTTGCCGGACCATCCGTAACCCTTGCTGGTGTTCTCGAGCACGAATGCCTTGGTGGCGGTGCGGAAGGTGTCGGGATAGATGGGACGGTTGTCAACGCCGTTGAAGCGTGCGAAGCCACCGACGTTCATCACGCTCCAGTCGCTGATGCACACGCCGTTGACGGTCTTGTTGAAGATGCCCTCGGCGGTGACGCTGAAGGGGAAGCTGGTCGGGAAGCTGTAGTCGATTGCAAGAGAGGTCTTCCAGACCTGAGGCATCTTGAACTTGGAATCCACGGCGCAGATTGAGGAAGGAACGGTGCCGTCCTCGGGCTTGATGGTGGAAGGATAGCCGAGCTGGACGAGCTTGTCGAGCAGGGCCTCGATGCTGGCCTTGCCTTCCTTGGTCACGAGACCACCGTTGAACACGCTCATGTCAAATCCCTTGGCCGCTGCGTTCTTGGCATTGATCTGGGCCTGGTACTGGACCATACCGCCGTTGGTGGGCATATTGGTGAAGAACACCAGGGGCAGACGGCCGCTGAACAGACCGGTGCCGCCGCGGACCTTGAGGCTCTTGTCGCCAAGGACGTCCCAGTTGAAGCCGATGCGGGGGCTGACGGTAATGTTGGCGCTGGGCCACTTGCCGGTGTCGATGTGGGTCTCCTCGAAGTTCTTGGAGGAAGGATAATAGGTGAGAGCCTTGATGGCGTTGTTGGTCATCAGGTCCTTGTTGTCGAAGAACAGACCATCGAGGCGGAGGCCGTAGGTGAGCTTGAAGCGGTCGCTCACGCTCCACTCGTCCTGCGCGTAAAGACCGGCCTTGTAGAAGGTGACGCGGGCTGCGGGGTTGGACTCGCCGTCATAACCGTAGGTCAGACACACGACCTCGGGGGTGCGGTCGTTGAGGAAGTCGTCCACGCTGTTGTAGCGGTAGTAACCGGTACCGTTGCGCATATAGGCGTTGTCGGCCATCTGATACTCGAAGCTCAGGCCTCCGGTGACCTTGTGGTCGCCGTTGTACCAAGTCAGGTCGTCCTTGATGTTGGCGATGGTGTTGTGGACTGCGTTGTTCCAGGAGAAGAGCTCATAACCGAGGGCGATGTAGTTGTCGCCGTCCTTGGCAATGTCGATGAAGGGGAACTCGTCGGAGCCGGTGCCGCGGACATCGTCAAGCTTGGAGTAGGTTGCGAGGAACTGGTTGCTGAGATTGTCGCTGATGCGGCTGTTCAGGTCAACGGAAACGGTGCTCACGATGTTCTGGATCGAATACATCGAGTTGGCATAGGACATCGAGTTCTGGGAGGTACGGTAGCTGGCGTAGCGGGTGCCGCCGTCCATCGAGGTGCCGTTGGGAGCGTTCCAGGCGTTGTTGAGGGTATAGTTGTAGCGGACTGCGAGGTGGTGCTTGTCGCTGATGTTCCAGTCGATGCGGGCGAGGACCTTGAGGTTGCTCTCGTCGGCGGGGAAGTTGGTGTAGGAACCGGTGTCGTAGCCGTACTTCTCCTTCGCGTGCTTGGAAACGGCCTCAAGGTCGGCCAGGGGGGTGCGGGAGATGTAGTTGTCGGCATCCTTCACGCCGTCCTCGGAACCGCGCCAGCGGACTGCCACGGTGGGAGTCTTTGCATACTCGGCGTTGACGAAGAAGAAGAGCTTGTTCTTGATGATGGGGCCGCCCAGGGTGAAACCGTAGATGGTGTTGCGGTCGGTGGTGCGGGCGCCGCTGATCTGCTCGCCCTCGATGGAGTCGCCGCGCATCATCTCGTTGCGGTGATACACATAGGCGCTTCCCTTGAAGGTGTTGGTACCGGACTTGGTGATTGCGTTCACGCCGCCGCCGATGAAGTTGGTCTGACGGACGTCGAACGGGGAGATCACGACCTGCATCTCGTCGATGGCGTCGATCGAGATGGGGTTGCCGCCGCCGGGCAGGTTGGAGCTGAGGCCGAAGTTGTTGTTGAAGTTTGCACCGTCCACGGTGAAGTTGGCAGTACGGCCGTCGGCACCTGCGAAGCTCATTCCGTTGCCGCCGTAGGGCGAGAGCCTGGTGACGTCGGAGATGCTGCGGCTCACGGTGGGCACAGCCTCGATCTGACCCTTGTTGATGTTGGTTGCGGCACCGGTCTTCTCGGTGGCGAACTTGGTTGAAGCGGTGGATATCACCACGACCTCGTTGAGCATCTGGGTGTCATCGGCCATCTTGGCGTTGAGGTTGTAGGCCTCGGCCAGCTGGAGGGTGACGTCGGTGTAGCTTACGGCCTGATAGCCGAGGCAGTTGACCTCCACGGTGTAGGGACCGCCGGCACGCATACCGTTGATGTAGTAACGGCCTTCGCCGTTGGCCACGGCGTAATACACGGTGCCTGAAGGCGTGTGCTGGGCGACCACGGTCGCTCCGGGAATGGGCTCTCCGCTTGCGTCGGTAATCCTACCGTTCAGCGAAGAGGTGGTGACCTGCGCAAAGGCCGGCACCATCATTACGATTGCCGCGAAAGCGGACAACAAGCATTTTAAGGTTTTGTTCATATATGAAAGGTTAAACTTGTTTTCAAACGTGCAAAATTAAGCAATATCAGTCAAAAGTTATCAACAATTAACCCAAGTTATCAACAATTTGTATTACCTTTGCCGCCGATTTGATAACGCGAGGACAGATTTGACTGCTTGCAACCTCGCCGAAATAAAAAAATGCTAAAAATATGAACTATCTTTTCACTTCGGAATCAGTTTCCGAGGGCCACCCCGACAAAGTGGCCGACCAGATTTCAGACGCCATCCTCGACGAATTCCTCCGCCAGGACCCCGAATCCAAAGTTGCCTGTGAGACCTTCTGCACCACCGGTCTCGTGCTCGTGGGCGGAGAAGTCCGCTCGGACCACGCCTACGTTGACGTGCAGGAAACCGTCCGCCGCGTAATCCGCCGCATAGGCTACACCAGGAGCGAGTACAACTTCGACGCCGACAGCTGCGGCATCCTCAGCACCATCCACGAGCAGAGCGCCGACATAAACCGGGGCGTCGTGCGCGAGAACGCCGAAGACCAGGGCGCCGGCGACCAGGGTATGATGTTCGGCTACGCCTGCCGCGACACCAGGGAGTATATGCCCCTCGCCCTCTCGCTCTCCCACAAGATTCTTGAAATCCTCGCCGAGATCCGCCGCGAGAGCCCCTCGCCGATGCCCTACCTGAGGCCCGACGCAAAGTCGCAGTTCACCGTGGAGTTCAGCGGGAGGCACAAGCCCCTGCGCGTGCACACCATAGTCCTGAGCACCCAGCACGACGAGTTCGGCACCGACGCCCAGATGCAGGCAAAGATTACGGAAGACGTCAGGAACATTCTCATACCCAGGTTGATAGCGAGCCTGCCCGAAGAAACGGCAGCCCTCTTCGACGACCACTTCATCCTCCACGTGAACCCTACCGGAAAATTCGTCATCGGCGGCCCCGCCGGCGACACGGGTCTTACCGGGCGCAAGATAATCGTCGACACCTACGGCGGGCGCGGAGCCCACGGCGGCGGAGCCTTCTCCGGCAAGGACCCCTCGAAGGTTGACCGCAGCGCGGCCTACGCCGCAAGGCACATAGCCAAGAACCTCGTCGCCGCCGGCATAGCCGACGAGTGCCTGGTGCAGCTGGCCTACGCGATAGGCGTGGCGGAGCCCGTGTCGATATTCGTCGAGACCTACGGCAGTGCGCACGTCAAGGCCCCGGGGTGCAACGGCATCTCCGACGAGAAGGGCGAGGCCACCGACGCCTACATCGCCTCCAAGATCCGGGAAATCTTCGACCTCAGGCCCGCGGCCATAGTGGAGAGGCTGCACCTCAAGGAGCCCATCTACGAGCCCACCGCCGCCTACGGCCATATGGGCAGGGAGCCTTACGAGAAGGACGGGCATCACTTCTTCAGTTGGGAGAAACTGGACTATGTTCAAAAGATAAAAGAAGTGTTCTGATTTTTTAATTTCGTTTTTCCAAAAAAGATTGCTAAATTTGTGGAAATCTTTTAGGAAGCATGAAATTCAACTCATTTTTTTCGGGGCACAAGACAGCAGCGCCCGAAACTCCCAAGGCTGAAATCTTTACAGCAAGTCCGAAAATCAACGAGGACGAGCAGGGCTTCCTGGCAGCTCTGAGCCAGGAAATCCGCACGCCCCTCACCTTCGCGTCGAACCAGATCTCACAGATTCTTGAAGAGACCCCCGCGGGCAGCGAGACATACGCAAGGCTTCAGAACATCGCCAAGCAGCACGCCCGCGTGAGCAACGTGCTCGACACCGTCATCACCGCGCAGCAGGTGGCCAGCGGCAAGCTCAGCACCGAGGTCCTCCCCTACAAGTTCAACAAGTGGGTGAGCGGGGAACTCGAGAAGTTCAAACCCCGCACCGAAGACAAGGCCCTGCGCATCTCCGTCAGCCTCGACCCGACCGTCGAGACCGCCCTCTTCGACGCCGACAAGCTCAGCCTTGTTATGGAAAATATGCTCACGGCAGCCTATTCCGAGAGCCCGATGCGCGGCAGCATCGCCGTCTCCACCTACGTGACCGAAGGCGGGATGGTCAGGTTCGCCGTTGCCGACGAAAACCTGGCGGGCAAGGATTCCGCCGGCAGCCTTGCGCTCCTGTACTCCGCGAAGATAGTCGAGCAGCTCGGCGGAAAGGCCGCCACGAGGCGCACCCGCAACGGGTCGGAGTACAGCTTCGAGATTCCTTCCTGCGTGGAGGCCGTGCAGGCTCCCGCTCCCGCCGAGCCCGAATACGAGGCCCCCGGCACCGAAGAGCCTTCACACTTCAAGTCCGACGAGCCCGAAATCGAGACCGTGGGCGACATCTCCAACGCCACAATCCTGGTCGTGGAGGACGACTACGAGATGCAGGACTACGTCAAGGACGAGCTTTCCGACGCCTGCAAGAGGGTTCTTACCGCCAGCAACGGCGTGGAGGGCCTGAAGGTCCTGGAGAACGAGGAAGTCGACGTGATAGTCAGCGACGTGATGATGCCGGAAATGGACGGCTTCGCTTTCTGCCACCGCGTCAAGACCTCCGTTTCCATAAGCCACATTCCCATAATCCTGCTCACCGCGCGCTCCGACGAGAACAGCCGCATACTCGGCTACAAGAACGGCGCCGACGACTACATCACCAAGCCCTTCGACATCAACAACCTGCTGAATTCCATCAACCGTCTCTTCCTCAAGAGGGAGCTGATCCGCAGGCAGTACGCCACCGTGTCGCCTCTCCCCGAAATCACCAAGACGACCTTCAGCTCGGCCGACGAAGAATTCCTCGACAAGTTCGAGGCCCTCGTGCGCAGCAACATCACCGACCCCGACCTCGACATCCAGACCCTGGTGGACGGTATGGGAATCAGCCGCACCGTGCTCTTCAACAAGGTCAAGCAGCTCACCGGCCTCAACCTGCAGAACTACGTCAACAAGATGAGGATGGAATACGTCATCGAACTGATGAGGAACCCCGACCTCTCGCTCGGAGAAATCGCGGAGCGTTCCGGATTCAGCAGCCCGAGGTACTTCAGCACCTCGTTCAAGAACTACACGGGCATGACCCCGTCGCAGTACAAGAGGGAAAAACTTTAGACCCCCGCCTCTGAAATGAAAATCGCTCTGATAATATGCGTGGCCGTAATAATCGCGCTGTGTGCTGTCATCGTCTTCCTGCTGCTGAAAGTCCGCGGCAAAGACGAGGAAATCAAGGCGCGCCACGCCGAAGATGAGGAGAAGCTCAAGTTCCTCCTCAACGTGAGCCACGAACTCAAGACGCCGCTGACCCTGGTCATCGGCCCGCTCGAGAGGGTCATTGGCAAGATGGAAAAGGACACGCCCGAGTACACGAAGCTCATCAGCGCCAAAAGGCAGGCGATGCGTATGCGCACGCTGATTCTCACCGTGCTCGACTCCCACAAGATCGAGGAGGGCGTGGCGACCCTCAACCCCTCCACCGTGAAGCTGAACGATTGGGTGGACGGGATTGCCGAGGACTTCCGCGACGAGATGAAATCGCACCACATCGAGCTGCAGAAGAATCTCGACGAGAAGGCGGGCCTCGTGGACATAGACTGCGACAAGCTCGTGAACGTGCTTACCAATATGTTCATCAACGCGCTCAAGCACAGCCCCAACGGCACGAAGATCACCGTCGGCACGTCCCTTTCCACCGACGGAAAGATGATACGGGTCTTCGTGAGCGACGAAGGCGACGGCCTCGGGGGCGTGGATATGACCAGGCTCTTCACCAAGTTCTACCAGGGGCACGCGCAGAAGACCGGCTCCGGCCTCGGCCTGGCCTACGCCTACAGCATCGTGAAGCTCCACAATGGCGATATGGGTGCCTACGAGAACAAGCCCGGCAAGGGCAGCACATTCTACTTCGACATTCCCGCTTAGATCACCGTAGAGAACGAATTATAGAATACCGATGGCCTGCAACCCCTTTTCCCATATTTAATGGGGTTGCAGGCCATCGGTATTCTATAATATTTTGTGCCCGAGGCGGGGCTCGAACCCGCACGTCTTTAAGGGACAAAGGATTTTGAGTCCTTCGCGTCTACCATTCCGCCACTCGGGCAGGCACGCTTTGGAGTTGCAAAGGTATTGAAAAAATGAGATTTATCAAATATTTGCCGTATCTTCGTACTCTATGCCAAAGAACACTTTCACCATATACGACCGGAACGTGGAGAGTTATGCGCTCAATCTCGCCGCAGGCGGCCCGGCCCTCGCCATCACGGCCGACGAGGAGCACAAGACCCTTCAGACAGCGGAGGAAATCTGCCGCTGGCTGATGTCGGAAGGTGCCGGACGAGATGCCCTGCTGCTTGCTGTGGGCGGCGGAGTTACCACCGACCTGGTCGGTTTCTGCGCAGCCGTGTATAAGCGCGGAGTGCGCTATGCCAACTACCCAACCACGCTCCTTGCGATGGTGGACGCCTCCATAGGGGGCAAGACCGGCTGCAACCTGGACGGATTCAAGAACCAGATTGGCGCGTTCAGGATGCCGGAGTTCACGCATTACAACGTTTCGGTCCTGAAGACCCTGCCCGAAAGGGAGTTCCGCTCCGGAGCGGCGGAAATGCTCAAGACCTTCATAATCAAGGACGGGGGTAATTACAGGAAGGCCGTGGAGGCCCTGTCCGGCGCCCCCGACTACGATGCACTGGCCCCGCTTATCGAGGCTGCGGCTGCTGTGAAGGCCGGCATAGTGAAGAAGGACCCCTTCGAGGGAGGTCTCAGAAGAGTCCTGAACCTGGGGCATACCTGGGGACACGCGGTGGAATGGCGCTTCCCCGGGAAGTATTCCCACGGAGAGGCCGTGGCAATGGGCCTGGCCGAAGCAGCCCGCATTTCCGAAGAACTCGGATTCTGCGCCACGGGCCTTGCAGCGGAAATCTGCGCCGACCTCGCATCCTGCGGCCTCCCGACCGCGCTCCCCTGCCCGAAGGAAGAACTCGCCGAGGCTGTAAGGCAGGACAAGAAGGCCGATGGAGGCAAAATCAACTTTATAATAATCAAGAACATAGGCAAAGTGGCCACCACTTTGATCCCTGCACCGTAGAAGTATGATCTGCACCTGCATCCAGAACAAGAACTTCAATCAGATAAAGGAAATCCTTGCCCGCCCCGAAGTGGAAATGGCGGAGATAAGGCTGGACCTCTGCACGCTTTCCGATGAGGAAATCCGCGAACTCTTCAGCGAGTCCGAGACGCCGCTTGTGGCCACCTGCCGCGGGAACGAAAGGAAGTTGGAAATCGCAATAGAGGCCGGTGCCCAGTACGCCGACCTTGAAATTGAGGCTCCGGCGCAGGAGAGCAAACGCTTCCAGAAATGCTGCCTCCGCTACGGCACAACGATAATCCGCTCCTACCACAACAACGAGTGCACCCCGGAGGACGGGGTCCTGCAGATGGCCCTGGCCCGCTGCTTCCGCTACGGCGCGCAGATTGCCAAAATCGTCACCGCCTTCAGGGAAGAGTCCGACGTCGAAAGGCTGGAAGGGCTGTACAGCGTGGTGCTGGAAGGAGTCAGCAGTATGGAAGGGCGGCTCATTGCCTTTGCGATGGGCTCCGGGGGAAGGAGCACCAGGATGGAGTGTCTGCGCCGCGGCGCTCCCTTCACCTACGCGGCCCTCGCCGAAGGAGAGGAAGTGGCTCCCGGCCAATGGACTGCGGCGCAGATGTACCGCAGCCTCTACGGAACCCGCAGGCCCTTTGTCAGGACCGGGCTTGAAATGCCTGCCTCAAAGAGTTTCGCGCAGCGGGCCATCGTGGCGGCGGCCCTCGCCGAGGGTACCACGCGGCTGGACGGCTTCAGCCCTTGCGCCGACTCCGAAGCAGCCATCGATGTTGCAAGGCAGCTCGGCGCCACAGTGGAAAGAAGCGGAAGGGCCCTGACAATCAAGGGGGCCGGCCCTATGGACAAACCGCTGGGGCTCAAGAAGATAAACACCGGGGAGTCGGGGCTTCTCACAAGGCTCTGCATACCCCTGATGGCGGCTCTGAACGGAGAATCCGCAACCGTCGAGGGCAGCGGGACCCTGCTTAAAAGGCCCCTTGAGGACGCCGGCGGAATAATGGCGGCCTTCGGGGTACTGCTCTCCAACGAAGGAGAGGCAGGCGCCGCCTCCCGCGAACTCTTCGTCCCGCTGAAGGTGAAGGGCAAGCTCATTCCCGGCACGGCCGACGTCTGCGGCAAAGGCGGCTCGCAGCTCATAAGCGGCCTGCTGATGACCCTGCCGCTCTGCGCAAAAGACTCCTTCCTGTACGTGAGCGAACCCCGCAGCATACCGTATATGTACATCACCCTTGACGTGCTGCGGCACTTCGGAATCCAGACCAGGTCCGAGATGGAGGGCGACGCGCAGATGCTGGAGCAGCAGGACTGGTCCTACTGCTCCGGAGTGAGCTTCAAGATTCGCGGCGGGCAGCATTACCGCGCGGCCGACTTCAGCATAGAAGGCGACTGGAGCGCCGCCGCCAATTTCCTCGTTGCCGGAGCCGTTTTCGGGAACGTGGAAATCAGCGGGCTCGATATGAAATCGCTGCAGGCCGACCTTACGATAATCGACATCCTTGTGGAGGCCGGAGCCATAGTTTCCCAGGTGGAAGGGGCCGACGGACGGGACTGCATAGCCGTGCATAAGGCTCCGCTGGACGCATTCAACACCGACCTCAACCACGCTCCCGACCTCTTCCCCGCCGTGGCGGTGCTGGCAGCATTCTGCGCCGGCGAAAGCCGCATCTCCGGAGTCGGCCGGCTGTCTTCCAAGGAAAGCGACCGCGGGCAGGCAATACTCTCGATGCTCACTCAGATGGGCGTGGAGGCATCAATCTGCGCCGACGACCTTGTGGTCTGCGGAGAATCCCTGTCGGGAAGGCTGCTGCGCGGAAGGCTGCTCAAGGGCGGCCGGTACACATCCAACCACGACCACCGTATGGTGATGGCCCTGAAGGTGGCCTCCCTGGGAGCAGAAAGCCCCGTCATCATCGATGACGAGGCCTGCGTCGGGAAATCATTCCCGGATTTTCTGAAGGTGTTCGGTCAGATCTGATTACTCAGCTGCCTGCTCCTGCTGGGCTTCTGCCTGCGCGGGCTCTTCGGCCTTCTTTGCGCGGCTGCGGCGGGTGCTCTTCTTGGCGGCCTTGGGGGCGGAAGCGAGAGCTGCCTCATTGAAGTCAACAAGCTCGATCAGAGCCATATCGGCTGCGTCGCCCTGGCGGAAGCCAAGGTGAAGGACGCGGGTGTATCCACCCGGGCGGTCTGCAATCTTGGGAGCAACGGTGCGGAACAGTTCGTTCACGGCCTCTTTGTTCTTAAGATAGCTGAACACCATTCGACGGCTGTGAGTGGAATCCTCCTTGGACTTGGTGATAAGCGGCTCCACATAGGTCTTCAGGGCCTTGGCCTTGGCGACGGTGGTGGTGATGCGCTTTTCCATAATCAGGGAGCAAGCCATGTTGGCGAGGAGGGCCTTGCGGTGACCGCTCTGACGACCAAGATGATTTACGGCTTTATTGTGTCTCATTATTGTTCAATTTTTTTGGGCTTCGGTTCAATATTATACTTGGTAACGTCCATTCCGAAAGAGAGCTTCATCTTCTCTACCAGCAGGTCTATCTCGTTGAGGGACTTGCGGCCGAAGTTGCGGAACTTCATAAGCTCTGCGCGGCTGTAGGACACGAGGTCGGCGAAGGTGTCGATGTCGGCTGCCTTGAGGCAGTTGAAGGCACGTACCGAAAGGCCCATGTCGGAGAGCTTGGTGAGAAGAAGATGCCTCATACGGAGAGACTCCTCGTCCAGTTCCTTGCTGTCGATCACCTCGGTGCTCTCGATCGCCATTTTCTTGTCGTCGGTGAAGAGCTTGAAGTGATAGATGAGGATGTTGGCAGCCTCCTGCAGGGCGGAGTTGGGCGAGATGGAGCCGTCCGTCACGATCTCAAGATTCAGCTTCTCGTAGTCAGTCTTCTGCTCCACGCGCCAGTTCTCGACGCTCCAGTTGACCTTGCGGATAGGAGTGTAGATGGCATCGACGGGAATGGTTCCGATGGGAGTGTTCTCGTCGCGGAGTTCCTCGGAGGGAACGAAGCCGCGGCCCTTGGTGATGACGATCGAGATTTCGATCTTCACTGAAGGCTCGAGAGAGCAGATATGCTGATCCGGATTCAACACCTTGAAAGAAGACAATCCTTTGGAGATATCCTCTGCTGTGAACTCCTTCTTGCCGCTGATGACGATGTTCGCCGTTTCGGTATCAACAGTCTCGACCATACGGCGGAAGCGGACCTGCTTGAGATTCAGGATGATGTCCTGCATACCCTCGATGACACCGGGGATGGTCTGGAACTCGTCCTGAACGCCTTCGATCTTGATCTGGCTGATTGCGAAACCTTCCAGCGAGGCGAGGAGAATGCGGCGAAGAGCATTGCCGATGGTCTGTCCGTATCCGGGCTCGAGGGGCCTGAATTCGAAGCGGCCGACGGTCTCGGTGCTTTCGAGCATTATAACCTTGTCGGGTTTCTGAAATGCTAAGATTGCCATATTTGTAAGGTGTTAATTATTATTTGCTGTAGAGGTCGACGATGAGCTGCTCGTTGATGTTCTCAGGAATCTCCGCACGGGTGGGAGTGTTGAGGAACTTGCCGCTTAGGGCCTTGGTGTCGAACTCGATCCAGGAGTACTTGGTCACGGAAGCGACGCTGTTCTGGATGACCTCGAGGCTCTTGCTGCGCTCGCGCACCGCGATGGTGTCGCCGGCCTTCACGAAAGTGGAGGGGATGGAGCAGACCTCACCGTTGAGGGTGATGTGATGGTGGCTCACAAGCTGGCGGGCAGCTGCGCGGGTGGGAGCGATGCCGCAACGATAGACAACGTTGTCGAGACGGCACTCAAGGAGGATGATGAGGTTCTCACCCTTCTGACCTGCCATACGGGAAGCCTTGTCGTAAGTGTTGTGGAACTGACGCTCGAGAACGCCGTACATATATTTGACTTTCTGCTTCTCCTTGAGCTGGGTGCCATACTCCTTGGTCTTCTTGCGCTTTGAAGCGAGACCGTGCTGTCCGGGAGGATAGTTGCGCTTGTCGAGATATTTGTCGCCGCCGAAAATGGGCTCGCCGAACTTACGGGCGATCTTGGTGCTGGGACCTGTGTATCTTGCCATAATTCTTTGACTTTTAAAAATTAAACTTTACGACGACCCTTGGGTCGGCAACCGTTGTGGGGCATAGGGGTCACATCGACGATTTCGGTAACGATGATACCTGCGTTGTTGATGGTACGGATTGCAGACTCACGGCCTGCACCGGGACCCTTCACATAGCACTTGACCCTGCGGAGGCCGGCGTCGAAAGCAGTCTTTGCTGCATCCTCCGCTGCCATCTGGGCTGCATAGGGAGTGTTCTTCTTTGAACCGCGGAAACCGCACTTGCCGGCAGAGCCCCAGCTGATGACCTGGCCCTGGGCATTGGTGAGGGACACGATGACGTTGTTGAAGGTTGATGAAATATGAGCCTCGCCATAAGCTTCAACCTTGACAACCCTCTTGGATGTTGTAGTTTTCTTTGCCATAATTCATCAATTTTTACTTGGTTGCCTTCTTCTTGTTGGCAACGGTCTTCTTGCGACCCTTGCGGGTACGAGCGTTGTTCTTGGTGCTCTGGCCGCGTACAGGGAGACCTGCGCGGTGGCGGATGCCACGATAGCAGCCGATGTCCATAAGACGCTTGATGTCCATCTGGACAGAGGAACGGAGCTCACCTTCGATCTTGTAGTTTTCGTTGATCTCGGCGCGGATCTTGGCGACCTGCTCGTCGTTCCAGTCACCAACTTTGATGGTGGGATCGATACCGCACTTCTCAAGAATCCTCTTGGCTGAAGAGCGACCGATACCGAAGATATAGGTCAGACCTATCTCTCCGTGTTTGTTGTTGGGTAAATCAACACCAGCAATTCTTGCCATAATTATACTTTATTAATTTATTACCGTTGATTAATTCTGGCGCATCTTGAACTTGGGGTTCTTCTTGCAGATGACATAGAGGCGGCCTTTGCGCCTTACAATCTTGCAATCTTCGCTGCGCTTCTTGATGGATGTCTTGACTTTCATATCCGTGAGTTTTATTTGTATCTGAAAGATATTCTGCCTTTGGTCAAATCATAAGGTGAAATTTCCACTCGCACTTTGTCGCCCAGAAGAATATGGATGAAGTTCATGCGCATCTTGCCGGAAATGTTGCACAGCAGGACGTGACCGTTCTCAAGCTCTACTTTGAACATAGCGTTGGGAAGGGTCTCTATAACCTTTCCATCTTGTTCTATCGCTACTTGTTTAGACATTAAAAAATTACACTTTAAAAATTGATCTTGCCATCTTTCTCAATGAAATCGAAGGTAGAAAGCTGCTCGGCGTGGCCTTTCCGGACAACAACCGTAAGTTCGTAGTGGGCGGACTTCCTGTGGTCGGAGGTGTGGACTGCCCAGCCGTTTCTGGCCAGATAGACAGCCTTGCCGCCTGCGTTGATCATCGGTTCGATACAGATAACCATACCGTCGACGAGGTGAGTGCCTCTGCCGGGGCGCCCGTAATTGGGAACGCCGGGGTTTTCGTGCATCTCCCTGCCGATACCGTGACCTTCGAGTTCGCGAACCACAGAGAAGCCGTTGGCTTCAACATACGATTGCACCGCGTATCCGATATCTCCAACCCTTGCACCTGCCACAGCCGCCTCGATGCCCTTGTAGAGCGAGGCCTTCGTAACGTCGAGAAGCTTTCTGGTGTTCGCATCCACCTCCCCGACGGGGAAGGTGTATGCGGAATCACCGTTGTATCCCTTGTACAAAGTACCTATGTCGGCAGTGAAGATGTCGCCCTCCTTGAGGACATAGTCGGACGGAAAACCGTGCACGACGACATCATTCACGCTCGCACAGATTGCGGCAGGAAAGCCATCATAACCAAGGAAGCTCGGAACTGCTCCGTTGTCGCGAATGAAAGTCTCGGCCACCCTATTCAACTCTTTGGTTGTCACACCAGGAGCGACCGCCTTACCGACTTCCGCCAAGGTCTTGGAGACCAGTATGGCATTCTCGCGAAGGAGCTCGATTTCCTCCTCGGTCTTAGGCTTTACCATCTTACCTTGAATTTTTCAAAGATCTACATACCTGACCTGCCGCTCAGACGGCCGGTCTTCATCAGACCGTCGTAGTGGCGCATCAGCAAATAACTTTCCACCTGCTGGAGAGTGTCGAGGACAACACCCACAAGAATCAGGAGCGAGGTACCGCCGTAGAAGCTTGCGAACTGGTTGTTGACACCGCAAATCATTGCGAATGCAGGAAGAATGGCTATGAGGCCGAGGAAGATGGAACCGGGGAGGGTCACGCGGCTCATTATGGAGTCGAGATATTCCACGGTCTTCTTGCCGGGCTTCACGCCGGGGATGAATCCTCCGTTGCGCTTCATATCCTCAGCCATCATGGTGGGGTTCACGGTAACGGCTGTGTAGAAGTAGGTGAAGATCACCACGAGGAGGAAGAAGATGAAGTTATACCAGAAGCCCTGGTAGTTGCTCAGAGTGGCTGCGAGTCCGCGGGTTGCATCCCAGCGGGAGAAAATCAGCGGGAAGAGCATCAGTGCCTGGGCAAAGATGATAGGCATAACGCCGGCGGCGTTGATCTTGAGGGGGATGTATTGGCGCACTCCGCCGTACTGGCGGTTGCCGACAACCCTCTTCGCATACTGTACGGGAACCCTGCGGACTGCCTGTACGAGCGCGATTGCCGCGATGATCACGAAGAACCAGATTACGAGTTCCACAATGAGGAGGAGGGCACCGCCGTTGGTGGCGGCGAACTTCTCGGCGACCTCGGCTACGAGAGCATAAGGGAGGCGGGCCACGATACCGATCATGATGATGATGGAGATACCGTTGCCTATGCCGCGGTCGGTTATGCGCTCACCGAGCCACATCACGAACATGGAACCTGCCATGAGGATGATTGTGGAGACAAGATTGAAGATGAAGTTGCTCCAGCCGAGCTGGTTGACTGCGACGAACGCGCTTCCGGGGATCTGTCCGTGAAGGGCAGCCATATAGGCGGGACCCTGGATGCAGATGATGAGGATGGTGAGCCACCTGGTCATCTGGTTCATCTTCTTGCGGCCGCTCTCGCCCTCCATCTGCAGTTTGCGGAAGTAGGGGACGAAAACGCCGAGCAACTGGATGACGATGGATGCCGAGATGTACGGCATCACGCCAAGCGCGAAGATCGAAGCGTTGCCGAACGCGCCGCCCGAGAACATGTTCAGAAGGCCCACAAGGCCCTTCTGGGAAGTCTGGGCGAGGCTGGAGTCGGCAAGGAGGGTGGCGTCTATACCGGGAATCACCACGAAGCATCCGAGTCGGTAGACAAGGAGCAACAGGCAGGTATAGACGATCCTCTTGCGGAGTTCCTCGATCTTGAAGATGTTCTTTATTGTCTCTATGAACTTCTTCATAAGATTACTCGATTACGACTGCCTTTCCGCCGGCAGCCTCGATTTTTTCGATTGCTGATTTTGAGAAGGCGTCGGCGGTCACGGTGATGGCGCTCTTGATTTCGCCGTTGCCGAGGACCTTGATGAGGTCGGACTTGGCCATCAGGCCGGCGGCCATGATCTCATCGGGACCGATTTCGTTCACACCGAGTTTTCCGGCGATTGCCTCGATTGCGGAGACGTTCACTGCGAGATACTCGACGCGGGTGGGATTCTTGAAGCCGAACTTGGGAAGACGACGCTGAATAGGCATCTGACCGCCTTCAAAGCCGATCTTGTGGGAGTAACCGGAACGCTGTCCGGCACCGTTCATACCGCGGGTGGAAGTACCGCCCTTGCCAGAACCCTCGCCACGACCGACGCGCTTGCTTGAATGGGTTGCACCGGCTGCGGGTGCGAGATTGTTAAGTTTCATATCGTGTCCTCCTTAGTCTATAACTTCTACTTTGCAGAGGTGCTGGACCTTCTGGACCTGACCCTCGTTGATGGGGTTCTTCTCGACCTCTACAGTCTGATGCATGCGGCGCAGGCCGAGGCAACGAAGGGTGTTCTTGAGGCCCTGGGTGCTGCCGTTGCTGCTCTTGATCTGGGTGATTTTTAACTTTGCCATAATTCAAGTCCTCCTGTTAGCCGTTGAATACCTTGTTCATGGGGATGCCGCGAAGTCCGGCAACGGTATATGCGTCACGCATATTGGTGAGGGCGGTGATGGTGGCCTTCACGAGGTTGTGGGGGTTGGATGAACCCTTGGACTTCGCGAGCACGTTCTGGATACCTGCCGACTCGAACACTGCGCGCATTGCACCGCCTGCCTTCACACCGGTACCGGGGGCTGCGGGCTTCATGAACACGCGGGAACCGCCGAACTTGGACTCCTGCTCGTGAGGGATGGTGGTGTTGATGACGGGAATCTTCACGAGATTCTTCTTTGCATCCTCCACGCCCTTCGCGATGGCGGCGGTAACTTCGTTAGCCTTACCAAGACCATAACCTACAACGCCGTTTTCATCACCAACGACTACGATGGCGGCAAAGCGGAAGTGACGACCACCCTTGGTAACCTTGGTCACGCGCTGGATGGCGACCAGTCTGTCCTTGAGCTCAAGGTCAGAGGTCTTTACTCTTTTAACATTTGTATTTGCCATAGTCTTTTCGATTAGAATACGAGGCCGCCTTCACGGGCAGCGTCTGCCAAACTTTTAACTCTTCCGTGGAAAAGGTAACCGCCACGATCGAAGCAGATGGTGGTGATGCCCTTTGCGAGAGCGCGCTCTGCGATGGCCTTGCCGACCATTGCCGCGGCCTCGATGCCGGATTTGCCCTTGCACTGTGCTGCAAGCTCCTTGTCGTTGGAAGCGGCAGCTACGAGAGTCTTGCCCTGCTCGTCATCCACGATCTGCGCGTAAATCTGCTTGTTGCTGCGGAAAACGACCATACGGGGACGCTCTGCAGTGCCGTTGACGTGCTTGCGGATGCGGTAGTGGATTCTTCTTCTTCTTTCAATTCTGTTGAGTGCCATAATTCTGTCCTCCTAATTATTTAGCGGATGCGGTCTTGCCGGCCTTGCGGCGGAGCTGCTCACCGACGAACTTGATACCCTTGCCCTTATAAGGCTCCGGTGCACGGAATGAACGGATCTTGGCTGCAACCTGGCCGAGAAGCTGCTTGTCGCAGCTCTTGAGGATGAGCTTGGGGTTCTCGCCCTTGCGGACATCGGGAACCTCTGCCTTGATCTCGGGAGGGAGCATCATCTGAATCTCGTGGGAGAAACCGAGGGAGAAGACCAGAAGCTGGCCCTGTGCTGCTACACGGAAACCTACGCCGACGAGTTCCTGCTGGGTGGTGAAACCCTCGGAAACACCTACGACCATATTGTGGACGAGGGCGCGATAGAGGCCGTGCATCGAGCGGTGACGAGGCTGGTCGTCGGGACGCTCGAACTTGATCTGATTGTCCTCAATGGTGACCTTGATGTCGGGATCGACCTTCTGAGTCAGCTCACCAAGAGGTCCTTTAACCTTCACAACGTTGCCGTCCTCGAGCTTGACGCTCACGCCGGCCGGAAGGTTTACAGGCAATTTACCAATTCTTGACATTGTGTGATGATTTAAATATTAGTATACGTAGCATAAAACTTCACCGCCGACGCCGAGCTCCTTGGCTTCCTTGTCGGTGATGACGCCCTTGGAAGTGGAGAGGATGGCGATTCCGAGGCCGTTGAGCACACGGGGCATATCTTCCACGCCGGTGTACTGACGCAGACCGGGGGTGCTGGCGCGCTCGATCTTCTTGATAGCGGCGACCTTGGTCTGGGGGTGGTACTTAAGGGCGATCTTGATGGTATTGTAAGGCGTGCCTTCAACTACCTTGTAGCTGAGGATGTAGCCCTTCTCGCAAAGGATCTGGGTAATGGCCTCCTTCATCTTGGAAGAGGGAATCTCCACCACCTTCTTGCCTGCCATATAGGCGTTGCGGATCCTGGTGAGATAATCTGCAATGGGATCAGTCATATCTTTAATTCTTTAATTTTTACCAACTTGCCTTCTTTACGCCCGGGATGAGGCCGTTGCTGGCCATCTCACGGAACTGGATGCGGCTCAGACCGAACGCCCTCATATATCCCTTCGGACGACCGGTGAGGGAACAACGGTTGTGCAGACGGACTGAAGAGGAGTTCTTGGGGAGCTTGTCGAGAGCTGCCCAGTCACCGGCCTCCTTGAGAGCCTTTCTCTTTTCTGCGTACTTGGCGACGAGTTTTGCGCGCTTTACCTCGCGGGCTTTCATTGATTCTTTTGCCATAGTATCTTATTTGTTATGTTTCTTGA
>R05__coassemble_150_pt1 | contig 38522 bp, 24 predicted proteins | sample R05__metabat2_high_PE_021 | metagenome-assembled genome bin R05 | reverse complement strand
CAGTCTCGCCGCTCCCGCCGGCGCCTCCGACCGCTCCACAAACGAAAAAAATCAGCAACAATGAAGATACTGTACTTTCACGGCTTTGCCTCGTCGGGAGCGACGGGCACCGCACAACTCCTCCAGAAGATGCTCCCAGACGACGAGGTCGTGGCCCCCGACATTCCGATGGACCCCGCCGAGGCGCTCCCATACCTTAAGGAATTCGTTGCCGAACAGAATCCGGACATCATAATCGGCACCTCTATGGGCGGAATGTACGCCCAGCAGATGAGGGGCTTCCGCAAGATATGCGTGAACCCGTCGTTCAATATGTCCAGGATGTCGAAGGTCCTCAAGCCCGGCGTGCACAAGTACCTGAACGGCCGCAAGGACAACGCCAAGGAATTCAAGATTTCCAAGGAGACCATCCAGCACTACTTCGTGATGGAGCGCAGCCAGTTCGAGGGCATCACCCCCTGGGAAAAAGAAAACACCTGGGGATTCTTCGGGATAAACGACGAATTCCCCAGCTGTTATGATCTTTTCAAGAAGTATTATCCGAACGCAAGCCGCTTTGACGGAGGCCACCAGCTCAACGAGAAGGTCCTGCGCACGGTGGTCCTTCCGTTGGTGCAGAAGCTCAGATAATCACTGGCTGATCTTTGCCACAATCTCAAGGTTGAAGGTAAGGACGACCTCCTTGCCGTTGGCACTGTTCGTGAACTTGTTGCGGATGGTGCCCTTCTGCCCGAGTTCCACACCCTCGACCGCCTGGCCGATGTTGAAGAAGAGGGGAGCGGTGCCGTCCCATTCGGCGAATGCGAACCAGTTGTCGGCCTTCCAGGAGCAGACGTTTCCGGCTGCGTCGTACCAGCAGCCGTAGTTGTTGGCGGTATTGCCGATTGCGCTCTCCGAGCCGTCGGCATTGATGCCCACATAGGTTATGGAGTCGCCGATTTTGTTCACAAGGGCGTCGAAGTCATTGATTCCCAGGGCCTTGCAGAATGCATCCTCGTCAATCTCCACCGTGAGGGCACTATAGTCGGTGCAGAGCTTCTCCTGAACGTTGTAAGTGAGGCCGTCGGCCCCAACCGTATAGGCTGCCCATTCTCCGGCTCCCACAAGCGTGACCGTTATGTCGAGGGGGCAGAGCACCGACGCCGTGGCCAGACCTCCGTGGAGGACGTATTTGGAGTCGGCCTCGCACTTCTCGGGCACCTGCCCGATGCTGAACATCAGCGAGGAGGCCGTAAAGTCGACGAACAGGCAGGCATCATCGTCGGATGCGCTGCAGACGTAACCCTCTGAGTTGAAATAGAATCCGCTCTTGGAGGTATAGGCGCGGGGTCCGAAAGCCCTGGAGCCGTCGGCCTTGAGGCCATAGAAGGTGATGTCGGAAGGAACTTTCTTCTCCCCGAAGGCGGCGAGCACGCTGTTCTTGTCCAGGGCCGCTCCGGTGGTTCCGTACGATTCGTCGAATTCCACTTCGGCCTCGAGCGCCATAGCTCCGACCTCAGTTGCGGAAGAATAGTCGGTGTAGCCGAAGTCGAGCTTCGGGGATGCATTTTCTTTCTGGCAGCCGGCAAAAGCCAGAATGCCTGCAATAAAAGCTATAACTGTCTTTTTCATAACGCCTTACAGTTTTTTGCCGGTCCAGTTGAACCAGTCGCCGTACACGTTGGCGGGATAGGCGCCGTCGCTGAGCTTCAGGCGGTAGTCGTAGTGGTTCTTGCGGATGTTCTCGTGCTTTGTGAAGGTATAGTCGAGGTTGCAGACAACCGCGAACACAATGCCGCGTGCGGGCTTGTATTTGTCGAAGTTAAGAGTGCAGCTGCCCTCGCTGAAGGGCTCGGAATAGACCGTCGTGCCGTCTTCGGTGCGGTAGCAGAGCTGGCAGCTCATATTCTCCGTGGTGGAAATCTCGCCGTTGGGCTTGAAGCAAACGGTGAGGGGAGATTCCTCCACGGCGATGGGGACTATGTTGGCGCCGGTCCAGCCGGGAGCGGTGGCAAGGTCGGGAGCCAGCCAGCCTTCCTCGTCTTCTGAGAGGGGAGCGTAGGGCGTGCAGCGCCAGGGGGTGCTTTCCACGCTCCAGGACTCGCTCTCTATGATGTATCCCTGATAGGTATTGTAGGTGTGGTTCACGGCCTTGGTGTATTTGCCGAGGTCGCAGAGGGCCAGCCTTGCACGGTATTCCTGGATCATCGTGTGCATCTTTTCCTCGCCGATTTCCTCTGCGATTCCCTCCAGGACGTAGCCGGTGCAGTTCATCCATACCCAGGGAACTGCCATATAGTCCACTATCTCGCCCAGGAAGGTGGGGAAGAGCTCGGAGTACTGCACTCCGCCGATTACCTTGCGCACGTTGCCGGGGGTGGAGCCGATGACGCCCTGGGCGCCGGGGCCGCCGAACGAACCGTCGGTGAGCCAGCCGGAGTAGCATTCTATGGGCATAAACGGGGCCATAATGGAACCCATCGACAACCAGCCGAAGTCTTCGGCGTCATATTCCTTGCCGTAGTTCTGCTCGTAGGTCATAGTGGCCTGGAGCCAGCAGTTGGCGCCTTCGTGGAACCAGGAGGCCTTGCGGCAGCCGGGCATCGAGGCGAACACGGCGTGGATTCCCTCGTGCACCATCGCGCTCATCTGGCTCTCCCTGTCGGAATAGGGGCAGGCAGGGTCGAAGCAGTACACGGGATAATAGGAGGCGAGGATGATAGGGTAGGTTGTGCCGCCCACGCCCACTGAGCTCTGCCAGCCGCCGAGTTCTGTATTGGAGGCGGAGTCGGTGCTAAGGCCGGAGCCGTAGAGGAACACCGCGCTGCGGTAGCCTTTCTGGGGAGCCAGGTCGCGGGGCCAGCCCATCACGTCGGAGATGTAGCTGAAGTCCTTGTCGAGGCGGGCGAGCATCTCCTTTGCGGCGGTTTCGTTGTCCTTCACGAGGGAATTGGCCTTCTTGCCTACGAAGAACGACCACCATTCGCCCTCATACTGCTTGTAGAGGTTGGAGGAGTAGGGGAGATTCTTCGTGGGCTTCTCGCACTTGTTGTCCTGCTCGTTGAAGTTGTAGTGGATTGCCTGGTTCCAGTCCGGCCATTGAGTGAACACGGCGTCGGTGATGTTGGGCTGGGGCACGTCGGGTGTGCTTTTCTGCTGGCAGCCGCAGAGTGCGGCGGCCAGCAGTACGGCAACGATGGTGGTATAGGTTTTATTCATATTATTTTCCGTTTGGCTTGGTGCCTGTGAACTTGGCTTCCCAAGGCCATTTGTTGTCCTGGGTGTCTTCTTCGTTGCTGTCGACCCAGGATTTGCGCTCGTAGTTCTTGGGAGCGCCGCTTACCACGAACCATAGTTTCTTGGAGTCGGAGGGAACGTCGAAGGTGGCGGTTCCCTCGTTGTCGGAGAAGATGTCGGAGTAGGTTGTGCTGCCGTCGGAGTTGTAGCTCACGAAGCCATAGCGCCAACCGGCGAGGGTAGCGGAACCGGCGATGTATTTGCTGCCGGTCATCGAGAACAGGCCCTTGAAGTCGGCCGTGACGGTCTTGCCGGCGGCGGAAGTCATCAGGAAGGCGTTGGAACCGGTGGTCTCGGGGGCGTACTGGTCGGTGATGCGCCAGTATTCGCCGTCTTCCTTGAGGTTGTTTGCCGAGATGGCGGTCTTGCCGATGTAGTTCTTGCCGTAGGAGCGCACTTCGTCGAAGTCGAAGGTCATACAGTGAGCGGCATATTCCCACATAGAGTCGTTGAACTGCGCCGTGTCGTATCCCATAAGGCGCATATAGGTCTCGCATGGATCCTCGGGGTATTCCGCGTTGCGCCAGAGCTTGCCGATGAAGCTGATGTCGTTCTGCTGGCACCACCACCACTGGATGAAGTAGTTGGCGTAGCGGGGTCTGGGATGGATTATATGGAGCCTCGTCGAGGAGAAGAATTCGCTTGAATAATAGGAACTGAAGGCCTCGGCCTTGTAGTCGTGGGCCTTGCTGAAGGTCTGGAAACTCTGCCACTGCGCGCACTGCTCCCACCAGGCGCAACCGCCGTCGCCCTTGTTTCCGAATCCGTAGCGCCAGCCGGGGCCCTGAAGACCGCTGGCATTGAGAGCGGCGCTGCCGGTGATGCCCTTGCCCTTGAGCCAGTCGCAGAATGTCATATACTGGAAGGCGTGGCCTATCTCGTGGGCGATGGTGCTGCCCACGGGCTGGCAGGTGCTGGGGTTGACCCAGAGCGCGCCGACGCTGTTGTCGTAGCCGGAACCGGTGGCCAGCCATTCGCTCTGGTAGAGGATGTAAATCTCGAACATATAGTCGTCGAGAACCGATTTTCCTTCGCCGACGTCGCAGAACTTGAGCGTGTTCACGTTCATTTCATAGTACTCCTCCGCTTTCTGCAGGAGGTCGTCTATATCGACTTTCATCGACGAACTCTTGGCAGTGGTGGGCCAGGTGTCTTCTATCCCGAGTTCACTGCCGTACAGGCCGTATTCGCCGTATTGCTTGTCCCAGAAGACCACCACGTGCTCGGTGTGCTTGCTGCGCACCCAGCTCCATTTGCTGTCGGAGCGGAGCATATCGAAGTCGAATTCCTGGGGTTTGTAGTATCTTGCCATTTCAGGAACGTCGTCGGCGGTCAGAACCAGGCATTTGCCGCTCTGGGTAATGGTGAATTTCTTTGAGCTGGCGCCGGAGTAAATCTTGAATTTGGCGGTGCGCTCTTCATATCCGTTGTCTTCGGTGGCCTTGAAGGTCAGTTTTACGGCTTTGCTGCTGTTTCCGCTGGTCTTGCTCGGCTCGAGCCAGGTCTGCTCCTGCTTGTCGACCGACTTCAGGGTCCATTCGTGGTCCACGCTGAAGCGGACCAGGACTTCGGAGTCCTTGTCGCCGCCGAGGTCGAACGATGTTCCGTTGGAGAAGTTGATTGTTGCCTCGTAGTCGTCGTCCACCACTTCCGGCTCGTCGGGTTCGTCGGGGGTGACTTCAGGGTCTGCCTTCACGCAGCAGACTGCCAGCAGGGCCGCGGCCATCGCCGCGAATATGAAATGCGTCTTTCTCATTTTCATTGTTTAAGAAAAATCAGGGGGTGGGGCCGTGCCCCGCCCCCTGATTGTGAAAGTTCCGATTGTTATTCAGTTACGGTGAGGGTGAATTTAACGGTAACGTGCGTCATCGCATCAAGGTCGGCGAGGCGGAAGAGTGCGCTGTAGCTTTCTTCTTTAAGGGCGTGCTCGGGATAGACTCCTGTGGCGAGGCCGAGGAAGTTGTCGTTGTCATCATAGCTGGGCTCGAAGAAGAACACGGCGTCTTCGCCCCAAGAGGTGATTTCTCCGTCTGCGGTGTACCAGAAGCCTCCGTTGGAGGTGTAGGAGGCGCCGCCCTCGTTGTCGAGGATGGTGAAATCGGTGGTGCCGAGGTAGTCGTTCAGGATAGAGGTGATATCGACAGTCTGTCCGCTGTATCCGGCAGCGAGGGTCTGGCTGGCATTGAGGGTTGCATAACCGATTTCGGTCGTGTCATAAGCCTTCTGCTCGTCAACGGTGAGGTTGAAGGTCAGAACGCAGGTCTGCTCGCCGAGCTTGAGGCCGAAGTTGACGGTGTTGACCTCGCCGGGCTCGCCCCAAAGGCCGCAGCCGAAGGTGTTGTCGCCACGATATTCAATGTAGGCGTTGAAGTCCTCGCTTCCCCAGCTGGTCACGTCGCCGGTGCTGCTGTACCAGTAACCGTTGTTGGCGGTGAAACCTCCTCCGTCATAGACGCTGCCGTCGGCATTGATGCCCACGAGGTCGCAGTCGTCGATGCTGAGATTCTCCACTCCGAGAGCCGCGCAGATGGCTGCGATGTTGTTCTCGGTGAGAACGTATTCGCTCTCGCCGGCCTCATAGGAAACGAGAACGTCGATGGTGGTGTAGTCGATTCCGGGAATCTCGACGGCAACGTAGATGGCGTATGCGTCCATTGTGTCGGGGTTGGTGAATGCGATTGCACCGTAGCACATCTGGCCTGCGAGGGTTTCGTCGGGAAAGTTGCAGAAGGACCAGTAGCCGTTGTCGTAGTTGATGTCGATACCGCAGCCTTCTCCCCAGCCCATCACGTCGCCGTCAATGGAGAACCAGAAGTTGGTGCCGGGATTTGCATAGACGCTGTCGTCGGAGTTGATTGCATAAACGACGGCATCTTCGACGGAGCAGCCGATGCAGGAAGCGACGGCGTCGAGGTCGATGTCTTCCTCGATGGAGTATGCGGAGTAGTCGCCGTCATATTCCTTGGTGTAGGTGAGAATCTGGCTGTCGATAATGTTGAGGTCGATGTCCTTGGGAGCGACGATGTCGAAAATCATCTCGACATAGCAGTAGAGGTCCTTTTCGTCGGCATCCTCGGCGTCCTTCTGGAAGAAATAGGTGGCCTTGACCTGGTCGCCTGCGGCGTAGGAGTTGTGGCTGGGATAGAAACCGACGGCAAAGTCCCACATTGCGGCGAGGTTCTCCTCACCGGGATCGTCGAGACCCCATTCGCAGAGGCTCTCGTGGTAGAACACGGCGTCATCGCCCCAGGTGCACACTGCGGAGTTGGCGTCCATCCAGCAGCCGAAGTTGTTGGAGGATGAAGGGCAGAAGTTCATCTGGTCGTGGTCGTTGCCTGTGCACACGCCGAAGTTGATAGTGTTGTTCTCCTGGGTGGTGCTGCCGGCGTCTCCGGAGTAGGTTCCCATTGCGTGGTAGAACTCCTCGGCGGTCATGTCGAAGAATTCGAGAATCTTGTCGCCGGGCATCGTCATTGTGCCGACACCGTAGTCGTTGGTCTGAAGTTCGGCCATGAGCTCGATGGTGCAGGTGACGGTGGTCTCGAGATAATCTTCGTCATCATCGATGTCGTCATCGTCGTCATCCTGAATGGGGGTTACAGGGATGACCGGGTCTTTCTGGCAGCTTGCGAAACACAGTGTGGCAGCTGCGAGGATCATCATGATTTTTTTCATTTTGATAGTAATTAGGTGTTGTTAATATGTTGAATTTCAATTGAATCTTAACCTGCGGGCTGCTCGGTGGAGGAGTCGTCGGAGAAGCCGTAGTTCTGCTTGAGCTTCACGTTCGAGGTGATGAACTCGGTGTAGATGGGGAACACGTTGTTGTGCCAGTCGCCCACCTCGGCCTTGTTCTTGTGGCAGAACCAGGTCTTTCCGTTATAGACGTTGCGCCCGTCGGAGCACATGAAGCGGATGAGGTCCTGGCGGCGGTGATGCTCGCCGACGAACTCCCAGGCCAGGTCGTCGAGCAGGCCGCCGAGTTCGATGGTGGCGGAGTTGTCGACGGTCTTCTCGGTGTATCCGCCGGTGGCGAAGTAATCCTGAGGAGTGGTGAAGGTGTCGGATGCGTAAGTGAAGTCGGCGTAGGGGTTGGCCGAGCCGGTCTTGGTGCACTCGCGGATACCGTAGTCGTAGCAGCTGTCGCCCTTGAGGTCGGCAACGGTGCGGACTGCCTTTGCAGGGTTGTCCTTGAAGGCACGTGCGCGGACCTGGGAAACCCAGTCTGCGGCATCCTGCTCGCTCTTTCCGTCATAGGAACCTATGCGCAGAAGGACCTCGGCCTTGATGAACATAGCGTCGGCAAGGCGGTAGAAGCACACGTCGTCGCCGTAGGTGCCGGTGGAGCTGGGAAGGATTTCCTGCTTGTGGAAGCGGGCTCCCTCGAAGTCGTGAGCGCCGGGATTGTTGATGGAGTGGACCTCCACGGTGTAGGCCAGGGGGAAGTAACCCTTCTGGTGGCCGTACTCGGTGTGACGGCTGTCGGCGCTGATTTCGGCGGCGGACAGGCCGTTGGCGTCTTTGTCGGTGCGCTTCTGCTCTTCCTCATAGATGGGGAAGGTGGGGTCGTCGTAGTAGTACTGCTGGCCGATTGCCCAGGTGTCGGTCAGACGGGTGTCGTCGGGGTCGTAGGTCTTGATGAACTGGGGAACCGCGCAGGAACCGTTCCAGGGGGTGCCGCTGTAGCCGTAGGCCTTGCCGCCTGCGCCCACGAAGCACTTGTTGACCAGATAGTTGTGGCTTGCCTTGGCACCGTCCAGGGGGAGGATGAAGATGGCCTCGTCGGAGGTGATGGTGGCGCGGCTGTTGTCGAGGTAGTTCGCGGCAAGGGTGTAGCCGCCCTCGTCGGTCACGATCTTGGCGTAGTCGTAGGCCTTCTTGTACCACTTGTTGTCGTTCTGCGCGTTGGTTTTGAACCACTCGCTGGAGAGGTTGCGGTTGTTCTTGGCGTTCTCGCTCATTATGAGGGTGGAACTCTCGTCGAAGCCGCGGAGCCAGGAGTCGTGGCAGAGGAAAATCTTGGATGCGAGCATGCAGGCTGCATATTTGTTCATCCTGCCGTACTTCTTGACGGTGCTCATGTCGGGGATGAACTCCTCGACTTCCTTGACCAGGAAATCCCACACGTGCTCGGGAGCCACCTGCTCGGGGAGATAGCCGCTCTCGGTGTTGTAGTAGGTCTCCAGGGGGATGTTGCGCCAGAGGTCGAAGAGGATGTAGTAGTACATTGCGCGGATGGCGCGGACCTCTGCGAAGGCCTCGGTGTTCTCCATAATGGTGGGAACCTCGAGGAGCTGGTTGGCGAGGGTCACGCCCTTGAAGCAGTAGTACCATTCCTGCCAGAGATGGGGTATGCCGGCGTAGAAGTCGTGCTGATGGAGGTTGATGTACTGAGCGCCCCAGCCGCCGTAGGTGCGGTAGGGAGTCATCAGACAGTCTGAACTCTCCTCATTGATGTCGAAGTATCCTTCCCAGGCCCAGTACATATAGCGCAGCTGCACATAGAGGTTGCCGAGCATGTCCATGGTCTCCTCGTCGGAGCCGGAGAGGTTGGAAGGGGTGATGTCGGAGTATACGTTTTCGTCGAGGTTGGTGCAGGCCGCTCCGCCCATTACGAGCGCGCTGCCGCAAACGAGAGCGATGACAAGGTTCTTTATTTTTTTCATAATTGTATCCTCCTGATTTTTATTTGTTTCCGAAGGTTACGTTCACGCCGATGGTGACGGTGCGGATGGTCGGGTACTTGTTGCGGTAGTCCACGCCGAAGCTGTAGAGGTCGGAATAGGACATTTCAGGGTCGATGCCCTGGTATCCGGTGAGGCAGAAGAGGTTGTTGCCCGAAGCATAGACTCTGAGCTTGCTGACGTACTTCCAGTCCTTGGTGTTGAAGGTGTATCCGAAGGTGGCGTTGTCGAGCTTCAGATAGTCGCCGTGTTCGAGGTAGTAGCTCACTGCAACGGGTTCCTGGGCTGCATTGAGAACAGCTCCGTAAACGGTATTCACTGCGCTCTTGTAGCGGTTGAGGCCGATGTTGAGGTTCTCGTAGAACATCCTCTGGCTGTTGTAGATCATATGGCCGAGCGCGCTGCTGAACGACAGCGAGAGGTCGAAGTTCTTGTAGCGGAGGGTGTTGCTCCAGCCGATGTTGATCTTGGGAAGGCCGGAGCCGAGATACTGGCGGTAGGCGGACTCGGAGTCGCGCATGCCGGAGACGAACATCTCGCTCTCGCCGGTCTCGGGATTCTCGATCATCCAATAGCCCTTGCCCTTCTTGGAGTTGGAGAGGCCGGTGGACTTGAGCATGTAGAAGTCGCCCACGGAACCGCCCACGTACACGCGCTGGGTGGGCATGCTGGTAGGCTCTTCGAGCCAGCCGCCGTCTATGTAGTTCTCGGTCTCATAGAGCTCGTTGGAGAGGCTCAGGAGGGTGTTCTTGTTGTGGGATGCGGTGAGGGTGGTTGCCCATTCGAAGTTCTTGGTGCGGACGGGAACGCCGCCGATCATCACTTCTATACCCCTGTTGCGCATCGAACCGACGTTCGCGGTGATGTAGTTGTAGGCATTGGGCGGTACGGGAACGGTGTAGTCCCAGAGCATCGAGTCGGTGAGTTTGTTGTAGGCGTCCACTGAACCGTAGAGGCGGCCGTCGAAGAATCCGAAGTCGACGCCGACGTTAAGCTCGGAAGCGGTTTCCCACGCGAGGTAGGGGTTGGCGTTCTGGGTGGGGGTCAGGGATGCGCGCCAGGTGCCGTCTTCGTCGATGTAGTTTCCGTAGGAGGTCTCGTAGTCGTAGATCAGCAGGGACATATAGGAACTGCTGGGAATGACGCCGGTCTTTCCGTAGCCCGCGCGGAGCTTGAGGTTGTCGATCCAGGCCACGTCCTTGAGCCAGTCTTCGTTGGACATCGTCCAACCTGCCGACACTGAAGGGAAGTTACCCCACTTGCGGCCGTCGCCGAATTTGGAGGAACCCTCGTGGCGGAAGGAGACGAGCACGTTGAAGCGGTTGTCGTAGCCGTAGGAGACTCGGCCGAAGAAGCCGATCAGGCGGCTCTCGTTCTTGTAGGAAGACACGCCGCCGTAGGTCTTGAGGTATGCGGTGGAGGCGTCGTCGGGGTCGGAATAGAGGAGAGCTGCGGTTTTGCCCTTATCGAGTGCATTATAGAGGTATGCGTCGGTGGGGAACTCGGAGTTGGATGCGCTGAATCCGCTTGAGGTGTCCTGCATCCAGGAATAACCGACCATTCCGGTGAAGTGGTGCTTGCCCCAGGTGTGGTCGTACTGGCTGGTGACCTCGAGGAGGTGCTCCTTGAAGTCGGACTGGCTCTTGCCGGCGCTGCCGTTGGTGCCGCTCCAGCGGTTGCTCTGGTACTTGGCAGTGTTGTAGTACTCGTTCACGCCGTTTGAGGTGCGGCTGCTGAGCTGGAGGTTGGTCTGCCAACCCTTGATGGGCTCGATGGTGAGGTTCGCGGTGAGGCGTGTGCTCTCGGAACGGTAGTCTCCGGTGTGCTCGTTGATGTAGGCCACGGGGTTGTAGTAATACAGGGGAGCGCTCTGCTCGTAGTAGTCGCCGGTGGAGTCATAGACGGGCATCGTAGGGTTGCGGATGACAGCCTGGTGATAGATGGTATAGTTGTCCTGGTTGTCGTTCTCGGAAAGGGTCTTCAGCATATTGAAGTTGATCTTCACTATGTCGTTGAAGAGGTACTGGGTGAGGTCGAGCTGGGCCCTGAGTTCCTGGTTGTAGGAGCCCTTGATGATACCGTTCTCGCCGCGGTAGGTGACGTTGGCGGCGTAGGCCATCGTCTTGGTGCCGCCCTCGATGGAGACGTTGTGGTTGTTGGTGGAGCCGAGGCGGGTCACTTCGCCGAGCCAGTCGGTGGTGGCGCCGAGGTCGGAGAACGGAGTGTAGGATGCCATATCGTTCGCGATGAGGGTGCGTACCCAGGTGGCGTCCATGAACTCAATTTTCTTGGAGTAATTGGACACTGAACCGTAGCCGTTGTAGCTTACGTTGAAGTGTTCTCCGCGCTTGCCGTTCTTGGTGGTGATGATGATGACGCCGGATGCGCCGCGGGTGCCGTAGATGGCAGCGGCGGAAGCGTCCTTGAGGACGGTGATCTCCTCAATGGCTTCGGGAGCCACGGTGTTGAGGCTGCCCTCGATGCCGTCGACCAGCACCAGGGGGGTGGAGCTTCCCATAAGGGAGGTCACGCCGCGGAGCATGATGGTGGAGGACTCGTTGGGGTTACCGTTGCCCTTGGAGATGTTGAGGCCGGCGACCTTGCCCTTCACGAGCTGGGCTGCGTCGCCGATGTTGCCGGTGAGGAAGTCGTCGGACTTGACCGATGCGACAGCGGAGGTGATGTCTCCCTTTCGCTGGGTACCGTAACCGATGACCACCGCTTCGTCGAGGGCGAGACGGTCGTCGGCGAGGACCACGTCGATGCGGCTGCGGCCGTCGACTGCCTGTTCGACGGTCTTGTAGCCGATGGCGCTGATGGTGAGCACGGCATTGGCGGGAACCGAGAGGGTGTAGCCGCCGTCAATGTCTGTGATGGTGCCCTGGGTGCCGCCCATTACGAGCACGCCGGCTCCGATCACGGATTCACCGTGGGAGTCGGTCACGACACCTGTCACCTGGATGTTCTTCTGGGCGTACGCGTCAAAAGAATCGAGCGCAAGGCACGCCGCCAGCAGCATTGCCGCGATGCGACCGAGCCTTGAAATGCAGAAATTTTGTTTCATACAGGTTGTTTATGGTTAGTGATGTTGTTCAAATCGGACAAATGTATGCATTATTCTACATAGTATAGATGCAAAAAAGTCCAAGTTTTAGACAAAAATATCCAATTATTTTTTCTTTGCCCAATCTTTCGGCGCCACACCGAACTCTTTTGTGAAGCATTTTGTGAAGTAGGAAGGGGTGTTGAAGCCCACGCTGTAGCTTATTTCGTTGATGGAAGCCTTGCCTTCCGAGAGCATTTCCGTGGCTTTGCGAAGGCGTGCCTCCAGAATCAGTTGGTGGGGGGTCTTTCCCGTGGCTTCCTTCACTTTCGTGAACAGGCCCGACCTTGAAACGCAAAGCTCCGTGGCGAGCATATCGGCGGAAAGGTCGACGTTGGCGATGTTCTCCTCGATGAGTCTGTTGAGCTTCTCGGCGAAGGCGGTGCTCTGCCTGGTGCGCTCCTCGGCCTCGAATTCCTTGACGTATTCCTCGAACTTCATCTGCGACTTCTCCTCCGTCTTCTTCCGGAGGAATCGTATCAGCGCGGCCAGACCCAGAAGGGCCAGCAGGCAATAAACCGCCATTGCCGGGGCCGAGAGCAGCGGGTGAGGTTTGATTGTGAACTCCAGGCTCGCCCCCGTGTTGTTCCACACGCCGTCGTTGTTAGCGGCCCTTACGTGGAAGCGGTAGTGCCCCGCCGGCAGGTTGGTGTACTCCACGCGCGTTTCGGAACCGGCGTCGCGCCAGCGCCGGTCGAAGCCCTCCAGCATATACGAGTAGCGGTTCTTTCCCGGCGAGCAGTAGCTGAGTGCGGTGTAGCTCAGGCGTATGTTGTTGTCGCGGTGGTGGAGCCTCTGCTTGTCCCAGGTGTTGTAGAAAGTCCAGTCCCCGCCGCCTTCGGTTGCGCTGCGGCCGCTTTCCCTCACCATAAACCTGGTGATGAGGACCGTAGGGGTGTATTTGTTTTCATACACGCCGTGGGGGTAGAATGACACGAAGTCCCTTGTCGTACCTATATGTATTCTGCCGTCCCGCGAGAGCAGGCCGCAGTTCGGGGTGAATTCCTGATTCGTGAGACCGAGTTCGTCGTTGTATTTTTCCGTCCGTCCTATGGCGGGGGAGTGCCGGAGCAGCCCGCGGTTCGTGCTTATCCAAAGCTGATGCCCGTCGTAGGTGATGAAAAGGGCGTTCAGCGGCTCTCCGAGGTCGGTCAGGTGGAACTTTTCGCCCCCGGGCTGCCAGAAGCAGACTCCCTTGCGGGTTGCGGCCCAAAGCCGGCCTTCTGCATTGAAACATAGGGAGTTGACGTTGTTTGAAGGCAGACCGTCGGCGGTGCTGAAATTTTGCCATACGCCGCTTTTGGGGTCGTGGCGCAGGATACCGCGCCCTATCGTTGCGAACCAGAGGGCTCCGTCGGGGCCCTGGTCTATGTCCAGGGTCGTGCAGCCCGTTTCGTAGCGCGTTTCGAAGGAATCCGTCTCCGGCAGGTATTCCAGGATGCCGCTCATCGTGGCGGCCCAGACGTGCCCTGAAAAGTCCCTGAAAAGAGCGTACACACTGTCTCCGTCAAGGTAATACCTGATTTTCCCGGTCTTGGTGTCGAGCCTGTTCACGCCTCCGGAATAAGTTCCTATCCACAAAGTGTCCCCGTCTTTGCAAAGGGCGTGTATGTTGTTGGAACTCAGCTTGTTCCTGTTAGCCCAGGGAGTGAAGCGCTCCAGGCAGGCATCGGCCGAGGGGGAATAGTGCACCAGGCCTCCGTTGTCGGAACCGGCCCAGACTGTGCCGTCGTCGTCTTCGCAAAAGCAGCTCACTATGCAGTTTTCCCCACCTCCGGCAAGGTCCGACATCGCCTTTCTGACGAACTGTTCCCCTCCGGGTGCGCAGTAGTTGAGGCCGCCGAACCAGGTTCCGGCCCAGATGCCGCCTTCGGCGTCGCGTATTATGCTGTAAACGAATTTGTCGGAAATGGAGGACGTGTCGTTCCTGTCGTTGACGAAGAGTCTGGTGTCGTCGGTCACTGCGTTGTACCAGAACAGGCCGTCGTCGGAGCCGCAGAGAATTTCTCCGGCGGAACTCTCGATCATCGTGTGGACGTGCCTGAGTCCGTTTATGCCTTCGACCTTCCCGGTGACTGTCTGGGAATTCCTGTCCAGGTGAAGGAGTTTTCCTGACCAGGTGCCCAGCCAAAGGTTCGAGGAACTGTCTTCGGCGATTGCCCCTATCCTTTCAGCCTTGCAGTCTGAAAAGCTGATTCCTGCCTCCTGAAAGGAATCCGACGCCCTGTTGTATGTCATCAGGGCCGGACCGGCGGAATTGCATACCCATACTATGTTCATCGAATCCACGAACACGCAGGAAATCTCGCTGCAAAGGCCGGCGTATTCGTGGGACTGGCCGGCGGAATCGACCCTGATGATGCTCCTGCCGCGGGTCGCGAGCCAGACGTTGCCGTCCTTGTCTTCGGCCACGCTGTCCACTATGCAGCCCAGGTTCAGGGCCGGCTCGCCGTCCTTCACATAGGCGCCGTCGTCGGTGCAGACCCAGAGCCTCCCGAGACTGTCTTCGAACAGATAATTAATATAGGTGTCTTCCGTGGCTTCCGTGAACGGATGGGGGAGGAACTCCCTTCCGTCGAAGCTGAAGAGTCCGTCCGAGGTTCCCACCCACATCAGCCCTATGCCGTCCTGGACAACGGCCCTGACGGTGTTTGAGGCCAGCCCGTCGCCGGTGGTGTAATGCCTGAATACATAGGATGGGGCCGCCTGCGCGCAGATTCCGGAAAGGAGCAGCGCCGCGAGGGCCGGAGCGAGAACTTTGAGTATGCGGTTCCTCATATCTGTGTCATTATCGTCGCAAATATAATTGTTTGTATTATTATATGCAAATTCGTCCCAATTTTGTACGATTTTACTAAAATATTGGATTATTAAGAGTGCTCGCGCGCAAGCAAATCGTTATATTTGTCCTGGATAATATAATAACGCTGGATGAAAACCGATTTTACCGTTCTTGTGGCGGCCCTGCTGCTCTCCGTAACCGCGGCCAACGCCTATACCGTCAAGTCTCCCGACGGTTCCCTTGTCCTCAACACTACCGGCCTATCCTGGTCCCTTGACGCCGACGGGTGCACCGTCCTTTCCGACTGCGTCTGCGACCTCAGCCTCCCCGGCGCCTCCGTTTCCGGGATGAAAGTCCGCCGCGCAGTTCCGGGCAAAACCGTCACCGAACACATAAGCTCTCCTTTCTACAGGCAGGAAGAGTTCGACTTCAGCTACAATTCCCTCAAAGTCTTCTTCAAAGGCGGCTGGGGCATAGAGTGGAGGGTGTCCGACGAAGGGGCGGCCTACCGCTTCTTCTCCGAGATCAAGGGCCCGGAGCCCGTTTTCGTGCTCGACGAGACGGCCGAATTCCGCTTTGCTTCCGACCATTCCTGCATCCTTGCTTATTCCGAGAATGCCGACAGGCCTTTCGCCTCTGCCTGCCAGAACATTTACACAAGGCAGAATCTTTCCGACGGGTCTCACCATCCGGCATTCATGCCCGTCTGCGTGGATTGCGGAGGAGTAAAGGTCACGGTCCTTGAGTCGGACCTTCAGTCCTACCCCTCGATGTACGCCGTCACGGAAGGGACCTCGGTCTGCGCTCGCTTTGCCAAGGCCGGCGCCACCTTCGACAAATACGCCTGGCGCCAGCAGACTTATGTGAAGTCCCGTGAAGAGTACATCGCCAAGACCGTCGGCACGCGCACCTATCCCTGGCGCATCGCGGCTGTCTCCCGCAACGATACCCAGATGCCCGTCTCCAACCTCGTCTATGCCCTCTCCGAGCCCTGCAGGATCGGGGATCTTTCCTGGATAAAGCCCGGCTTCAGCGCCTGGGAGTGGTGGAACGACTGGGGCCTGACCGGAGTTGATTTCCGTGCCGGGATAAATATGCCTACCTACGGGCATTACATAGATTTTGCGGCCGCCAACGGCCTTGATTACCTGATACTTGACGAAGGCTGGTACAAGTCTTCCGAGGGCAATATGCTCAGGCCCGTCCCCGAACTCGACATCCCCGGGCTCGTGAAATACGCCTCCGAGCGCGGCGTGCGCCTTGTCCTGTGGTGCGTCTTCAACGTTCTGGACGAGAACCTGGAAGAAATCTGCAGCCATTACGCAGAGATGGGGATAGCCGGCTTCAAGGTCGATTTCATGGACCGTCCGGAGCAGGATGCCGTTGAGATGATCTGGCGCATCGCCGAGGCCTGCGCAAGGCATCACCTCATCCTGGATTACCATGGAATCTTCCCTCCCACCGGCCTCTGCCGCGCATATCCCAACGTGCTGAACTACGAGTCGGTGTTCGGAATGGAGGAAACCCGCTGGAACGAAGACCGCAAGGATATGCCCGCCTACGAGGTGACCTTCCCCTTCCTGAGGCAGCAGTGCGGCTCCACCGACTTCACCCCCGGAGCGATGCTCAACGCCACCAGGGAGGACTACCGCCCCGTTTACAACAACTCGATGTCGATGGGCACCAGGGCCCGCCAGGCTGCGCTGTACCTCGTCATCGACTCTCCCTTCACGATGCTCTGCGACACTCCCTCCCGCTACGAAAAGGAGCAGGAAACCACCGATTTCCTCTGCTCCCTGCCGCGCTGTTACGAGCAGACCCTCTGCATCCTCGGCGAGATGGGCGAGTACGTGGTGATGGCCCGCCGCAGCGGCGAAGACTGGTATGTGGGCGGCCTTACGAACTGGACCCCCCGCGAGCTTGAAGTGCCCCTCGGCTTCCTGCCGGAAGGGGAGTGGGACGCGCAGCTCTTCTGCGACGGAGCCAACGCCGGCCATACCGCCACCGATTATTCCCTCACCGCAATGAAGCTCTGCGGCGGCTCCGGCAGCCTTCCCGTCAAGCTTGCTCCCGGCGGAGGATTCGTTCTGAAACTGAAACAACACAAAAATTAAGAACATATGAAGAAAATCTTTGCAATCGCAGCCACGGCCCTGGCCGTCTGCATCTCGGCATCCGCACAGTCGGGCGGCAGCGGGTATCCCATCGACCCGGTGCCGTTCACCAGTGTCAAGGTTGCTCCCGGCACCTTCTGGGGCCAGCGCCTCAAGGCCTCTCGCGAGGTGACCATTCCCCTGGCTTTCAGCAAGTGCGAGGAGACCGGCCGTTATGAAAACTTCGTCAGGGCCGCCCAGCAGCTCAATTCCGACTACAACCTCGGCTTCGAGGTTGGCGGCCTTGCCTTCGACGACACCGACGTTTACAAGACCATCGAGGGCGCCAGCTACATCCTTCAGACCTTCCCCGACAAGAAGCTGGAAAGCTACATCGACTCCGTGCTCGTGCTCGTCGCGGCCGCGCAGGAGCCCGACGGTTACCTCTACACCAGCCGCACGATGAACCCGCAGAGGCCCCACGAGTGGGCCGGCGAGCACCGCTGGGACTGCGTGGAGGACCTCAGCCACGAATTCTACAACCTCGGCCATATGGTGGAGGGCGCCATAGCCCACTACCAGGCCACCGGCAAGCGCACTTTCCTCGACATAGCGATGAAGTACGCCGACTGCGTATGCCGTGAGATAGGCAGCGGCCCCGACCAGGTCGTCCGCGTGCCCGGCCATCAGATTGCCGAGATGGCCCTCGCCAAGCTCTACACCGTGACCGGCGACAAGAAATACCTCGACCAGGCCAAGTTCTTCCTCGACAAGCGCGGCTACACCGAGCGCACCGACGAGTACAGCCAGGCCCACAAGCCCGTCCTCGAGCAGGACGAGGCCGTCGGCCACGCCGTGCGCGCCGCCTATATGTACTCCGGAATGGCCGACGTGGCCGCCCTCACCGGCGACAAGGGCTATGTTGACGCCATAGACCGCATCTGGGAGAACATCGTGGGCAAGAAGCTCTACATCACCGGCGGAATCGGCGCCACCAACGACGGCGAGGCCTTCGGCCGCAACTACGAGCTGCCCAATATGAGCGCCTACTGCGAGACCTGCGCCGCCATCGGCAACGTGTACGTCAACTACAGGATGTTCCTCCTTCACGGGGAGAGCAAATACTTCGACGTCCTCGAGAGGACCCTGTACAACGGCCTTCTGAGCGGCGTTTCGCTCGAGGGCAACGGATTCTTCTATCCCAACCCCCTGGAAAGCATAGGCCAGCACCAGCGCCGCCCGTGGTTCGGATGCGCCTGCTGCCCCAGCAACATCTGCCGCTTCATCCCCTCCGTGCCCGGATACGTGTACGCCGTCAAGGGTAACGACCTCTACGTCAACCTCTTCATGAGCAACACCGTGAAGCACGACATCGGCGGCAAGTCCGTCACCGTGAGCCAGCAGACCAACTATCCCTGGGACGGCGACATCGCCATCACCGTCGATGCCACCAAGCAGAAGAAGGCCTTCGGGATGAAGGTCCGCATTCCCGGCTGGGTCAAGGGCCAGGTGGTTCCCAGCGACCTCTACTCCTTCTCCGACTCCAAGCGCCTCGGCTACAGCGTCACCGTCAACGGCGAGGCCGCCGGCGAGCTCACCGAAGACGGCTACTGGACCATCGAGCGCCAGTGGAAGAAGGGCGACGTGGTGCGCGTGCACTTCGATATGGAGCCCCGCGTCGTGAAGGCCAACCGCCGCGTGCGCGCCGACCAGGGCAGGGTTTCCGTCGAGCGCGGCCCCGTGGTCTATTGCGCCGAGTGGCCTGACAATCCCGGCTTCAGCGTACGCAGCCTCATCCTCAACCAGCAGCCCGAGTTCACCGTATCCTCCTCCGAGGAGCTCTACGGCATCAACAAGATAAGCACCGACGCCCAGACCCTGAAGTTCGACGAGTCGGGCCGCGTCGTGGCCGAAGACGTCACCCTCACCCTCATACCTTATTATGCCTGGTGCCACCGCGGCAGCGGCGAGATGACGGTGTGGATTCCGCAGGAACTGCGCGCCACCAAGCCCGAGAAGCCCCAGACCCTCGCTTCGCAGAGCCGGATCGACGCTTCGATGATGGCACCCTCCATCGGCGCCATCAACGACAGGATGGTCCCCGGCGAGGAAGACGCTTCCGCTCCCTACTACCACTGGTGGCCCAAGGAGGGCGGCACCGAGTGGATCAGCTACACCTTCCCCAAGCCCGCCACGGTGAGCGAGAGTTCGGTGTTCTGGTTCGACGACCAGCCCTGGGGCGGCTGCTCCGTTCCCAAGAGCTGGAAGATTTATTACAAGGCCGAAGACGGCAGCTGGGCTCCCGTGGAGGAGGCCGACGGCTGGCCCTTCGCCAAGTTCCAGATGAACACGGTCCACTTCAAGCCCGTGACCACCGGCGCCGTAAAGCTCGAGGTCAACCTTATGGACGGCCTTTCCGCCGGCATCTATGAATGGGAAATCAAATAATCAACACAATATGAAACATTCAGTTAAATTCGCTCTCGCAGCCCTGCTCGCAGTATCCTGCACGGCTGCCCCCCAGCTCACGAAGTCGGGTCTCGACCCCAAGGACTTCGAATCGGAGTACAACGGAAAGGCCACCGCCCTCTACACCCTCACCCACGAGGCCGGGATGGAGGTCTGCATCACCAACTTCGGCGGCCGCATCGTCTCTGTGATGGCCCCCGACAAGGACGGCAACTTCCGCGACGTGGTCCTCGGCTTCAGCAAGGTCGCCGACTACTTCCCCGAGAACAACCAGTCCGACTTCGGCGCAGCCATCGGCCGTTACGCCAACCGCATCAACCTTGGCAAGATAACCCTGGACGGCGTGGAGTACCAGCTTCCCCAGAACAACTTCGGCCACTGCCTGCACGGCGGTCCCCAGGGCTGGCAATATCAGGTCTATGAGATGGTCGAGGCCGACTCCCGGCACCTCAAGCTCGTTATGAATTCCCCCGACGGCGACGCCAACTTCCCCGGCGCCGTGACCGCATACGTGACCTACACCCTCACCCCCGACAACGCCATCGAGATAGCCTACGAGGCCACCACCGACAAGACCACCGTCATCAATATGACGAACCACTCCTACTTCAACCTTGCCGGCGACCCCGCGGGCCACAGCGTCTGCAGCGACGTCCTCTGGGTCAACTCCAACTCCTTCACCCCCGTCGACGCCACCTATATGACCACCGGCGAGATAGCTCCCCTGGCCGACTATCCTCCCTTCGACTTCCGCGAGCCCAAGGAGATAGGCAAGGACATAGACCAGAGGTCTGAGCACCAGATTCTCTTCGGTAACGGCTATGACCACAACTGGGTACTCGAGACCGGCCGCAGCCTCAATGTTCCCGCCCTTACGATCTGGTGCCCCGAGAGCGGCATCGTGCTCACCGAGTACACCGACGAGCCCGGCGTGCAGATCTACAGCGGCAACTTCCTCGACGGCACCCTCACCGGCAAGAACGGCGTTGTTTACAACCAGCGCGCCGGCATCTGCATCGAGAGCCAGAAGTATCCCGACACCCCCAACAAGCCCGAGTGGCCTTCTGCCGAACTCAGGCCCGGGCAGACCTACACCAGCAACTGCATCTTCGCATTCAGCGTGAAAGAATAAACCATAAACCAATCAAATAATGTTACTTACATCGATTTTCGGCCAGATTGCCGCATCGGGATTCCGCACGATCGACCTCGTGATCGTGCTCATCTATCTGGCTGTACTCATCTTCCTCGGCCTGTTCCTCGGCCGCACCAAGAAAGGCGAAGAAAAGAGCGCCAACGACTACTTCCTTGCAGGCAACACCCTGACCTGGTGGGCAGTGGGCGCCTCGCTCATCGCCGCAAACATCTCCGCCGAACAGTTCATCGGAATGTCCGGCACTTCCTATGCCGACGGCATTGCCACCGCAGCCTATGAGCTGATGGCCGCCGTGACCCTCGTGGTCATAGGAAAGTTCCTCCTGCCCATAATGCTCAAGCGCAAGATCTTCACCATCCCCCAGTTCCTGCGCGAGCGCTACAACGACGGCGTGGGCCTTGCCTTCTCCATTCTGTGGCTCTTCCTCTACGTGTTCGTGAACCTCACCTCCGTGGCCTGGCTCGGCGCACTCGCAATCGAGCAGATTCTCGGCCTGCAGGGCGCGGTTCTCGAAATCGGCAGCTTCAGCATCTCCATGAGAATGGTCATAATCCTGGCCCTCTACATAATCGCCGGTGTGTATTCCATCTACGGTGGCCTCGCTTCCGTGGCCTGGACCGACGTCCTGCAGGTGACCTTCCTTGTCGGCGGCGGCCTTGTGACCGCGTTCTTCGCCCTCAAGTCAGTGGGCGGCGGTGAGGGAGTCCTCGCCGGCCTGAACAACATCTTCACCGACCTCACCACCGGAGAGCACCTCAACGACAGCCACCTCCACCTCGTGATCCAGCAGAGCCACGGCGAGAGCGCCTTCGCGAACGTTCCCGGCATTGCGGCCGTCGTGGGCGGCGTATGGCTGACCAACCTCGGCTACTGGGGCTTCAACCAGTACATCATCCAGAAGGGTCTTGCCGCCAAGAGCGTCAAGGAGGCTCAGAAGGGCCTCATCTTCGCCGGCTTCCTGAAGATCCTCATCCCCTTCATCGTGGTTCTTCCCGGTGTCTGCGCCTACTACATCTCCCTGCATCCCGAGGCATTCCCCTCCCTCCAGGGCAGCATCAACGTTGCCGACGACGCCTATCCCTGGCTCGTTCGCAACTTCACTCCCGTCGGCGTGAAGGGCCTTACCTTCGCAGCCCTCGCCGCAGCCATCATCTCCTCCCTTGCCTCGATGTTCAACAGCACTTCCACGCTGTTCACTATGGACATTTATAAGAAGTACATCAACAAGGAAGCCGATGACAAGAAGCTCGTGAACGTCGGCCGTATCGTGTCCCTGAGCGCCCTCGTGATCGCCGCCATCGCCGTCAAGCCTCTCCTCGGCGGCCTCGACCAGGCATTCCAGTACATCCAGGAATACTCCGGCTTCATCTATCCCGGCATCATCACCGTCTTCGGCCTCGGCCTCCTCTGGAAGAGGGCTTCCGGCAAGGCCGCAGTCTGGACAGCCATCGCCACGATTCCTCTCGGAGTCCTCTTCAAGATTTTCCTCGGCGACGTTCCCTTCCAGTTCCGCGCCGGCTACATCTTCATCATCCTTCTTGCGATGTTCGTGCTCATCTCCCTGATTGACAACAAGAAGAGCGAGTCCTGCGAGCTGCCTTGCGAGGCCGACCGCAAGATGATGCTAAAGTGGGCGAAGATCCTCGGCGGCGCCGGTCTGTTCTTCATCCTGGCCGCGGCAGTGGTCGTGATAATGGGCAACAGCACTCCCGCAACCACCTATCTGAACGACATAGGCTTCCAGGCCTTCTTCTTCTTCGGAGCCCTCGTGGGCTGCTCCGCAATCTGGCTCGTGAGCAACTCCAACGACAAGGTGCGCGACTCCAAGGCCCTGCCCGTTGACCTCAGCCTCTTCCACACCGAAAAGGGTTATGCAGTGGGCGGATTCCTCATCTGCGCGCTTGTGGCCATCCTTTACGTAATCCTCTGGTAAGATGCTGGAAGAACTCAAAAAGAAAGTTTGCCAGGCCAACCTTGACCTTGTCAGGCACGGCCTGGTGATCTTCACCTGGGGCAACGTCTCAGGCATAGACCGCGAGAAAGGACTCGTCGTGATCAAGCCCTCCGGCGTGAGCTACGACAATATGAAGCCCGAGGATATGGTCGTGGTTGACCTTCAGACCGGAAAGGTCGTGGAAGGTGACCTCAACCCCTCTTCCGACACTCCCACCCACCTTGTGCTCTACAGGGCCTTCCCTGAGATCGGGGGAGTGGTGCACACTCACAGCACCTTCGCCACAGCCTGGGCCCAGGCCGGCAAGGACATTCCCAGCATCGGCACGACCCACGCCGACTACTTCCACAACGACATCCCCTGCACGGCCGATATGACCGAGGAGGAGGTCAAGGGGCAGTATGAGCTGGAGACGGGCAACGTCATAGTGAAGCGCTTCGAGGGCCTGAATCCCGTGCACACCCCGGGAGTCCTGGTGAAGAACCACGGCCCCTTCAGCTGGGGGCGCGACGCCGACGAGGCGGTTCACAACGCCGTGGTGATGGAACAGGTCGCCAAGATGGCCTTCGTGGCCTACAGCGTCAACCCCGGTCTCACTATGAACCCCCTTCTGGTGGAGAAGCATTTCAGCCGCAAGCACGGCCCGAACGCATATTACGGACAAAAGAAAAAATAACACTCAAAACATTGATATGAAAGCATTTGAAAACATCGAACTTTGGTGGGTGACCGGTGCCCAGCTCCTCTACGGAGGCGACGCCGTGGTTGCCGTTGACGGTCATTCCAAGGAAATGGTCGAGGGCCTGAACGCCTCCGGCAATATCCCCGTCAAGATAGTTTATAAAGGTACGGCCAACAGCTCAAAGGAGGTCGAGGAGGTGATGAAGGCCGCCAACAACGACCCCAAGTGCGCCGGCATCATAACCTGGATGCACACCTTCTCTCCCGCCAAGATGTGGATAAAGGGCCTGCAGGCCCTAGAGAAGCCCCTTCTCCACTTCCACACCCAGTACAACGCCGAGATTCCCTGGAGTTCCATCGACATGGACTTCATGAACCTGAACCAGAGCGCCCACGGCGACATCGAGTTCGGCCACATCTGCACACGTATGCGCGTGCCCAGAAAGGTTGTGGTAGGCTACTGGAAGAGCGAGGAAGCCCAGAAGAAGATTGCCGTATGGGCCCGTGCCGCCGCAGCCGTGGCCGACGCCCACGACGTCCGCTGCCTTATGTTCGGTATGAATATGAACAACGTTGCCGTGACCGACGGAGACCGCGTCGAATTCGAGCAGAGGCTCGGCTACCACGTGGACTACTACCCCGTGTCGTCGCTGATGGAATACTACAAGAAGGTCACCGACGCCGAGGCCGACGAACTCGTGGAGGAGTACAAGAAGCTCTATACCATCAAGATAGACGAGTCCGGCGAGGAGGTTTACTGGGAGAAGGTACACAATAGCGCAAAGGCCGAGATTGCCCTGCGCCGCGTTCTGAAGGATGAGGGCGCCACCGCCTTCACCACCAACTTCGACGACCTGGGCGACGCCGACGCCGATGCAGCCGACTTCTGCGGCTTCGACCAGATTCCCGGTCTTGCCTCGCAGCGCCTTATGGCCGAGGGTTACGGCTTCGGCGCCGAGGGCGACTGGAAGACTGCCTGCCTGTACCGCTCCTGCTGGGTTATGAACCAGGGCCTCGAGAAGGGCTGTTCCTTCCTCGAGGACTACACCCTCAACTTCGCCGCCGACTGCACTTCCAGCCTCCAGAGCCATATGCTCGAGGTCTGCCCTCTCATTGCCACCGACAATCCGAAGCTCGAGGTCCACTTCCTCGGAATCGGCATACGCAAGCAGCAGACCGCCCGTCTGGTGTTCACCTCCAAGACCGGTCACGGAATCAAGGCCACCGTCGTGGACCTCGGCAACCGTTTCCGCCTGATTACCAGCGAGGTGGAATGCATCGAGCCCAAGGCTATGCCCAAGCTCCCCGTGGCTTCCGCCCTTTGGGTTCCCCAGCCCAGCTTCGAGGTCGGCGCAGGCGCCTGGATCCTCGCAGGAGGCACCCATCACAGCGCATTCTCCTATGACCTCACCGCCGAGTACTGGGAAGACTTCGCCGAGATTGCCGGCATAGAGTACGTTAACATCGACAAAGACACCACCACCCTCGGCTTCAAGCAGCAGCTCCGCAACAACGAAGTTTACTATATGCTCAACAAGGCGCTCAAGTAATGCGCAACTTGTCGTTCTTGTTTTTTATAATCCCCTTCTCCTTGCTTATGTTTTCATGCAGTAAGGAGAAGGAGGTTGATAATGAGTCGGAATTTGTAAAGTATGTCGAGATTCAGTCTATTGATGATCAGTTATTCATAAATGGCTTTTCTGGCTCAATGTGGACTTTGTCTTTATGTATACCAATATCCGAGACAGGTTATGCTTCATATGATGCATCCAGTGACAGTGATGCTCTTTTATCTGATTACATTCGGTATTTTCGGCCAAGCCTGGAAGGCTATGCAGATGCTTACAAATTTAAATATGAAGATACTTTTCTTCACTCAAAAATGAATTACCTTGTGGTTGATGGCGTTCTTACAGTTACAAGTGAAGGCTGCAGTTGGCACTTGACAGTGGCAGAATATTCGGAAACGCAAATATTTCTCGTGTATAAAGATGAGTGTGGCAGTTTTTTAATACTCTTGAAACAGGTTGATTCATCTATGGCATCATATATAGAAAATCTATCTATAGAGGAAACTGAATACGGAAAATCGAAGATTAAATTGACTGCAACGACTTATGGCATAACCCGAGATAATACATATTCTAATATATCGGCGCCAATTCCAATCACCATTTCAGCAATAGGGGATATCAATTGTCATACAGTTGAATATTCATCATACAAAGCGGATTCTGATGGATTCGTCAGATCATCTTGGTTCAGTATGTTCAGGCTGGATGAATATTCTGAACAATTGTCATGTATCCCGTCAAAGTCAGACCATATATTGCGTTGTCTTGTGTCTCCGACCGAGAATGACACCGAGTACGCACCGACTATTCTGACATTATATTATTATCATTGATGAATAAGCTAACTATTGCTATTCAAATGCTATTTTTATTCCTTACTATGTCCTGCAGTAAAATAGCTGAAAGAGATATATTATCTGGGATAGAAAAGGACAATAGGATATCTTTTAATGATGTAAGGATTTATTTGTCAATAACCAGAAATATTACGAAATCGAAAGAGGAATATGATATTTATCCTATTATATTCCATGATGATACGGTTTTCTTTGCAGTAGAATATAAAGATGGGTGGGAACTTCTATCAGCAGATAAAAGGATGCCAAGATCGTTGATATATCAAGAAAGTGGAAAATTCAATTTTGAAAATTTACTCCAAAATCCTGTTGAATCTTTGTTCGTTCAAAGAATCATTGACAAAACTCTGTTTTTACATGAAAACCAAAACTTTATTATTGAACAGGAGGATAGTGGATGGACTGATTTACTTAACCTAACGGAAAACCCTTCGTGGGTCTTGATAGGCCAAACAATCCTTATTGACACTACTTTGGTACAAGATCACTTGACTGTAACACGATGGGGACAAGGTGATTCATATAATGGACGGGGAAAGTGGAATTCGAGAGCTCCGTTTAAAGATAGTACACGCACTTCCAGATGCATTATGGGATGTGTGCCCGTTGCGGCTGGCCAAATGCTCTATTTTTTACATTATAAGTTTGGACTCCCTTCAAAAGCATATATGGATTGCAGTACAAATAGATACATTGAAAACGATTATTTGCAGTTGCCATATAGTGATATCATTTTTGCACCAGGTACATATTCTAGAGCTTCATGGGATAGGATGCCTTTAAGTTATAATGATTCTATCAGAACAGACTTCCATCCCGTGTCAACGCTCCTTTTGCAATTGGGTAGCAGATTGGGTGCAGAGTATCACGAAAATTCTACTTCGGCATCAACATATAAGATTAAGGACGTTTTTGAAGGCCATTTTCAAATTCACAGTTTGTTAGGACCATATGATTCTGATGATGTGTGCAACGAAATATTGGAAAGGAATATTCCTGTTGTCATATCTATATCTCGTGTTGATTCGGTAAGACATGGCCATAGTATAATTGCAGACGGATTCAGGTCTCGCCATCAAAAGATATTGAACAGGTATGTTTGGAATTCTCTGTCCGGACCAGTATATCGAATCGATATTTCCGATTTGTATGATGAATATTTTGCGATAAACTGGGGGTGGGAGGGCGCTTATATGAATGAATCATCAAGCCAAAGTACAAGGTGGTATGGAGCGTCAGAAATTTTATGGAGTTCAGAATTTAACTATACTTCAAGAGATACTTTGATATATAATTTTCGTAGATAATATGAACACAAAAAACATCATTTCTTCCGGCAAAGCCGTCCTCGGAATCGAGTTCGGTTCCACGAGAATCAAGGCGGTTCTCATCGACGACTGCAACAAGCCTATCGCACAGGGAAGCCACGAGTGGGAAAACCAGCTCGTGGACGGCCTGTGGACCTACAGCATCGACGCCATCTGGGCAGGGCTCCAGGACTGCTACGCAGACCTCAGGGCCGACGTCCAGAAACAGTATGGCGTTGAAATCGAGTCGCTTGCAGGCATCGGCATAAGCGCGATGATGCACGGCTACATGCCCTTCGACAAGGATCAGCAGATCCTCGTGCCCTTCCGCACCTGGCGCAACACCAACACAGGCGCCGCGGCGGCGGAACTCTCCAAGCTCTTCGTGTACAACATCCCTCTGCGCTGGAGCATCTCCCACCTTTACCAGGCAGTGCTCAACGGCGAGGAGCACGTGAAGGACATCGACTTCCTCACCACCCTTGCGGGTTACGTGCACTGGCAGCTCACCGGCAAGCGCGTGCTCGGAGTTGGCGACGCCTCCGGAATGATTCCGGTGGACCCAGCCACGAAGACCTACGATGCCTCGATGGTCGAGAAATTCGACGCCCTGGTGGCCCCCAAGGGCTATCCCTGGAAACTCCTCGACATCCTTCCCGCCTCCCTGGGAGCAGGAGCCGACGCCGGCTGCCTGACCGCAGAAGGCGCGCTGAAACTCGACGTATCCGGTCACCTCAAACCCGGTGTGCCCCTCTGCCCTCCCGAAGGCGACGCGGGCACCGGAATGGTTGCCACCAACGCGGTGAAGCAGCGCACCGGCAACGTGTCGTGCGGAACTTCCTCGTTCTCGATGATCGTGCTCGAAAAGCCCCTTTCAAAGCCCTACGAGCCCATCGATATGGTGACTACCCCCGACGGAAGCCTCGTGGCAATGGTGCACTGCAACAACTGCACTTCCGACCTCAACGGCTGGGTTGGCATCTTCAAGGGATTCCTTGAGGCACTCGGCGCTCCGGTCGATTCCAAGGCGGTGTTCCGAGCCATCTTCACCGCTGCCGGAACGGGCGAGCCCGACTGCGGCGGCCTGATGTCGTACAACTACATCTCCGGAGAGCCCGTGATGGGATTCGCCGACGGCAGGCCCCTGTTCGTGCGCGGTGCGGCCGACAGGTTCACCTTCGCCAACTTCATGCGTTCCGTGCTCTACGGCACCGTGGGCGTGCTGAAGGTCGGCAACGACATCCTCTTCAAGCAGGAGAAGATCAAGGTCGACAGGATAACCGGCCACGGCGGCCTCTTCAAGACCACCGACGTTGGCCAGCGCGTCCTTGCCGCCGCGCTCAATTCCCCGATTTCCGTTATGGAGACGGCCGGAGAAGGCGGAGCCTGGGGCATCGCCCTCCTTGCCGCCTACTGCGTGGCTCAGGACAGGCCCGCCCTTCCGCAGTGGCTCGACGAGGTCGTGTTCGCCGGCAACGCAGGAGTTTCCGTGGATCCCGATCCCGAGGCCGTTGCGGGCTTCGACGCCTACATCGCGAACTACAAGGCCTGCCTCCCCATCGAGGAAGCTGCCGTGCAGTACAAGAAATAGCATTTGGATTTTATAATCCAAACTTTGGACGATTTTGCCGCTCACTGAGCGGCAAAACTCGTATATTGCGGCAAAATCATACAAAAATGAGGAATTTTCTTTCCGTTCTCGCAGTTCTCCTGCTTTCCGTGGCCGCTTCCGCCCAGCCCGGACACATAGTCCTTGACTCGGAAGCCGAAGGCATCCCCGTGCAGCCTACGATGTACGGCCTTTTCTTCGAAGACATAAACTTCGCCGCAGACGGCGGCCTTTATGCGGAACTCGTGAAGAACCGCTCCTTCGAATTCGACAACCCCCTTATGGGCTGGGAGACCTTCGGCAAGGTCGAGGTCCGCTCCGACGGCCCCTTCGAGCGCTGCCCCCATTACGTGCGTCTGCGCTATGCCGGCCACCCCGTGATGTTCACCGGCCTTGAAAACGAGGGCTTCTTCGGGATGGGAATCGAGGAGGGAAAGGAATACCGCTTCTCGGTATGGGCCCGCACCGCCCCCTATGCCGAGGGCAGGAAGGCCAAGGCCGCTGCCAAGGAGTTCGTCACCGTGCACTTGTGCGACGACGCCACTATGGAAGAGAGCCAGATGTTCGCCAGCGAGGTGCTGGAAATCTGCGGCTCCGAGTGGAAGAAATACGAAACCGTAATCAAGGCCCCCAAAACCTGCACCAGGGCCACCCTGCGCCTTTTTCTCGAGACCTGGAGCGAGGACCCTCAGGTGGAGTACCGCAAGGACTGCTGCGTTGACCTCGAGCACATCTCCCTCTTCCCCGTCGAGGTGTTCAACGCCGACGAGAACGGTCTCCGCAAGGACATAGCCGAGACCCTGGCCGCCCTGAAGCCCGGCGTTCTGCGCTTCCCCGGAGGCTGCATCGTGGAGGGCACCACCCTTGAGCAGCGCTACCAGTGGAAGAACAGCGTGGGCCCCGTGGAGAACCGCCCCACCAATATGAACAGGTGGAACTACACCTTCGCCGAGCGTCTCTTCCCCGACTACTACCAGAGCTACGGCCTGGGCTTCTACGAGTTCTTCCGCTTTGCCGAGGAAATCGGGGCCGAAGCCCTTCCCGTGATTTCCTGCGGAATGGCCTGCCAGTTCCAGAACGACCCCGCCGACCATCCCCACGCCGAGCCCGGCCTCAAGGAACTCCAGCCCTACATCGACGATTGCCTCGACCTCATAGAATTCGCCAACGGCCCCGCCACCAGCAAATGGGGCAAGGTCAGGGCCGAAATGGGCCACCCCGCCCCCTTCAACCTCCATTATCTTGCCGTGGGCAACGAGCAGTGGGGGATGGACTTCGTGGAGCGCCTCAGGTTCTTCGTTGAAGCCATCCGCGCCAAATACCCCGACATCAAGCTGATAGGCTCCGCCGGCCCGTATCTGGGAGGGGAGTGGTTCGAGGAGCTCTGGCCCGCTATGCGCGAACTCGGCTGCGACCTGGTCGACGAGCATTACTACAGCACCGAGAACTTCTTCGAGCGCAATGCAACCCGCTACGACTCCTACCCGCGCGAGAGCAAGACCAAGGTCTTTGCCGGAGAATACGCCTGCCACGGCACCGACGGCAAGAAGTGGAACCACTTCAACGCCGCCCTCGTTGAGGCCGCGTTCATGACCGGTCTTGAGCGCAACGCCGACGTAGTGAATATGGCCACCTACGCTCCGCTCCTGGCTCACGTTGACGGCTGGCAGTGGAGGCCCGACCTCGTGTGGTTCGACAACACCCGCGTCGTGAAGACAAGCAACTACTATGTGCAGCAGCTCTATTCCCTGAACAAGGGCGAGGAGGTCCTCCCTCTGCTGATGGGCGGAAAGCCCCTCGTCGGTGGCCCGGAGAGCCGCCAGATCTGCGCTTCCGCCGTCCGCCAGGGCGACGAGTACATCGTGAAGATTGCCAACCTCGGCTCCTACAGCCAGGACATTTTCCTTGACCTGAAGGGCTTCGGCGCCGTATCGGGGGCCAGCGTTACCGTTCTGCACTCCGACAACGCCGTTGCCGAGAATACCCTCGACGAGCCCGAACTGGTCGTCCCCGTGACCGAGGAAATCGACCTTGCACCCTGCCCTGATCCCGACAATTACTGGCTCTACGGCTGGCGCACTCTGGAAGACGGTACGCCCAGCCTCAAGACAAAGATAGGCGGACGCAGCTTCGCCGTGTTCAAATTCAAGAAATAACCGCCAAGATGATGAAAAGACTTCTTGCCGCCTCGCTTGCCCTCTGCGCGCTTTTTGCCGCCTGCAACCCCCTCCAGCCCGACCCGACTCCTGACCCGGACCCCGATCCCACCCCTACGCCGAGCCCTGCTCCGGTCGTCGATCCCGAGACCGACGAGTACCGCTATCTCCTCTACGGAGTGGCCGAGATAGACATAGAGACCGACGGCCACGCCAAGGTCGATTCCAAGGATCCGGCCGACTACCGGCCCTGTTCGGTGAGCGTGAGCGGCAGCCTGACCGACAAAGACGGCGGCAAGCACGACTGCACCTTCGAGGGAGAAGGCGCCATACGCGGCCGCGGAAACTCCACCTGGGAGTGGTACGCAAAGAAGCCTTATCGCATCAAACTCAATGAATCCCAGCCCTTTATGGGGATGAAGAGCAATTCCGACTGGGTCCTGCTGGCCGACTACCGCGACATTACCCATATGATGAACAACGTGGGCTTCAGCCTTGCCCACCACCTTGACCTTCCCTACACGAACCATATCCGCTATGCCGAGCTCACCCTCAACGGCGAGTATATGGGCCTGTACGCCGTGACCGAGCAGGTCGAGAAGGGCGGCCACCGTGTTGACGTTGAAGGCGAGGGTGGAATCCTCCTTGCCCTGGACGTGAACGACGGCCCGGGCGACTGCCCCTATGCCACCGACAACTTCTACTCCGAGGTTTACGGCACCGACTGCTGCGTAAAATATCCTTCCGACCCCACCGCGTCCGAGCTTTCCGAAGTGAAGGCCGAGTTCGCCAAGCTCGAGAGCGTCATCCGCAGCCTCGACTGGGACGCCATCCAGGAGGCCCTCGACGTCCAGTCGATGATAGACTATCTTATGATACAGGAGATAATCTGCAACGTGGAGATGAACAACGGCGAGTCCATCCGCAGCGGCTACATCAACCGCAAACCCGGCGGCAAGTGGTATATGGGCCCCCTGTGGGACTGCGACGGCGGTTTCTGCTACAACTGGGGCGATATGTACGATTCCCGGGGCTGGGGCCACACCTACTTCGAGGACTACCGGAGGCTCATCTTCGGATCCGACCCCTACACCCAGAAGGGGGCCTACGGCGGCTTCCCCGGCTACTTCTCCGACCTCTTCGGGATCCCCGAGTTCGTGAAGGCCTTCAAGGCAAGGTGGAATGACCAAAAGGATTCTATGGAGGAATACCTGCTCGAGAACCTCGAGGCCGTGGAAAAGGCCATAGCCTCCTCTGCCCAGGACGACCTCGAGACCTGGGGCATAAGCAATTACGTGCACAAGACCGAATACAGGAACCTCGTGAAGTGGCTCGAGAACCGCTTCGACTACCTCGACGGCGTGTTCAACGCCTACCCCGAGAACGCGGGCCAGCCTTCGGAAGACAAATGGACCACCGACGCCGAGATAGTGAAGAGCTTCACCTACAGCAGCAGCTTCGCCCTGGACGGACACTACGAAGGTGAGACAATCTTCCTTGACGAAGACGATATGGACGCCGCGGCCGACGCCCTCGGGGCCGACAGCTTCGAGAGCCTCGTTTACGCAATCTGGGAAGACGAGGCCGGCTTCTGCGCCGTTGAGCCCGACGGTGACCTCAATCCGAACAACACCGCCAACGCTCCCGGCCACTGGTTCGCCGCCGACGGCTACGTTACCGACTGGGGTCACGGCTACGTGTTCTCTGAACTCGGCACGGGCTGGAACGGAGAAGTGAGCTTCTCCCTTGGCAAGCACCCCGACAACTGCACTCCCGGCAATTACAGCATCAGCCAGGCAGTGGTGAAGGGAAAGAAGGCCGTGAAGTTCACCTTCAACATAGAAGTGACCGAATAATTCCCGGATTTTATGTAATTTTGCTGCCTGTATGGCAACAACGGCGGCACAGTTCCTGGACAGGGACATCTTCAGAATAGTGAGCGAAGTCGCGGCCTCCACGGGAGTCCGCGCTTTCGTCATAGGCGGTTACGTGCGGGACTGCTTCCTCGGCAGGCCCTGCAACGACATCGACATTGTCGTGGAAGGCAGCGGAATCGACTTCGCCCGTGCGGTGGGGGAGAGAACCCGCAAGTACGTGTCGTACTTCAAGAACTTCGGCACGGCAATGCTCCATTACGGGGGCGACGAGATCGAGTTCGTGGGCGCGCGCAAGGAGTCGTACCGCCGCGAGAGCCGCAAGCCCATAGTGGAGAACGGCAGCCTGCAGGACGACCAGCTGCGCCGCGACTTCACCATCAACGCCATGGCCTTCAGCCTCCAGGCCGATTCCTTCGGAGAACTGGTGGACCCTTTCGGCGGCATCCGTGACCTTGCCGCCGGCATAATCCGCACGCCGCTCGACCCCGACACCACCTACTCCGACGACCCTCTGAGAATGCTTCGCGCCGTGAGGTTCGCCACCAAGCTCAGCACCCCGGACCTGACCTTCAGGATAGTCCCGGAGTCGATGCAGTCTATGCGCCGTATGGCCTCCCGGCTGGAGATTCTCTCCACCGAGCGCATCACCGACGAGCTGAACAAAATGATGATGACCCCCCGTCCGTCTATGGCCTTCCGCCTTATGGACGAGGCCGGCCTTCTAAAATACATCCTCCCGGAACTGCTTGCCCTTCAAGGGGTTGAGACCGTCGATGGCCGCGGCCACAAAGACAACTTCGCCCACACTCTCGCGGTGCTGGACAACGTTGTGGACTCTGCGGCGGCGCAGGGGGCCGAAGCGGGGCTCCCTCTGCGATGGGCGGCCCTTCTGCACGACATCGGCAAGCCCGCGAGCAAGAGGTTCGAGCCCGGCACCGGCTGGACCTTCCACGGCCACGAGGTCATAGGCAGCAAGATGGTCCCCGCAATCTTTAACCGGCTCAAGCTCCCCGTCGATTCTGGAAAATACGTGCGCAAGCTGGTCTGGCTGCACCTCAGGCCCATCGCCCTGGTCGATGACGAAGTGACCGATTCCGCCGTGCGCAGGCTCCTTTTCGACGCCGGCGACGACATCGACGACCTGATGCTCCTCTGCAACGCCGACATAACCAGCAAGAACGAAGCGAAGGTGGCCCGCATCCGCTCGAACTTCGAGCTGGTGAAGAAAAAACTGGTGGAGGTCGAGGCCAAGGACGCCATACGCAACTTCAAGAACCCCATCACCGGAGAGTACGTGATGGAGGTCTATGGCCTGCCCCCCTGCAGGGAGATAGGCATACTCAAGGAGATGGTCAAGGAAGCCATCCTGGAGGGCGAAATAGGCAACAACTTCGAGGAAGCCGATGCCTATATGCGCGCTCACGCTCCGGCTTTGGGGCTGGTCTCCAAATAGCCTACAACGTCGGCCACCGTGTCGAAGGTGGCAAGTTCCTCGTCGGGAATCACAATTCCGTATTCGTCCTCTATCTTCATAAGGAGCTGGAGGATGTCCAGAGAGTCGGCGCCGAGGTCTTTCTTTATCCTGGATTCCGGCTGAATCTTCTCCGCGGGGATGCGGAGCTGCCTTGAGAGTATTGCCTGTACTTTGTCAAACATAACTGCTAGTCTTCGTAATGTTCGTATTTGGATATTTCCTGTTCGATGCGGGTGTTCAGGCCGCTCACTTCCATCCTGTAGGCCTGCTCGATGCACTTCTGCACCGCAACGGCCTTGCTCGAGCCGTGGCCCTTTACTATCACTTTGGAAGTTCCGAGGAGCACCGAGCCGCCGTAGTTCTGGTAGTTCATGAATTCCTTCTCCTCCTTGAACATCTTCAGCATAAACAGGGCTCCGAACTTGTAGAGGGCCTTTGAGTAGATGTCTTTCTTGACCTTTTTCAGGAGTTCGAGCGCCGCTCCTTCGGTGGCTTTGGTCAGGACGTTGCCGCTGAAGCCGTCGCAGGTCACCACGTCGTAGCTGCCCGAGAGAAGGTCGCGGCTCTCCATATTGCCCACGAAATCAATGTCTTCGGTCTGCTGCAGCAGGCGGTAGGCCTCCTGCCGTATGGCATCGCCCTTTTCCGCTTCCTTGCCCACGTTCAGCAGCGCCACCCTGGGCCTTTGCACCCCATAGACATTCTCGAGGTAGAGCGATGCCATTATGGCGAACTGCCGCAGGTGGGCCGGGGTTACCTCCACGTTGGCGCCGCTGTCGCAGATGCCCACCACTCCGCCGTTCATCGTGGGGAGGAGGGGGCAGAAGGCCGGGCGGATTATCCCCGGAATGCGGCCGATTCTGGTGAGGGCCGCCGCCACGAGGGCCCCGGTGGAGCCGGTGGAGACCATTCCCGCGACGGAATCGTCGTCGCGCAGCATCATTATGCCCTTTATCATCGAGCTCTGCTTCTTGAGGCGGATTACGTCGGTGGGCTTTTCGTCGCAGCCTACAACCTCCGGCGCGTGGACAATCTCCAGCCGGGAGGAGTCGTATTCCAGGTCCTTCAGTTCGTGCCTGATGGCGGCTTCGTCGCCCGTCAGGATGAGATGCAGCCTCTCGTTGCCGCGCAGGGCCAGTACGGCTCCCTGCACTGCGGCGGAAGGGCAGTGGTCGCCCCCGAAGCAATCTACAATTATCTTAACCATTTGACGTAACTTCTTCTTTTCTTGTGCCGGACGCTGCCGAAGCGCTTCCAGAGGTTGAGTATCGCGTAGTTGTCTTCAAGATTCAGGTTGGTCTCGGCGTACTTCGTCCCGGGCTGCTCAAGCATCTTTGCAAGTTCCGCGGCCACACACACGCTGATGCCCCTGTTCAGGTAGGCCGGGTCCACACCGATGAGGCCGAGGTCCACCACTTCCGGGCGGCGCCTGGCCTTCAGGTATTCGATTATGGCCCGGGGGCCGAGGTGCCCGCCTTCCTGCTGCATTGCCTTGGCAAGGCTGGGGAAGCAGATTGCCATCAGCACCACCTTCTCGTTCTCGTCAAGAATCACCGCCACGTGCTTCAGGTCGATTATGAGGCGGAAGTTGCTCACCAGCAGCTTCTTCATCCCGTCGGTGAAGGGCACGGTGCCGTAGATGTCCTCGTAGGAGCGGTCCAGGATGTCGAAGAGGCCGTCCATATACTTGCGGATGAAGTCGTCGGTGCTGCGGGCCTGCCCGAAGTGCAGTTTGTAGCGCCTTAGCACGAACTGCGACATCTTCTCCATCTCGGAGAGCGACTCGGCGTCGGGGCTGAAAATCTTGCTTTCAAGCCAGTCCACCTCCTTGACGTAGCCGAGCCTTTCCACGAATTCTGGGTACCAGGGGGCGTTGTACTGCTCCTCGAAGGTGCTCACCTGGTCGAAGCCCTCGATCAGCATCCCCTCGCGCTCCAGGTCGCTGAAGCCCAGGGGCCCGCAGACCGCCTCCATCCCTTTGGAGAGGGCCCAGGACTCGGCCTTTTCGAACAGGGCCCGTGCAACGTCGAAGTTCTCAATGCAGTCGAAGCGGGTGAACCTCACCCTCTTCTGCCCGGTCTTTTCGTTGCTTGCGCGCTGGATTATGGCGCTTATGCGGCCGGCCATCCGCCCGTCGAGGTAGGCGTTCCAGTAAGCGGCCTCGCAGGTGTCGTAATACACGTAGTCGCTTCTGAAAATCTTCTCCTCGTCGGCATACAGGGGCGGAACGTAGCAACTGTTGCCCTTGTACAGGATATTCGGGAATTCAAGGAACTCCCGTTGCATCTTTTTAGATGCAACCTCTTTAACTTCAATCATTTATTGTCTGCTTACAGAATGGAAGGCGACTCCCACTCCGTTGGGCCCGCAGTGAGAACCTGCGGTGGGATTGGTCACCACGTATTCTATCTCCAGGTCCTGCCCGAAGCGCTCCTTGAGCATCTCTCCGAGCTGGGCCGCCAGTACGGGGGCGTCGGTGTGGCCCACGATGAAGCGGTGGCCCTTGATGTCGTCGCCCAGTTTCTCGACGTAGTCCACGAGCCTTGTCATCACCTGCGCGCGGCCCTTCACGGTGCCTATGCTCACCATCTTTCCCTCCGAGCTCATCGTTATGACCGGCCTCAGGCCGATGAGGCCACCCATCGTTGCTGCAAGGCCTCCCACGCGCCCGCTGCGGCGGAAGAACTTGAGGTCGTCGGCAAAGAAATACTGGGCGTAATGGTCCATTTCGGTCTTGCTCCATTCAACTATCTCGTCGGCGGTTGCGCCTTTCTTGAGCATATCGCCTATCTCTCTGACTATCAGGTAGCTGATGATGGTTATACCCTTTGTGTCGACCGGCAGGAAGCGGCGCTCGGGGTATTTTGCACGCAGCCTCTCCAGGGCCTTTTCCATCGCCTCGAAGGTGACGGTCATAGCCGCGCTGAAGTGCACGTAGAGGATGTCGTTCCCGGCCGCGAACTCCGGCTCGAAGTACTCGATGTACTTTTCCTCGCTGATTGCGCTGGTCGTGGGAAGGGCGCCGGCGCGCAGGGAATCGTAGAAGGCGCGGGAGTCGAAGGCTTTGAAATCGACATACGGAAGGACTGTTCTGCCGTCCACCGCGTAGGGCATACTGATGAGTTTGTAACCGTATTCGGCGGCCACCTCGGGGGTGATGTCGGTGTCGGTATCGGTGAATAATGTCAGCATAGTACTATGATGTATTCGTAAACGGGCTGAGAGCCCTTTTGGTGTATTATTTCTGTGAAAGGCGAGGCCTTGCGCAGGTCCTCGCAGAGGCCTTCGGGGTCGCGGGCCTCGGACCCGCTGAAGACTATGGCAACGTCGTGGTCCTCCAGACCGAGCTCGCCGGAGAGCTGCCTTGCGGCTTCTTCGGGGGTGGGGGCCGAGAGCATCATCCTGGACCCGCTGATGCCCGTGTATTCTCCTTCCAGGACCCTCACGCCGTCTATGGTGGAGTTGCGTATCGCCCTGGAAACCAGGCCGGTAGTAACGGAGGCGATGGCCTGCTGGGCTGCCGCGGCAATTTCTGCGGTGCTGCCCGCCGAGAAGTCCATCGAGGCCAGCGCAACGTATCCTGCGCCTATGTTTTTGCTCGGGAACACGATTACCTTGGCCTTGTCGTAGAGGCTCGCGGCCTGCTGCGCCGTGAGGATTATGTTCGAGTTGTTGGGGAAGACGAAGATGGTTTCGGCGTTGACCTTCTCGAAGGCGCTGACAAAACTCGCGGCGCTCGGATTCATCGTCTGGCCGCCCTCGATCACTTCATCGGCACCCGCCTCCCTGAACGCCTGCACCAGCCCTTCGCCCGAGGCCACCGCCACGGTCCCGTATTTCCTGGTCAGCGTGCCCCATATCTCGGCCTCTTGATGTTCGGCGGCCGGGGAGGCGGCTGCTGTTTGCCCGTCGGCTGTTGTTTGCCCGTCGGCTGTTGTTTGCCCGTCGGCTGTTGTTTGCCCGGTTGCTGCTTGTCCGGTTGTTGCTTGTCCGGCGGCCGGGGAGGCGGCGCTGAAATTGTCTTGAATGTTAACCTCGCTGTGCTGCAGGGTCATATTCTCGATTTTCAGAGTCAGGAACTCTCCCCACTTCTGGCAGGCGTTCAGCACCTCTCCGGGGGTGCGCGTGTGCACGTGAACCTTGATTATTGAGCCGTCGCGGAAGAACACCAGCGAGTCGCCGGCCCCTTCGAGCCACTCCTTTATGGGTGCCTCGTCGAAGGCTTCCACCTCGCCCACCTTGGCAGTCTGCAGCCTTAGGAGGAACTCAGTGCAGTAGCCGAACTCCAGGGGCGTGTCGGGTCCGAAGGCGTCGATGTTGTATGAAGGTGCGGTGCCGTTAGTGCCGGCGCCTGTGGAGGTGTTGCCCGCTACGCCTGTGGAGATGTTGCCCCTGAGGGCGTCGAGCATACCCTCGGCAATGCAGAGCATTCCGGCCCCGCCGCTGTCAACCACGCAGGCTTCCTTGAGG
>R05__coassemble_149_pt1 | contig 38702 bp, 25 predicted proteins | sample R05__metabat2_high_PE_021 | metagenome-assembled genome bin R05 | reverse complement strand
CTTTCCAGGTAGGGTTAATGCACAAGGTCGGCCGAAATTGAGGGGACCTTGTGCAATAACCCCGTCTCAGAGGCCGTTTTTGCACAAGGTCACCTCCTCCGGCGGCACATCAGACCTTGACGAATACAGGCGGCAGGATGGCACCCGGGCCAATTTCATTTGGGCTAATGGCCCGGGTGCCATCCTGCCGCCTGTAAATGCCCATCGGCTGCAATACGCGATCGCGGAGACGCTTACTGCGAAAAATAACAGTAAAAAGATGCGGAATCCACGGAAATTTCGTATCTTTGTGAGTTATTCCGTTAACGGGCACGGAAATTACACGGAAAGCAATCAAAAATCATATAATAACGTTATTGAATTATGGCAAAAGAAAAGAAATTCATCACCTGTGACGGTAATCAGGCTGCCAGCAACATCGCGTATCTGTTCAGCGAGCACGCGGCCATCTACCCTATCACACCTTCGTCAACGATGGCGGAGAACATCGACGAATGGGCCGCCCACGGAAAGAAGAACCTCTGGGGCGAGACCGTCAAGGTAACTGAAATGCAGAGTGAGGCAGGTGCCGCGGGAGCAGTGCACGGTTCCCTTCAGGCAGGCGCCCTCACCAGCACCTTCACCGCATCGCAGGGCCTCCTGCTGATGATTCCCAACATGTACAAGATTGCCGGCGAGATGCTTCCCTGCGTGTTCCACGTCTCAGCACGTGCGCTCGCATCCCACGCCCTTTCCATATTCGGCGACCATCAGGACGTGATGGCCTGCCGCCAGACCGGCTTCGCGATGCTCGCGTCCGGCTCCGTCCAGGAAGCCCAGGACCTCGCCGCAGTTGCCCATCTGTCCACCATCAAGAGCAGCATCCCCTTCCTGCACTTCTTCGACGGCTTCCGCACCTCCCACGAGATCCAGAAGATCGAGGCCCTCGACGAGGAGGCCCTCAAGGGCATGATCAGCGAGAAGGCGCTTGAGAATTTCCGCGCCCGCGCCCTCACCCCCGAGGCTCCCGTGACCCGCGGCACCGCCCAGAACGGCGACGTTTACTTCCAGGCAGTGGAGTCCCGCAACCAGGTCTATGACGCCGTTCCCGACATCGTGGCCCGCTATATGGGAGAGATCAGCGAACTCACCGGCCGCACCTACAGGCCCTTCGAGTACTACGGATCCAAGAGCGCCGAGTGCGTCATCGTGGCAATGGGCTCCGTCACCGAGACCATCAAGGAGACCATCGACTACCTCAACGAGCACGGCCGCAAGTACGGTCTCGTTTCCGTTCACCTCTATCGTCCCTTCTCCGAGAAATACTTCCTCAAGGTTCTCCCCAAGAGCGTGAAGAAGATCGCGGTCCTCGACCGCACCAAGGAGCCCGGCGCCCTCGGCGAGCCCCTGTATCTCGACGTCAAGGCCCTCTTCCAGGGCAAGGCCGACGCCCCCGTCGTGATCGGCGGCCGCTACGGTCTGTCCAGCAAGGACACCACCCCCGCCCAGATCATCGCGGTGTACGACAACCTCGAGCGCAAGGCCCCCAAGACCGACTTCACCATCGGCATAGTTGACGACGTGACCTTCAAGAGCCTGCCCGTCAAGAGCGAGATTTCCATCGTGAAGAAGGGCACCACCGAGTGCAAGTTCTACGGCCTCGGTTCCGACGGCACCGTCGGCGCCAACAAGAACACCATCAAGATCATCGGCACCCACACCAACCTCTACAGCCAGGCCTACTTCGACTACGACTCCAAAAAGTCCGGCGGCTACACCTGCTCGCACCTGCGCTTCGGCAAGAGCCCCATCAAGGCTCCCTATCTCGTTGGCACCCCCGACTTCGTGGCCTGCCACGTGCCTTCCTACCTGGAGAAGTACGACGTTCTCAAGGGCATCAAGGAAGGAGGCAGCCTCCTGCTCAACTCCCTCTGGGACGAAGAGGAGACCCTCAAGCGCATCCCCGACCACGCAAAGGCCGTGATTGGCCGCAAGCACATCAGGCTCTACATCATCAACGCCACCAAGATTGCCGCTGAAATCGGCCTCGGCGGGCGCACCAACACCATCCTCCAGAGCGCATTCTTCCGCATCACCGGCATAATCCCCGCCGAGGATGCCGTGAAGTATATGAAGGACGCCGCCCTCAAGAGCTACGGCAAGAAGGGCGAGAACATCGTCAATATGAACTATGCGGCAATCGACCGCGGCGGCGAGTACACCGAGGTCAAGGTTCCCGCAGAGTGGGCCGAGATCAACGCCAAGTTCACCAACCCCAACGCCAGCCGCCTCGCCACTCCTTTCGTCAAGGAAGTGGCCGACATCGTGAACGCCCAGTGCGGCGACACCCTGCCCGTGAGCGCATTCCTCCCCTACCAGGACGGCACGATGCCCAACGGCACCGCAGCCTATGAGAAGCGCGGAGTGGCCGTCACCGTTCCCGTCTGGGATGCGGAGAAGTGCATACAGTGCAACTCCTGCGCATTCGTCTGCCCTCACGCAGCAATCCGTCCGTTCCTCCTCACCGACGAAGAGGCCGCCGCAGCCCCCGCATCCGTCAAGACCGCTCAGGGCAAGGCAAACCTCAAGGAGTACAAGTACGCCCTTGCAGTGTCGGTGGCCGACTGTACCGGCTGCGGCAACTGCGTCGACGTGTGTCTCTCCAAGGAAAAGGCCCTCAAGATGGAGCCTTACCAGGACAACGTGGCGGAGCAGGCAAGCTACGACTACCTCAACTCCAAGGTCGGCTACAAGACCCCGTTCGACCCCAAGAGCAATATGAAGAACGCCCAGTTCGCACAGCCTCTGTTCGAGTTCAGCGGCGCCTGCGCAGGCTGCGGCGAGACTCCCTACATCAAGAACATCACCCAGCTCTTCGGCGACCATATGATGATTGCCAACGCCACCGGCTGTTCTTCCATCTACGGCGCATCCTTCCCCGCATCCCCTTACTGCACCAACGAGAAGGGTCACGGCCCCGCCTGGCAGAACTCCCTGTTCGAGGACTTCTGCGAGTTCGGCCTCGGCATGCACCTCGGTTCCGAGCGCATCCGTGAGACCGTGGCATCCCTGATGAAGAAGGGCCTGGAGTGCGAGTGCTGCACCGAGGAGATGAAGGCCTTGTTCGGCAAGTGGCTTGAGAACAAGGGCAACTACGCCGTGACCCGCGAGGTCTGCGACGCCCTCGTTCCCCTTATGGAAGCCTGCGGATGCGACACCTGCAAGAGCCTCCTCAAGCTGAAGCAGTACATCCCCGCACGCAGCCAGTGGATATTCGGCGGCGACGGCGCCTCCTACGACATCGGCTACGGCGGCCTTGACCACGTGCTTGCAAGCGGCGAGAACGTGAACGTCCTCGTGCTCGACACCGAAGTGTACTCCAACACCGGCGGCCAGTCTTCCAAGAGCACCCCTGCCGGCGCAATCGCCAAGTTCGCGGCCAGCGGCAAGAAGATCCGCAAGAAGGACCTCGGAATGATGGCGATGAGCTACGGCTACGTCTATGTTGCCCAGGTGGCAATGGGAGCCAGCCCCGTCCAGTATATGAACGCCATCAAGGAGGCCGAGGCCTACGACGGTCCTTCACTCATCATAGCTTATGCGCCCTGCATCAACCACGGCCTCAAGGCCGGTATGGGCCTGAGCCAGAAGGAGGAGAAGCTCGCCGTGGAGTGCGGTTACTGGCAGCTCTACCGCTACAACCCCGAGCTCGAGGGCACCGACAAGAACCCGTTCACCCTCGACTCCAAGGAGCCCGACTGGAGCAAGTTCCAGGACTTCCTCAAAGGTGAGGTCCGCTTCGCTTCCCTCCAGAAGCTCTTCCCCGAGACCGCGGGAGAACTCCTTCAGAAGACCGAGGAATTCGCGAAGATCCGCCTCGAGACCTACAAGCGCCTCGCGAACAAATAAAATCCAAAGGCAAACCATCGGCGATACCGGCCCTCAGAAGGCCGGTATTGTCTTCAATAAAAGGCACTTGCGTATGAGAAAAATCATCACTTTATTCCTTGCGATAGTATGCGCCGCCGTCTCGCTCCGGGCCCAGCAGGAGCTGCCCAACGACCCCGAGACCAGGGTCGGCAGACTCGAGAACGGGATGACCTACTACATCCGCCACAACGGACTCCCCGCCCAGAGGTGCGAGTTCTACCTTGCCACCGACGTGGGCGCAATCCAGGAGGCCCCCGACCAGGACGGCCTTGCCCACTTCCTGGAGCATATGTGCTTCAACGGCACAAAGAATTTCCCCGGAAAGGGAATCCTCAACTGGCTCGAGAGCATAGGCGCCAGCTTCGGAGGCAACGTGAACGCCTCGACCGGAGTGGAGCACACCCAGTATATGCTCAACAACATCCCCCTCTCGCGGCCCGGAGTTCTGGACACCTGCATCCTTATAATGCACGACTACTCCCACTTCGTGCTCTGCGAGCCAGAAGAGATCGATGCCGAGCGCGGAGTCATTCTCGAGGAAAAGCGCACCCGCAACACCGCTTCCTGGCGTCTTATGGAAGCCTCGATGCCCTATATCTACGGCAACACCAAGTACAACGGCTGCAACATAATAGGCTCGGAAGAGAACCTCAAGACCTTCAAGCCCGAGAGCCTCACCAACTTCTACCACACCTGGTATATTCCATGCAATCAGGCACTTATAGTCGTGGGCGACATCGACGTGGATGAAGTGGAGGCAAAGATCAAAGACACCTTCGCCGACATCCCCGCCCCGGAGAGCCCCAAGGCCAAGGACGTGATTCTCATTCCCGACAATGCCGAGCCCATCGTGGGCATACTCACCGACCCTGAGCTCAACCAGACATCAGTAACGGTTTACTGGAAGAACGAGCCTATGCCAAGGGAACTCCGCAGCACCGCCGTCGGCCTTATGACCGACATCGTCAAAGACATCATCACCAACGTCATGGACGAGCGTCTCCAGGACATCAGCGCCAAGGCCGACTCCCCCTGGATTGCCGCCGGCACCGCCATAGGAGAACTTACAACCACCTGTGAAGCGGTCTTCGCCCAGGTCGCCGCGAAGGACGGCGAGGCTGCATCCTCGCTCGGAGCCCTTCTCGTGGAGATGCAGAAAATGCAGAAATTCGGCTTCACAGAGGCCGAGGTCGAGCGGGCCAAGTCCAAGATTCTGGCCGTATATGAATCCCGCGCCAACAAGGCCGACACCCGCAAGAACGCCGAGTTCATCAGACCCTTCCTAGCCAATTTCTTCAACGGAGAGTCCTTTATGGACCCCAAGATGGAGTATGAGTTCGTGAAGATGGTCATGCCCCAGCTCCAGAGCGCAATGGTGAACCAGGTCTGCCAGGGCATCATCGGCCCTAAGAATATGATTGTGATCTACAACGCCCCCGAAAGCGGCAACCATCCCACCGAGGAGCAGCTGCGCGCCGTCATTGCCGAGGCTGAAAACGCCGAAATCGCGCAGGCCGAGGGAGAGGAGATCCCTTCCGAGTTCCTCGACCCCGCCAAGCTCAGGGGCAGCAAGGTGAAGAAGATCACCGACTACATCTACGGTTCCCGCAAGCTCACCCTCGCCAACGGCCTCGACGTCATCCTCCTCCCCACCGACCACGAGAAGGACAAGATCAGCTTCGACCTGATTCTCCCCGGCGGGCAGAGCCTCGCCTCCGACGAAGACCTTTACAACATCGAAGACAACATCTGGGGCCTCTACCTTCAGAACACCGGCATAGCGCAGTACCCCGCCACGATGGTGACCAAGATGTGCGCCGGCAAGAACTTCAGCGGCCAGCCCTACATCAACGCCTACACCCACGGCATCGAGGGCGTGAGCACACCCAAGGACCTCGAAACGGCCCTGCAGTGCGTGTATCTGATGTTCACGCAGCCCAGGTTCGATTCCGACGAGTACAATCAGGGAATGAAGATAATTCAATCCATCCTTCCCAACCTTGCCTCCCAACCCGATTATCAGCTGCAGGGCAAGCTCTACAAAGTCATCTACAAGAGCCCCCGCCGCTTCAACATCAGCGAGGAGAGTGTGTCCAAAGCCAGCCTGGAGGGGCTTGAGAAGGTTTACCGCAGCCTCTTCAAAGACACCGCCGGCGCCACTGCAATCATAGTCGGCGACTTCGACCCCGACGAAATCACCCCTCTGGTACAGAAGTACCTGGGATCCCTTCCGAAGGGAAAGAAAGCCGCCGTGGCTTCTTATCGCGGCGACGGGATTGCCGAGGGCAGCGAGGTCTGCGACTTCTCCACAAAGATGCAGACTCCCAAGACCACCGTCCTGCAGGCCTATTCCTACAGCGCTCCCTACAGCGTGGAGAACGAGGTTCTCAACAGCGCGGTTTCCTATATAATGAATATGGTTTACACCGAGACCTTGCGTGAGGAAGAGGGCGGCACCTACGGAGCGTCCGTATCTGCCCGTACCCCCAGGGATATCCACCCCGTGGCTCTTCTGCAGGTTTACTTTGACACCAACGCCGAGCAGGCCGACGCACTTCGCGAACTGGCCAAGGCCGGGCTGGTCAAGCTCGCCACGGAAGGTCCCACCCCCGAACAGTTCGAGAAGACCGTCAGGAATCTGGAGAAGAAGATTCCCGAAGCAAAGATCCGCAACGCCATTTGGTCTATGGCCATCGAGACCTACGTGAGGTACGGCATCGAGTACATTCCCGAATACGAAGCCGCCGTGGCAGCTCTCACTCCCGAGAAGATCAAAGCGGCAGCAGCCGCGTTCGCCGCAGCCGACTTCAAGGAAATCGTAATGAGGCCCGAACAATAGATAGTCAAATAAAAGCACCGATGGTCTGAAGCCCCTTTTCCCATATTTAATGGGGCTTCAGGCCATTGGTGCTTTTATTAAACAACTGAAACCTGAATATCAGATATTGATATCCTCAAGTTCCTCCTCGGAGCGGAGGTTGCGGCGGATGAAGGTCTGGCGCTCGGCGGTGTTCTCGCCCATATAGAACTCCATAATCTCGGCAATTGACTCTTCGTCGGCCAGGTTCACCAGGTCGAGCCTCATATCCTTGCCGATGAAGTTGACGAACTCTTCGTAACTGATTTCTCCAAGGCCCTTGAAGCGGGTGATTTCAACGCCCGTCTTGAGGGCCTTGATTGCCTTTTCCTTCTCCTCCTGTGAATAGCAGTAGCGGTTCTCCTTCTTGTTGCGCACGCGGAAGAGGGGCGTCTGGAGGATGTGCACGTGGCCGCGGCGGATGAGGTCGGGGTAGTACTTCATAAAGAAGGTCAGCACCAGCATCCTGATGTGCATTCCGTCGTCATCGGCATCGGTTGCCACGATGATGTTGTTGTAGCGCAGGTCGCTCAGGTCGTCCTCCACGCCCAGGGCCGAAATCAGAAGGTTCAGCTCCTCGTTGTCGGCCACCTTCTTGCGGCTCTCCTTGTAACAGTTGATGGGCTTGCCCCTGAGGCTGAACACGGCCTGATAGTTGGCGTTGCGCGCCTTGGTGATGGTTCCGCTTGCGGAGTCGCCCTCGGTGATGAAGATGCTCGACCGCTCGATATCCTCCTCGGTTTTCTCGGTGCGCTTGTCGTTGTAGTGGCAGCGGCAGTCGCGCAGCTTGCGGTTATAGACGTTGGCCTTCTTTGCCCGCTCGCGGGTCTTTTTCTGGATGCCGGAAATCTCCTCCCTCTCCTCCTGGTTGTCCTTGATCTTCTTCTCGATTATGGGGACGATGTCGGTGTGCATATGGAGGTAGTTGTCGAGGTTCTTCGACACGAATTCGTTGACAAAGGAACGGATCGTGGGCCCTACGTCGACCTTGAGGGCGCCGTGTTCGTCCCTCTCCTGCTTCTCCCACATATAGGTGGAGCCGAGCTTGGTCTTGGTCTGCGCCTCGAAGGTGGGCTCCTGGATCTGTATGCTTATGGCGCCCACGATGCCCTGGCGGCAGTCCTGCGGGTCATAATTCTTCTTGAAGAACTCCTTGAGGGTCTTGGCGATGGCCTCGCGGTAGGCCGCAAGGTGGGTGCCTCCGTCGCGCGTGTTCTGGCCGTTCACAAAGGAACTGATGTTCTCTCCGTAGGCCGTGCCGTGGCTCAGGACTATCTCTATGTCCTCCCCTTCCAGGTGGATGGGCGGGTAGAGCGGCTCTTCGGTGAGATTCTCGTTCACGAGGTCCAGAAGGCCGTTCTCCGAACGGTACTGCTCCCCGTTCAGCACGAGGGTGAGCCCCTTCTTGAGGTAGGAGTAGTTCTTGACCATCGTTGCCACGAAGTCCATATTGTAATGGTACTCGCCGAACATCATAGGGTCGGGGCGGAAGCGCACGAGGGTGCCGTTCTTCTCTTTGGTGGGGCCGGTGCCGCTGTCGGTGAGGTTTCCCCTCTCGAAAGTGGCCCAGGAGCACTCTCCGTCGCGGTTGGAGCAAACGTAGAAGGTCTCGGAGAGGGCGTTCACGGCCTTGGTGCCCACGCCGTTGAGGCCGACCGATTTCTTGAAGGCCTTGTCGTCGAACTTGCCGCCGGTGTTGAGGATGCTCACGGCCTTGACGACCGAGCCGAGGGGAATGCCGCGGCCGAAGTCGCGTACGGTGACCTCGTTGTTCTCTATCGTTATCTGGATCTGCTTGCCGAAGCCCATCGCGAATTCATCGATGGAGTTGTCGACTATCTCCTTCATCAGCACATAGATGCCGTCGCCGGGGTTGCGGCCGTCGCCGAGGCGGCCGATGTACATTCCCGGGCGTTTGCGGATATGCTCGACACCCTCTATGGTGCGTATGTTGTCTTCTGTGTATGCCATCTACTTCCTGCTTTTTTTGTTGGTCACCTCTCCCCTCAGGTGGAGTATGACGGGTTTTTTCACGTCGGTCAGATAAACCGTAAGAATCTTGTCGAAGGGATAGGGTCCCTCGTCGTTGGAATAAGTAGCCCTGATGCTTCCGTCGGCGCCGGGCTGCAAGGTTTCCCTGGTCCACTCCACGCCGGTGCAGCCGCAGGAACTCACCACCGCAAGGATCGTCAGGGGTTCCCCGCCGACGTTGGAAAGGATGAATTCACAGGAAAGAGGCCCGTCGGACTGGGATACCCGCCCGAAGTCGTGGACCGTGTGGTCGATCCTCGCCCTGTCTTCAAAAACCTTCTGCTGAGCGGCCGCAAAGGCTGAAAAAGCCAGTGCGAAAGCCATTATGAGAGCTATTTTTTTCATATTGCACAAAGTTACGATAAAAATTCGTACATTTGTAATCCCGATTGACATTAACAATTTAATTGAATCAATACTATGGCTTACAAAATTTCAGCCGACGCTTGCGTCGCATGCGGAACCTGCCAGGGCGAGTGCCCCCAGGGAGCAATCAAGGAAGGTGATGTTTATTCCATCGATCCCGCCATCTGCATAGATTGCGGAACCTGCGCCGATGCCTGCCCTATGGGCGCAATCGAGCCCGGTGAATAATATCGCGGTTTGATAGAGGATTTCAAACTCAAAGTATTTGAAACTGTCGCCAGGTGCGGCAGTTTCACTGTTGCTGCCCGGGAGCTGGGAGTGAGCCAGCCCGCCGTGAGCCAGAACATCGCCATCCTGGAGCAGGCGGTTGGCGACGCTCTCTTCATACGCAACCGCGGCTCGGTGGAACTGACCGCCTCCGGCCGCCTCTTCGCCACCTATGCCGACAGGATCAACTGGTGGTACGGCAAACTGAACGCCGTGATGGTCGAAAAGACCGAAAAGCCCGCCGACGGCACGGAAGTGGACCTCGGCGGCGGGCACAGGCTGCTCATCAAAGTCCTCCCCGACAACAAGAACCAGAAATGAACATCTTCGGACTCTTCAAAAAGATAGGCCCCTTTGTAAAGCCCTACAGGTGGCTGGTGGTCATCACCCTGATTTTCACGCTGATAAGTTCCGTCATAGCGCAGGTCAACGCCGTTGTGCTCGATTGGACCGTGGATTCCATCAACGGTCTGCTGGGCAACGGTTTCACCTGGGCCGCCGGAGTGAAGGAAGCGGCCCGCATCCTGACCATAATCAGCGCGGTGCTCCTCGGCAAGGAACTGCTCAGCGTCATAATAACCTACGCCCAGAACTACTACGGCGAGCGTATGCGCATCTTCGTGAGCAAGGACCTCAGCCAGGCCGTCATCGACAAGATGCTCACCTTCCGCATGGCCTTCTACTCCCGCAGCGAGAACGCCACCGGGCAGCTTCAGACCCGAATCGACCAGGGCGTGAGCAGCCTCAGCCGCACGGTGCAGAACTTCTTCATCGACCTTCTGCCCCTGTTCACCAGCGCCGTCCTGGCCCTCGTGCTCATCTTCGTGGCCAACGTGTGGGTGGGTCTCACGGCCCTGTTCATAGTTCCCATCTATTTCATCATCACCATAAGGCAGGCCAAGAAGCTCAAGGGGTGGCGCCGCAACATGCGCGACTTCCGCGAGATGAAGAGCCACGGGGTGATGAGCATAATCGAGAGCATCAACGTCATCAAGAGCTTCAACCGCGAGCAGATAGAGAGCGAGAAGCAGTGGGACCTGCAGACCAAGTTCACCGACAACCAGATGTTGGTGCGCAAGACTTCCTTCTACTACGACGGCCTCAAGAGCTTCGTCAAGCAGGTGGGCACGGTGCTGATAATAATCCTCACCGCGTACCTGGTCCTCAAGGGCTACCCGGGGATGACCATAGGCAAGATAATGTACCACGTGATGCTGTTCAGCAACGTGGTGGCGCCCATCACCCAGCTCCAGCGCATCTTCGACGACATGAACGACGCCCTCATCTACGCGGAAGGCTTCTTCGATATCCTGGAGAGCGATGCCGATGTGGAGGAAAGCGGCAGCTACCGGCCGGAAAAGGTGGAGGGCAACTTCGAGATCAGCGGAGTGGACTTCACCTATCCCAACGGCACCAAGGCCCTGCACGGCATCAATATGACCATCAACAGCGGGAAAATCACCGCCCTGGTGGGCCTGAGCGGCGCCGGAAAGTCCACGGTGGTGAACCTCCTGGACAAATTCTACACCCCCGACTGCGGCAGCATAAAACTGGACGGAGTGGACCTGCGGGACTACGACACCCACTTCCTGCGCGAGAACATCGGCCTTGTCCTGCAGAAGAACCACATCTTCGACGGGACCATCGAGGAGAACATCCTCTACGGCAAGCCCGGCGCGAGCCACGAAGAGGTGGTGGAAGCGGCGCGGAAGGCCTATATCCTCGAGCAGATCGAGGCCCTGCCGAACGGATTCTCGTCGCAGGCCACGCAGCTCTCCGGCGGCCAGCAGCAGCGCATAGCCATAGCCAGGATGTTCCTGAAGAACCCTCCCATAATCTTCCTCGACGAGCCAACGGCCAGCCTCGACGCCATCGCCACCGAGCAAATCAAGGCCAGCATCGACGAAATCAAGAGGGGCCGCACCGTCATAATGATTTCCCACTCCATATCCCAGATAATAGACTCCGACGTGATCTATGCGATGAAGCAGGGCCGGGTGGAGCAGAGCGGCGACCCAGACGAGGTTTACCGCCAGGGAGGCGTGTACAAGGAGATAGTCGATGCCTCGGCCCGTTCGCTGAACATCGAGAAACTCGCCCACACCCTCGATGCCGACGGCGACGGAAAATTCTTCGACTGAGCGCGGAAGTTGCATTTTCAAAAACAATTCACTATATTTGCGGCCCCAAATAATTGGGGCCTAATTATTTTTATAAAAACATTATGATCAAACAGTACGAAACCGTTTTCATTGCAACTCCCGTTTTGTCTGACACCCAGATGAAGGAAGCGGTTGCCAAGTACATCAATCTCATCAAGGACAACGGAGGTGAGGTAGTGTACGAAGAGGATTGGGGGCTCAAGCAGCTCGCGTACCCGATCCAGCACAAGACGTCAGGATTCTATTACCTGATCGAGTTCAAGTCTCAGCCCGACTTCGTGGCCACCCTCGAGACCCAGTATCACCGCGACGAGCGCATCATCCGCTACCTCACCGTAGCTATGGACAAGGATGCCGTCGCCTATGCCGAGCACCGTCGTGCGAAGAAGGCTGCCAAGGCCGCAGACCCCGCTCCCGCAGCTGAAGTTGAACCCAAAACTGTGGAGGAATAAGCCATGGCAAACGTAGAAAACAACGAGATCCGTTATCTCAACCCTCCTACCGTAGAGGTACGCAAGAAGAAATACTGCCGCTTCAAGAAGGCAGGCATCAAGTACGTCGACTACAAGGACGCAGAGTTCCTCAAGAAGTTCCTCAACGAGCAGGGCAAGATTCTCCCCCGCCGCATCACCGGCACTTCCCTCAAGTTCCAGCGCAAGGTTGCTGTCGCCATCAAGCGTGCACGCGCCATCGCTCTTCTCCCTTATGTAACTGACCTCCTTAAATAATTGAGCGTTATGAAGATCATTCTCAAGAAAGAAGTGGCCAATCTCGGCGAGGCCGGAGATGTGGTTGAAGTAAAGACCGGATACGCACTCAATTATCTCGTTCCCCAGGGATACGCCGCCATCGGAACCCCCTCCGCTCTCAAGCAGCACGCGGAGACTCTCCGTCAGCGCGCCCACAAGGAAGCCAAGCTCGTTGCCGACGCTCAGGCCGTCGCCGCAAAGATCGAGGCTGTGGAGGTGAAGCTCGCCGCCAAGGTCGGTGAGACCGGCAAGCTCTACGGCGCCGTCACCGCAGCCCAGGTTGCAGACGCCCTCGCAGCAGCAGGCATCGAGGTCGAGAAGAAGAACGTCACCGTTCCCGAAATCAAGGAACTCGGTGAGTACGAGGCAAAGGTGAAGTGCTACAAGGGCGTTTTCGCAAACGTCAAGGTTCTTGTAGAGGCCGAGTAATCACTGAAATACGCAAAAAGTTGTACAGTACGCGAGTGACTCGCGTACTGTACAACTTTTTTTAGAACGGGTAACCGATGCCGAAGTTCAGGTGCAGGGCGTCGGAGAAGGCGGGGATGTTGTAGTAGGCGCTCACGCCGGTGTCGTACGGGTAGTGGAGCGGGATGCCCAGGTCCAGGCGGACGACTATGGACTGATAGACAAGGCGGAGGCCCAGGCCGGTGTTCACGGCCAGAGTCTGAGGGAAGGTGCTCCATTCCAGGGCTTCATTGCAGCCAATGGGATAGCCAAGCGCCTCGACGAAGGACTTCGTATATTCGTCACCATCGTCAACGGTGGTGTTTTCCCAGGACCAGACATTGCCGGCTTCAAGGAAGGCGGCGCCCTCGAGGAGCCAGAACAGAGGGAAGCGGTATTCCACGTTGGCCTCTAAGCGGATGTCGCCTGCGTGGTAGATGTACATCGTGAAATCGGGGCTGTAGAAGCCTCCCGGGCCTATGCTGCGCGGAGCAAACCCGCGCAGGCTTGAAGGGCCTCCGGCATAAAACGACTGCGACATAGGCACCACGGACGAGCCGAACGGCTTTCCGGCACCGGCAAAAAGCCTTGTGGCAATGCTGGACTTCCCGCCCACCCGGAAATTGTTCCTGAGTTCGGCATCCAGTTTGAGGAACTGATTGTAATTCCCTAAAAGAAATTTGTTGTCGTCCTCCGGATTGTAGGTTCCGAACAGGCTCTGTACCCCGGCTATCAGATTGCCGGAATCGGTTATTCCGGCCGTGAATCTGGTGTTTACATTCCTCGACTTGTCGGAAGTGTCGTCGTAATAGAAGCGGTATTTTATTGCAGGAATGTACTCGTCGCGGATGATGGAACTCACGAGCTGGCCCAAGGTGGACATACCGAGATAATAGTCCAGGGTTGCATTCGTGCTCACAAGGGAAATGTCCAGGGGGGACAGTTCGTGGGTGGAGTATCGACCGGACCGGAGACGCCAGGTGAGAGCGAGGGAAAATTTGTCAAGAGTACGCTTCCCGGCTATGTCCTCGTGCATATAGCCTATCTGATAACGGCTCGAGGCCCCGGACTTGACCGTGCTCGGCAATGTAAGCGCCAGATCAGCACCTATGTTGTAGTTGTCGTTGTCGGAAGCGGTGCGGTCGCTCACCTTCCAATAATATGCTCCGTGCACGTTTGCCGTCCAAACGTCGCCCCTCCCGAGCAGATTGCTCTTGCTAAGGGTGGCCGAGAGGTCGGGGCCAAGCTGCATATTGCTGCGATAAGAGAGATTGGCCTGCAAATCAAGACGATACGGGTCTTCCGGATTTTTCTTTCCGTTCCACGACAGCGAGGTCTTTACGCCGACGCCCTCCTTGTTGAGGTCGCCGTCAACGATGTTTTCATAGTCCCTCTTGTGGAATATGGTGAGCTCGGTTCTGCCGTTCTTGCCGAAGGAATACCCCGCCGACACGTTGTCCAAAAAGGCGGAGGTGCCGGCACTTGCGCCCTCTTCGTCATAACTCGAGGAAAGAGTGCCGCCGACGGAAAGTTTGAGCCTGTCGTCGAAGAACGATTTTGAAAGCTTCATCGAATAGTCGTTGGTATAAGTCAAGGCGTCGGTATTGGCGCCGATGCCGAGGTCCACGTCGACTATCTTCCCGAGCCTGTTGCCCGCAATGGTGTTCACGCCCCTCTGGAGCATGCTTGTGAGCGCATATCCCGAGCTGAAAATCTCTTCATTGGTTTCCGAGACATACATACCGGTGGCGAGCAGAGCCGCGGCCACCCTGTCCTTCTCCTCTTCGGTCATGGAGTCTATCTCCGCCTGCACCTCGGCGTCGTCGGGGGCCTCCATAAGGAAGTGCAGCCCGAGGTTGTCGAGGCCGTCCTTGACCTTGAGCCCCACCTTGAAATCGACGGGCCGGACCCTGGACCCGCCTTCACCGCTGACCATCGCCTTTGCCTTCTGCGTGGCCGTGACGTCCATCTTCAGACTCTTTACGGGGCCGTCGAAGAGAACGCGGCTGCCGGGGTCGATGGAAAACGGAGCAAGAGGATAGAACGGCAGGGTATATTTGATTTCTCCGCCGTTTATGTCGATGCCGCCGTGCAGAGCCAGTTTCCCGGGAACGGGAAAATCCAGGTCGAACCGTCCGGAGGCCAGGGCGTGCACGTAGTTGTTCTTTCCGAGGGAGTAGGTGATATCCGTTTCGGGAAGCAGTTCGACGGGGCCGGACACCAGGATATTCCCGGGCTTCCCGCCGATTTTCAGGGCCAGGGCCGCCGCGACGTTCCCGTAATATGCCGTGCTGTCGTCCTTTTCGAAGGGCGCCGGCTTGAAGCGCGGGCTGTCCAAAGCAAGGTCGACAAGGCGGTCCTTCACGCCGATTTCCCCTGAAAGCACTGCCTCGGTGCTGTCCACGGCATAAACGTGCGTCCCCGGGACCTTCACCTTCATGTCTTCCAGCAGAATTTTGTCATCTGAAAGATGGAATTCCGCCTTTAACGGAATATATCTTACCACTGCCCCCGAAGGAACGGCCTCGGCCGTGAGAACCAGGGAATTAAGCGGGCCGTGAAGGTTGACATTGGCGGCGAGGGTGCCGTCAAGCTTTATGTCATCCCGGGGAATATAGGATTCCAGAAGCGCCATCGGAAGGTCCTCGGTGACCGCGTTTATGTCATAGCCCTCCCCGGGGACGGGAACGACGGAAAACTGCACGTCGCGGTCTCCGAAGCGGTGGCCGCCGAAGACAAGGGAGGAAAGGGCGAGGGCTCCGTCGGTTGACAGCACACCGTCGTTCATTCTGGCGGTGATGTCGGCATTGACTCCGGCATCGACGTTCCGCACCGACTTCACGTCGGACTCGGCCTTCAGCCTCAACTCGGCATCGTCGTCGCCCAGCCACCCGTCAACCGAAGCCACGGCGCCGGGCAGACCATTCTGCGGGGGAAGGACGGCCAAAAGGCTGCAGTCAATCACAGAACCGCGCTGTTGCAGCACGAGGTCCGCGCTATCCAGGGACAGGGAATCCCTGGACACCTCCGACAAGTTTGCGCTCAGCCTCAGGCCGCCGTCCGGCGAGAGACCGGCCTTCACCCCGGCAAAGCCGAAGGCAAGGCCCTTTGAAGCAATGATGGAATCCAGCGGGCTCCCCGGGCGGACGGTGGCGGCCAGATTGAGAATCGGGAAATCCCGCCTGAGGGAATCCAGGTCGATGCTTTCTATGCTGATGGGCCGGGCCCGCTTCGCGCCGTCCACGTCGATTCCGCCGATGTCGTCGGGGAGCGAGGAGGCAAGTTTCTTCAATGCGGGAAGAAGGTCCAGCAAGTGCCCGGCGGCATCGGCGCTCGCATCGAGCCCGTCGGTCCTGATGGCGGCCACGGTGCCTTCCGTGCCTGTGGATATGTCTATGTTCAGAGTGTCAAGGGCCAGGCACAGGGAGTCTTTCCTCAAGCCGGTCCCCGACAGCGAGAGGGCGGCGACCAGCAAAGGCCGGGAGCCGGAAAGTCCGGAAGCGCCGAAGTCCAGGTCCACTCCCGAGCCGAAGTCCAGACCCTCGGAATGCAGCGCGGCTCCGCCCTTGAAGTTGCCGCTGACCTTCCCGCCGGAGACCTTCGCACTCAGGACGGCGTCGTTGAGCGCGGCTCCATTCCAGTCGGCCCTGTCAAGGTCGGCAAGGAGGATCAGGTCGGTCTTCGGGCTCATAGGATCCGTTCCGCGGCCCTTTGCCTTGAGGGTACCGGTAACGGAGCAGGAATTCTTTGTCTTCACATAATCATTGAGCCTGAAGCGGCTCAAGGTCAGGACCAGGTCGTATTCCGCGCTGGACTTCGGGGAATCGAGCGAGGCCGAAGCGCTGCCCCTCAGGGCTATCGGGCCAGAGGCCGCGTCTATCTTGTCCAGCGTTATCCCGGAACCGTCCATCGAGCCGGAAACCCTGAGGGAATCAAGGTCATATCTGCGGCCGCCGATTACGGCGGAGGCTCCGGAAATGTTCAAGCCCCCGAGGTCGAAGTCCATATCATCCATATCGCCGGAGGCCGACAGCCCAAGGTTGTCAAGGCTCACGGAAAGTCCGTCCTGCCCGATTTGCAGTCTGACGTTCTTAAGGGACACCTCCGGCGCGTCGAATTCCCAGTCGGGAAGAGAGGATTTCTTTTCCTTCGGCTTGTCCGACGGGCAGAAGGTGACGTCGGCATCTTCTATTCTCAAGGAATTAAGAAGGGTATAGCGGTCGGGGACGGAGGTGGAATCGCTCTTCACATAGATGCGGCCAATTTTGCCGACGACCGCAGGAAATTCGTGGAAGGGGCGCGTGTCCACAATTACGTCGTCCAAACGGAACTCCCTGACGTTCAGCACGGAATCCCGTATGGTCATAAGGTCGGTCTTCAGGACGAGGGACCCGATTCCGGCAAGGGTGTCGGCGTCCTCCCCCAGGGCCAGCACGTCGTCGAGGGCAAGTTCAAGAAGGGGGTTGACCCTTACCTGCCCAACGCGCAGGTCTATCCCGGTCCTTGACTTGAGCATCTTCTCCACCCTGCCTATGGCCTTTTCCTGAATCGGCGGAAAGCCAAGAAGCAGGGTGATTGTCAGAGGAATGAGCAAGACAAGAAATATGGCGGTCACGACCGTGCGCCATATTTTTGAGAAAGTTGCCCCGGAATCTTTCAAAGGAGAACTAGAATCTCTTGATTACGCCGATGTTGATTATGCCTGAAAGAATCATATACAGGGGGTTGAGCTGCGCGCTGAACGAGCCGGTGTTGGCAGCCATGCCGGAGCCGGACTCGAAGGTGCCGTCCCAGCGGATGAAGTCGGGGGTGAAGCACAGCATCAGACTCTCGTTGAGGTCATAGCTGAGCATAGGGCTGAGAGCGCCGCCGAAGATGGTGTAGGGCGACCCGTAACCGCCGTTCTCGGTGTCCTTGGAGAATTTCTGGCCGGCATAGAGTTCCAGTTCCATCCAGAGGTTTATCTTGTCCGAGAAGAGGCTCGTAACCTTGTAGCGGGCATAGGGAAGGACCTTCCAGGAAAGGTAGTTGTTGCCAAGGCCGTTGCCCAGAATCATATTGGACAGGACATTGCGGAAACTCACCTGCGAGAAACCGGAAGTCACGTTGCTTATGAAGCCGGAGTCCATGTCATTGTTGTTGTACGAGAATTCTCCCTTCACGCCAACGACCCAGCGGGGGCTGAGATACACTCCGAAGGAAGGCTTGATGGTAAAGGAGAAAGTCGTGGGAGTGTCCGACACGGTTCCGTTCTCATCCACTACGTTGCCTTTGTCAAGGAACACGCCGCCCTTGAGGCCCCAGAAGAATGCCGAAGGGCTCTTCGCTTCCTGCCCGGGAATGGTCTGCCCGAGAAGGTATCCCTTGGAGGACGGTGCGAGCTGTGCCGCACGGATTTCATTGAGCTGCGCGCTGATGGCTGCAAGCTGGGCATTGATGTCCTGAACGTCGACTGCCTGCTGGGCGAAAGCGGCTGAGCATATTGCCGCCGCGGCAAAAACGGAAATAAGTTTTTTCATTTCAAACAATTTTAGAAAATCATCGCAATTTAGCAAAACAACTCGATTTTTACAATATTTGACTATATTTGCGGTATGGACAATTTGACTTTCAAAAACGCCCTTGAGCAGGAGCTTACAGGCAACATCCTCAAATTCTGGATTGAAAAGATGGAGGATCCGCGCGGCGGATTCTACGGAAAGATGAGCGGCAGCGGCATTCTCGAGCCAGACGCCGTGAAGGGAGGGATCCTCAATGCGCGCATCCTCTGGACCTTCTCCTCGGCCTACAGGGTTCTCGGGCGTCCCGAATACCTGAAGGCGGCGCAAAGGGCTGAAAGGGAGATACTCGGAAAATTCATCGACCCCGAATACGGCGGCACATTCTGGAGCGTGAACGCCGACGGCACGCCCTCCGACGCAAAAAAGCAGTTCTACGCCATTGCATTCACGATTTACGGCCTTGCGGAATACTTCCGCGCCACGGCCGACGACAAGGCCCTGGAGGCCGCCGTGGCCCTTTACCGCAAAATAGAGGAGCACAGCTTCGACCCCGAATTCGGCGGCTACCTTGAAGCCTGCACCCGCGACTGGCAGCCCATAGAGGACATGCGCCTTTCCGAAAAGGACCAGAACGACGCCAAGACGATGAACACCCATCTGCACATACTGGAGGCCTACACCAACCTGTACCGGGTATGGAAGGACGATGGGCTCCGGGAGCAGCTCCGCAACCTTATTCTTGTTTTCCTCGGCAGAATCTGCGGCCCCGACGGGCACCTGCAGCTTTTCTTCGACGAGAAGTGGACCCTCAACGGCCAGATCCAGAGCTTCGGGCACGACATAGAATGCTCCTGGCTGCTCTGGGAGGCCGCCGAAGTCCTGGGAGATGAAGAGATTCTGGCCCGCTGCCGCCCCGTGTGCAGCCAGATTGCGATGGCCGGAATGGAGGGCTACGCGCCCGGGCGCGGAATCATCTATGAATGGAACATCGGCGAGGGCGAGAAGAACCTCAACCGCGACTGGTGGCCCCAGGCCGAAGCCATAGTGGGCTGCTGGAACCAGTATCAGATGAATGGAGACGAAAAATGGCGGGAAGCGGCCCTGGACTTCTGGGAGTTCATCAAGGAACACGTCATAGCCCCCGACGGGGAATGGTACTGGGGCGCCGTGCCCGCGGAAGACGGCGGGGAAGGGTTCACCCCCAACACCACGGATGACCGCGCCGGATTCTGGAAGTGCCCGTATCACAACGGGCGTATGTGCCTGGAAATGATAGAGCGTCTGGGCTGATATGCGCAATCCACTGATATTCGCGGCATTTCTTCTTGCCGCGGCCTGCTCGGCCCCACAGGCCGGAGAACTTGAACTGAGATTCACCGAACCCGCGCAGATGTGGGAGGAGACCCTGCCCCTGGGCAACGGCCGGCTGGGCGCAATGCCCGACGGCGGGACCGTCCGGGAGACAATAGTCCTGAACGAGGAAAGTATGTGGAGCGGCTGCGAGCAGAATGTCCTGAACCCCGAGGCCGCAAAATGGCTCCCCGCGATAAGGCAGAAGCTTCTTGAAGGCAGGAACCTTGAAGCACAGGACCTTATGTACGAGCACTTCACCTGCGTGGGTGGAGGCGGGACCAGCCCCCGCTACGGCTCTTACCAGACCCTCGGAGCCCTTGTGCTGGACTACGGCGGAAGCCTCGAGGCCGGCGGCGGCTATTCCCGCAGCCTGGACCTGAGGAACGCCGTGGCGCACACCGACGGGGCCACCGTGAACAGGGAATACTTCGTGAGCATACCCGACGACGTGATAGCGGTGCATCTGAGCTCCGCGCAGCCTCTGCAGTTCAGCCTCGCCCTCACCAGGGCGGAAAACGCGGAGTCCTCCCCCACCCCCGACGGAGGGGCCGAGATGTCGGGGCAGCTGCCAAGCGGCAATCCCGAGGTGGAGGGGGTGAAGTTCTATGCCCGCGCGCAGGTCCTGCAGCCCTCCGACCGCGAGGCCACAATCCTTGTCTGCGCAGCCACCGACTACGACGGAACCGACCCGCACTCGAGGGTGGATTCAACCCTGAGCGCCGCCGCAAAATACACCTATCGCGACCTTAAAAACCGCCACACAGCGGCGCACAGGGCACTTTTTGACAGGGTCAGCGTGGAAGTGGGCCGAAGGGATAACGGCCGGATTCAGAGCGTGGACAGCGCGGCCCTCTACCTCCAGTACGGCCGCTACCTGCTCATAGGCAGCACGGCAAGGGCCACGCTTCCGCCCAACCTTCAGGGCATCTGGGCCGACGGCTGCGGAACCCCCTGGAACGGAGACTATCACCTCAACATAAACGTGCAGATGAACCACTGGCCCGCCCAGCCGGGGAACCTGCCGGAGGCCGACATCCCGATGACTCGATACGTCAAGGGGCTCGTCCCTTCCGGAGAGGAGACCGCGCGCGCCTTCTACGACGCTCCGGGCTGGACAGCGAACGTGCTTGCCAACGTGTGGCACTTCACGGCGCCGGCCGAAGACCCTTCCTGGGGGGCGTCGCTCACCGGAGGCGCCTGGGCCGCGCTGCAGCTTTGGGAGCACTGGCTCTTCACCCGCGACAGGGAGTACCTCTCCGAAGTCTGGCCCGTCCTGCACGGAGCGGCCGAATTCCTTTGCGCGAACCTCTTTGAATGGACCGACGGCCACCTTGTCACCGGTCCCAGCACCTCGCCGGAAAACGGGTTCATCCGGGACGGCCGCATCTGCTACGTCTGCGCCGGTCCCGTTATGGACACCCAGATCTGCAGGGAACTCTTCGGAGCCGTCCTGCAGGCCTCGCGCGAACTCGGAATCGAGCCGGACGAAGATATAGCCGATGCCCTGCAAATGCTTGAACCTATGAAAGTTGCTCCGGGCGGATACCTTCAGGAATGGCTGGAGGACTACGAGGAAATGGACGTGCATCACAGGCACGTGAGCCATCTTTTCGGGCTTTACCCCGGCACCAGCATATGCACGCCCGAACTCAAAGACGCCGCCAGGGCCACTCTGGAGCGCCGCGGCGACGAAGGGACCGGCTGGTCCCGCGCCTGGAAAATCTGCTTCTGGGCCCGGCTGGGCGACGGAAACCGCGCCTACAAGCTTTTCCACAGCCTGATGTCGCCGGTGCGCACCTTCAGGAAGGAACCCAACCAATGGGGCGAGACCACCGGATTCACAGGTTCCGGAGCCGGAACGCTTCCCAACCTCTTCTGCGCCCATCCCCCTTTCCAGATCGACGGCAACTTAGGCGGAAGCGCCGGCCTTATGGAGATGCTCCTGCAATCCCACGAAACCGTTGAGCGAGAAGGATTTGACGAGCCTCTGAGGGTGATTTCACTCCTCCCCGCCATTCCCGATGCCTGGCCCGACGGACGCTACAGCGGCCTTATGGCACGCGGGGGAATCAGCGTCGGCTGCGAGTGGCACGGGACCGAAGCGAGCACAACCCTGACCCCGGTGGCGCCGGGCAGCGGAAGCGAGGCATACGTGCTTCGCTGGCCCGACGGCTTCGAGCAGATTGTGACGCCCGGCGGGAAACCGATGAAAATCAGGCACGGATTATCAAAATAGTATCATTTTTAATAATAAATGCTTAATTTTGCCAGGAACGATAACACTGAACCGATGTCCGACGTCCTGGCCGAGATAACTCCGCTCTCCGAAAAAGACTGCTTCCACATAGCTGAGAGGCATAAATCTTCGTTCACATACCCCATCCACCGGCACCGCGAGTTCGAGTTGAACTTCGTGCAGGGAGCGCCCGGCATAAAGCGGGTCGTGGGCGACTCCGTGGAGGAAATCGGGGAAATCGACATGGCCCTCATAGGCTCCGAGAACCTCGAACACGCCTGGATACAGAACGGCGGCAAGTTCAGGAACGTCAGGGAAATCACCATACAGTTCAACGCCAATCTTCTGGGCCAGCAACTTCTCGGGAAGTCCCAGTTCGAGAGCATAGGCAGGATGTTCAGGGACGCGCGCTTAGGGATAGCCTTCCCGATGGACGCCATAATGCGCATCTACGGGTCCCTGGAAGCGATGACGGCGGAAAAAAACGGCTTTGAGCAGTTCCTCCAGTTCCTCCACATACTTTATGTGCTGTCAATGTCGGACTACCGCAAGCTCGCCACCAACCTGGAGGCCAGCACTCTCCCTGCCAAGGAAAACGCCCGCGTACGCAAGGCCAAGGACTACATCGAGCGCCATTTTGCCGAAGACATCTCGCTCGAGAGCGTGGCCTCCCACGTGGGAATGAGCCCGAGCGCCTTCAGCCGCTTCTTCAGGGCGGGAACAGGAAGGACGCTGAGCACCTACATAATTGAAGTGAGGCTGGGCCACGCCGCCCACGCCCTGGTCGACACCTCCGACACCGTCTCCGACATCTGCGCCGCCTGCGGCTTCAACAACATGTCGAACTTCAACCGCACCTTCAAGGCAAAGCGCGGCCTCACCCCGAGGGAATTCCGCTCAATGTACAGGAAAACGAAAATCCACGTATAATGAAAACACTGAAAACCATCATCCTCAGCCTTGCCGCCTTAGCCGCCGTTTCCTGCGGAGCCGGCGGCGACTGCTGCTCCGTCAAGGACGGACGCTTCGTGCAGAACGGCTCCCCGCTGTACTACATAGGCGCCAACGTCTGGTACGCCCCCACCCTCGCGACCACCGACCCTGGGCGGCTGTGCCGTGAACTGGACTATCTCAAGTCTTTGGGAGTCACCAATTTACGTATACTCGCCACAGACGAGAACTGGGAAGGCTACGACATTGCCCTGAACGAGTTGCAGAAGCGCGGGATGCAGGCCGTGATGTACCTGAACAACGCCTGGGAGTGGACCCCCGACGCTTACTTCTCCTACCTCGAGAAAGCCGGGGCCGGCAAGCAGCCCCATCCCGCCGTCGAGGGCTATACGGCATATATGTCAGCGATGGCGCAGTTCGCCTGCAACCCCGATGCAGTTGCGCTGTTCCACGAGCACGTGAAGAAGATGGTGGGCAGATACAAAGGCAACGGCGCCATATTCAGCTGGCAGATTTGCAACGAGCCCCGTCCGTTCAGTTCCGACCCGGCAGTAAAGAACGCGTACGCCGACTATATCTGCAAAACCGCAGAACTCATCAAGAGCATCGACTCCGCTCATATGGTATCAACCGGAAACGAAGGCACCGCCGGCTGCGAAAATGACCTGGACCTCTTTGAAAAGATACATTCCAGCCCCGCCATCGACTACTGCACAATCCACATCTGGCCCTACAACTGGGGCTGGGTGAGCGAAGGCGGAATCGAAGAGGGCGTGAAGGAGGCCATAGCAAAGACCGACGAGTACATCGACACCCACCTGGAAGTGGCCTACAAGCTGCGCAAACCCTTGGTAATCGAGGAGTTCGGTTATCCGAGAGACGGATTCGAATACGTCAACACCTCAAGCACCCTCGCGCGCAACGCCTACTACGACCACGTGTTCGGCAGAGTGGCCGAGAGCGCCCGCACCGGCGGCTGGCTCGCCGGCTGCAATTTCTGGACCTGGAGCGGCGAGGCAAAGCAGACTCCCGGCCACCAGTTCTGGCAGGAAGGCGACGACCTCTGCGGCGACCCTTCCCAGGAAGCCCAGGGCCTCAACGGAGTGTATATCTCTGACAATCAAACGATTGAAATAATCCGCAAGCACACCGCGGCAATCAACTCCGGGGCCACGGTCTGGGCTCCGATAGAGCACGACTGGATCTTCTCCGGCTTCGACCCCCACAAACTGCGTATCTGCGCCTCCAGCATCGACGGCTGCGAGACCGACATCTCCATAGCCCTTGTGCGCGACCTCTCCCTGATGTTCGGCCGCGACACCGTCCTCACCGACACCAGGCACGCAAGCATCGAGCCCGGAAAAACCGTAACCCTCACCTACGAACTCGGCAACCTGGAGCCCGGTTTCTACGAAGTCTGCCTGAGCAGCGGCCAGAGCTTCAACATCGGAATCGAGCCCACTTCCATAGTGAGCCCCCAGGACAAGCCGGCCGATTTTGACGCATTCTGGGATCAGACCCTCACCGAACTTGCCGCCGTCCCGATGGAGGCCACGATAACCGCCATCCCGGAGGCCAGCAACGAGCTCAGGCGCAGCTTCCGCGTGGAGTACAAGTCGCTTGGCGGGGTAACTGTCGGCGGCATACTCTGCCAGCCCGTAAAGCCCGGAAAATACCGCACTTACATCGATTATATGGGCTATGGAGCCGACCCTTACAACTACGACCCGTCGGCCAACCCCGAAGCCGTGGAGTTCCTCGTGAGCGTGCGCGACCAGGGCATCTTCAAGGCCCCGGACGCAGTGCGTGACTGGATGGAGCGCGGCCTGCAATCCAAGGAGGACAACTACTACAGGGGAGCCTTCTGCGACGTGATCCGCGCCATCGACTTCATCTGCTCCCTCGGAACCGTGGACAAGGAGCACATTTTCGCCCGCGGAGAAAGCCAGGGAGGGGCCTTCACCTGGATTTCAGCCTCGCTCGACCACAGGGTTGCGGCAATAGCCCCGGCGGTGCCCTTCCTCTCCGACTACCCCGACTACGAGAAGATAGTCTGGTGGCCTATGTGGGAAGTGATGGAAGCCGCTGATGCCCAGGGGATTGACCGCAACGCCGTGCGCGATATGCTGCGCTACTTCGACGTGAAGAACTTCACCGACAAGATCACCTGCCCCGTTCTGATGGCCTTCGGACTGCAGGACCCCACCTGCCCTCCCCACACGAACTTCGCGGGATACAACCTCGTCAAATCGTCGAAGTCCTTCTATTGCGTGCCCACCTGCGAGCACGCGATGTGGCGCGAGACCTCCTGGCCCGCAAAGAGGGAAGAATTCTTCTCAAGATATTGATTGTTAACGGATTGCGATGCACTCCATCTCTATGAGCCAGTCGGGCCGGCAGACGGGTGCAAGCAGGATGATATAAGGTGTGGCGCCAAGCTTTTCAGAAAGCAGCGGCGCCACCTTTGCATAGTCCGCAGCGTTGCGAAGATACACCAGGGCCATCTTCACGTCGGTCCAGGCAGCACCTGCCTCGGCAAGGAGGGCCTCCACGTTCTCCAGCATCCTTCCGGTCTGGGCGACGGGGTCTCCTATGTGCATAACCTCGCCCTTGTTGTTGATGCTGGCCGTGCCGGAGATGAGGGTGGTGCTCTTCCCTCCGCAGTCGAAGGTGACCCCCCTTTCGAAGGTCACGCCGTACTCGTAGGTGGGATTCAGATGGGTGGAGGCGTAAAGATAGCGCTGTCTGAACGGGCCGTCTATGGCCCAGGCGTCCATCTGCACGAGGTTCTCAGGATCCACGGGGGTGCCGGCAATGCCGGTGCTGGCTATGTAGTGGGTCTGCGGGGTAAGGCCCTCGACAAGGAAATTCTCCCTGCGCCCCTTCACCAGGCCCGCGTAGTTGTTGTCTATGTCGTGGCAGAAGAACCAGGTGCGCACGCAGTTCTCCCCTATCCCGAGGCCTTTTCCGGCAAGGAATGATTCGTAGTCCTCGAGAATGGCGGCAGTCTGCCTCTCGGAGCCTTCGGCGCGGGATTCCGCCCCGGCGGTGAGGATATGGGTGCACTCTCCTTCCCGGATGAAGGTGGCGCCGTCTTCGAATCCGACCTCGGCATCCCCGACGAGCCAAATCCAGAGCCCGGCGGCGGAACCGTCCAGAGGAGGCTGCACGATGAAGGCTTCGGCGCAATCTCCGGAAGGTGAAATTTCCGCCTTTTGGGAAGGGTCGGAGAGGAACCAGCGCCGGAACACGGGCCTCAGACCCGGCAGGGAGGCCAGAAGGGCTTCCTGACTCCTTAAAAGGCCTTCTACCGAATCAGAACGAAGAATATGATGACTGCTGAACACAATTCCGCAATTTAAAACGGCACAAAGATACCTCAAAAAAGTCACATTTTCTTTGTTTAGTCAAAAAAAGTCCGTATTTTTGGGGGTTAATAGATTTTTGCCACACGAAAGAAAGACTATTCATAAACATCAACATATATATTCAACCAACTTATTATTAACCCAAAAAAATCATTTCATGAAAAGTAAAGTGTTTGCTTCTCTGATGGTTCTCTGCCTGAGCGTTTCGATGTTCGCGCAGAACAAGGTTACCGGCAATGTCAAGGATAATGTCGGTCCCGCCATCGGAGTAAGTGTAATCGAGCAGGGTACCACCAACGGTACCATTACCGATCAGGATGGTAACTTCACCCTCACGGTGAAGGAAGGGGCTCTCCTCGAGATCTCATCCATCGGTTACAAGACTCAGGTGATTGCGGTTGGCGCACAGCGTCAGTTCAACATCACACTTGAAGAAGATGCCGAATTCCTCGACGAGGTAGTCGTCGTGGGTTACGGTACCCAGAAGAAGAAGCTCGTGACCGGTTCCACCGTTCAGGTCAAGGGCGACGAGCTCGCAAAGCTCAACAGCACCAGCGCTCTCGGTGCCATGCAGTCTTCCACTCCGGGTATGCAGATCACCCAGACCTCCGGTCAGCCCGGTGAGGGCTACAAGGTCGTGATCCGCGGTATGGGTACCACCGGTTCCTACTCCCCTCTCTACGTCATCGACGGTGTTGCAGGCGGCGACATCAACGCCCTCAACCCCTCCGATATCGAGAGCATCGACGTCCTGAAGGATGCAGCATCCTGCGCAATCTACGGTGCACGTGGTGCGAACGGTGTTGTCCTCGTTACCACCAAGCAGGGTAAGGAAGGCAAGGTCACCGTCACCTACGACGGCTTCTACGGCGTCCAGAACGTCCAGAAGATGCCCGAGCTCCTCAACGCCCAGCAGTATATGGACATCCAGGATCAGGTGAACTTCAACATGGGCAAGGATCCCATCGACTGGCAGGGCACTCTCAGCTCCGACCTCTACACCAAGATCCTTGACGGCAGCTTCACCGGCACCAACTGGCTCGAGGCCATCCGCAACGCCAACGCTCCCACCACCAACCACGCAGTGAACGTGATCGGCGGTACCGACATGAGCAACTTCTCCCTCGGTGTTTCCTACACCAGCCAGGAAGGTATCTTCGGAAAGCCCGTTGCCTCCGACTACAGCCGCACCACCGTGCGTCTCAACTCCGACCACGTGATCTGGCGCAAGAACGGCCTCAACATCATCACCCTCGGCGAGAACATGACCTACACCGCCACCAAGAAGAGCGGTATCGGTATCGGCAACCACTACTGGAACGATATCTACTCCATGCTTTCCGCCAACCCTCTCGTGGAGATGTACGACGCTAATGGCAACTACAACGAGTACGACTATCTCCAGAACACCGGCATCTGGAACCTCGACAGCTATGTCAGCAACCCCGTCGCCGCAATGTACTATTCTTCACGAGGCAACAACGAGAGCCACGGCTACAGCCTCAGCCTCTCCGGCAACCTCAAGATTCAGCCCATCAAGAATCTCATCATCAAGAGCCAGTTCAACTACAGTATGAGCGCAAGCACCTACCGTCAGTATCAGATGGCTTATCAGCTCACCAACTACGCTTACTCCCTGAACGACGTAGCCAACCAGAGCGGCAGCGCAGGCTGGAGCTGGTCCTGGGAAAACACCGTGAACTACAAGTTCAACGTAGCCGACGACCACAACTTCGACGTCCTCGTCGGTAACACTCTCCAGCACAGCGGCTTCGGCGAGTCCGCCGGCGGCACCGCCTCCAACGGCAACTGGAAGAACGACTGGTCACACGCCTTCGTCGACAACATGATGGACGTTGACGGCCAGACCGCAACCGGCTCCACCTGGGGCGACAGCGGCCTCGTTTCCTTCTTCGGCCGTATCAACTACGACTACAAGGAGAGGTATATGCTCTCCCTCATCCTCCGCCGTGACGGTTCCAGCAACTTCATGACCGGCCACCGCTGGGGCACATTCCCTTCAGTCTCCGCAGGTTGGATTGTGACCAACGAGCCTTGGGCACAGGACATCAGGGGTCTCGACTTCTTCAAGATCCGCGGCAGCTGGGGTCAGAACGGTAACTGCAACGTGAGCAGCTTCCAGTACCTCGCAACCGTGGCCGTGAACGACGCTTCAGGTTATTCCTTCGGCACCGGTTCCGGTAACCACGTCTCCTACAGTCCCGGCGCTTACGCCGACAAGCTCGCAAACGAGGACATCTCCTGGGAGACTTCCCAGCAGCTCGACCTCGGCTTCGACGCCCGCTTCTTCAAGAACAGGCTGAACGTCGCGTTCGACTGGTACCAGAAAGACACCAAGGACTGGCTCGTCAACGCACCCGTGATGGGTCACTTCGGCGCAGACGCTCCTTATATCAATGGTGGTGACGTCCGCAACAGCGGTGTCGAGCTCGCCCTCAACTGGAGCGACGCCGTGAGCCAGGACTTCTCCTACAGCATCGGCGTGAACGGCGCGTTCAACAAGAACGAGGTCACCCGTATCGCCAATGAGGAAGGCATCATCCACGGCCAGACCAACGTCGTCCAGGGTATCGCCGAGCTCTACAGGGCTCAGGTAGGCTATCCTATCGGCTACTTCTGGACCTACAAGACCGACGGAGTCTTCCAGAACCAGGCTGAAATCGACCAGTGGGTTGCTGCAGGCAATCCCGTCATGCGCACCGGCGGCGCTGTCCCCGGCGACCTCAAGTTCGTCGACCTCAACGGTGACGGCGTCCTCGACGACAACGACAAGACCATGACCGGCGACCCGAACCCCGACTTCACCGCAGGTATCAACTTCAGCGTTTACTTCAAGGGCTTCGACTTCGCTCTCAGCGGCTACGGCCAGTTCGGCCAGCAGGTCTTCCGCGCATACCGCCGCTACTCCGACTCCCAGTGGAACAACTACACCACCGAGGTTTACGACTACTGGCACGGTGAGGGCACTTCCAACAAGTATCCCCGCCTCACTGCAGGTACCGACATCAACTTCATGAACAACTCCGACATCTTCATCGAGGACGCAAGCTTCTTCCGCATCCAGACCATCACCTTCGGATACGACTTCAAGCGTCTCTGGAAGAGCGCTCCCTTCGAGCAGTGCCGTCTGTATGTTCAGGCGCAGAATCCTTTCTGCTTCACCAACTACAAGGGTATGGATCCTGAGGTTGGTTCCTCTTCAGGCTTCGATAGCTGGGCTTCCGGTATTGACCTCGGTTACTACCCTCAGGCCAAGACTTTCCTCGTAGGTCTTAATCTTAAATTCTAATTGGTGACTGAGATATGAAAAATATATTCAAAATCGCAGCAGTCGCTGTAATCGGTCTTTCCTTCGCTTCCTGCGAGAAATTCCTCGACTCCACTAACTACTGGTCCAAGACCACTGCCGACTTCCCCGCCACCGCGGACGACGCCGTGAATATGGTGACCGGTATCTACAACAACCTCAACGTCCTTATCGGTGATTCTCCCCTTGAGAACTTCTATCTCTGGTCCGACCTCGTGTCCGACGACTGCCTCGGCGGCGGCGGCGCAAACGACCAGAAGGTTCAGGCCATCGACCTGATGATGAACTTCGGTACCGATATGATGAACGTCGTTTACACAGACCGCTACAAGGGAGTCGCCCGCGCCAACCTCGCTATCGAGACCCTCAAAAACTGCAGCCTTGACGATTCCACCCTCAAGCAGTATATGGGCGAGGCCTTCTTCCTGCGCGCGTACTATATGTATGAACTCGCCAGCATCTTCGGCAACGTCCCTTATCCCACGTCTTCCTCGGTCAATTCCGCCCAGCCTCAGATCAGCGGCGAGGCGCTTTGGGGCCAGATTCTCGAGGACTGCAAGATTGCCGCCGACATAATGCCCGCCAAGAAGGCTAGCGGCGACGGCCACGTGGACAAATACTGCGCAGAGGCTCTCCTCGGCCGCGTGTATCTGTTCGCTTCCGGTTTCCTCGGAATCGAGAACATCACTATCCCTGCATACTCAAACGATGTTATAGGTGTCTCCATCGCTGAAGGAACAACCGTGTCAAAGAGCGATGCCGGCAGCTACATCACCGACTGTGTCAACAACTCCGGCTACACCCTGGTGGACGATCCCCACAACCTCTGGTCCTACACCAACAGGTGCTCGGTCGAGGATGAACTTTCTCCCTGGAAGGGCAACGGTTATGTCTGGGCCGAGAACGACGGCGCAGTCAACCCCGAGGCTATGTTTATGGTGAAGTTCTGCACCCAGCCCACCTGGGGAACCACCATCGGTTACTCCAACCAGCTCGCCCTCTACTTCGGCGTTCGCGGACAGAGCGGTATGACCGACAACGGCACCTGCTTCCCCTTCGGAACAGGTTGGGGCATGGGTCCTGTAAATCCTTCCCTCGTTGCTGATTGGCAGGCCGCCGAGCCCGGAGACAAGCGCCTCGACGCTTCCATCATCCCCGTCAGCACCTGGAGCGGCTACGTCTATGGCGGCGACTCCAACATCCAGGAGACCGGCTACTACCAGACCAAGGTCATGCCCGTCGAGGCCCGCAAGGCCGACGGCAGCGGTTTCTGGACCACCTTCTCCAACGCGATGTATGAAGGCAGCATAAGCTGGCACGCCGACTGTGGCGACGACAACTTCCAGCTGTCCACCATCAACGACCTGGTTCTCATCCGCTTCGCAGAGGTTCTGCTTATGGACGCCGAGCTCAACAACAGCCAGGCTTCCTTCGACAAGGTCCGCGCACGCGCAGGCCTCGGCAGCAAGACCATATCTGAAGAGAACATCCGCAACGAGCGCCGTTGGGAGCTTGCCTTCGAGGGCATCCGCTTCAACGACATCCGCCGCTACGGCGACGACTACGCCATCGCTGCCCTCAACAAACAGGAAGGCGTGGAGTGCTACAACAACGGAACCAAGGGCGACAACCACGCCTCCAAGTTCAACGGCGGCTACGGCGAGCGCTACAAGGCCACCAAGGGCTTTGCCAAGTTCCCCGAGAGCCAGATTTCCCTTTCCACCGGCACTGCTGACTTTGTTCAGAATGAAGGTTATACCATCAATGACTACCCCGGTTGGGACTAATCTTTAAAAGTAAAGCATTATGAAAAAAGCATTATACATTGCAATGATTGCCGTGGCAGGAGCGATGTTCGCTTCCTGCGAGCCCCAGCTCATCAAGGGCCCCGAGGCCGCTGCGGCAGGAGATGCTGCTTCCCTTAAGTCCGCATTCGTGATTGACGGCCAGTTCGCCGACGCAGCTTGCGAGACCGCCCAGGCTGACGGTAACTACATCAAGTACCACACCAGCCCCGCCACCACAGTGCAGGTGTACACCCTCAAAGACGACGGTACCAAGAACGTTCTCGCAACCGGTGCTTCCGGTGTGTTCAACATCACTCCCAAGCGCGGCAACCCCTCAACTCAGAACTACACCGTTGCTACCATCTATCAGGACGCTACTGTCGTATCCTTCGATTCTACCATTGAAGTGTATGTTCCCAGCGAACTTGATCCTGCCGTAAAGCTTCTCGCAGGCGACACCGGTTCCAAGGCTTGGAAATGGTATGCAATTGATGGCGCCTGCTGGGGCAACGCCGGATATATCGGAGATGCCGGACACGGCGCCAACGTTGCCGCAGGTGAAGTTCCCGGCAAATGGTGGGGCTGCGCTCCCGCCGCTGACGAGTCCGATGTCGACGGTACCTTCCTTGACCAGCTCGCACACTCAGGCAACGTCGACTATGGCGACGTCTACAAGGGCTCCTATATGGTCTTCGACGAGGACGGCAACATAAAATCCTACAAGCCGGACGGCACCGAAATCCGTGGAGGTTCTTACACCATCACCGGACTTGACCAGAGCGGAGATGTGTATCCGTACGCAACGCTTACCACAAGCGAGCCTGCTATCCTCTTCCCGTTTGCAATCAATACCGGAGGTGAGACCATGAGCGAATTCGAAGTCGCTTACATCGACGACAACCTCCTCACCCTCATCGGCAACTACGCCGGAAGTGCAGCGTGGGCTTGGGCCGAATGCACCTGGTGGAGATTCAAGAATGCATCCGATGCTGAAGCTGCGCTTTCAGCATATGACGAGCGCGCTTGGACCTACTATTCCATCGACGACGCTTGTTGGGGCAATGCCGGTTACATCGGAGCTCCCGGTCAGGCCGATTTCGCCTCCGGTGAAGTCCCTGGCAAGTGGTGGGGATGCCTGCCCGAGGATCTCGAGGACGGCCAGATAGCTCACAGCGGCGGCGTGGCATACGGCTACGGCAGCTCTGACGCTTATATGGTGTTCGACTACGAAACCGGTCTCGTCACAACCTACGACGCCAACGGCAGCGAAATCACCAGCGAGGGCTACACCGTTTCTTACGACTGGACAGTTGACGGATACACTGATGCAGGCGATCCCGCCGGTACCCTTACCGGTAGCGTGCTCTATCCTTTCGCCATCAACACAGGCGGCGCACAGGTAGATGAATATCAGCTCGTTTACATCGACGGCCAGACCTTGATTCTCATCAACAACTACAACGAAGCTGCTCAGTGGGCTTGGGGCGAGTGCACCTGGTGGAGATTCAAACCCGTTCAGTAATCGCTTATTCTGACATTAAAGCCGCGATGCATATAAAGCGTCGCGGCTTTTTTGTATATTTGCATAAATGAATTCAAAAAGCAGAAATATAATAAGCGCCGCATTCGCGGCGGCATTCTTCGCCTTCTGGATGTGGGGATTCCCCCAGGGGCTGAATTATCAGGAGCAGAACCAGTTGTTCCTATGGACCAGTGAATACCTTGTCGGAAGCCTTTCGGTATCCGGAGGTCTCGCCGACTGGTTGTCGGAATTCCTCGTACAGTTCTTCAGGGTCAGGTGGCTGGGAGCCGCAATCCTGGCTCTGCTGCTTTCCGCATTGCAGATTGCAATTTGGAATGTGGGGGACCGCAAAGACGGATTGTTCGGTATTTCCTTCGTTCCATCTCTGCTTATCCTAGTTTATATGGGGAATATGGACGTTCTGGTTTCCTTCCCCGTGGCGCTGCTTCTCGCGGTCGTGCTTTGCCGGCCGTTCGCGAAGGCGGGCCTGCATAAACTCTGGGCCGCTCCTTTGGCATTCTGGCTCATCGGACCGGTTGTGATATTGCCCGTTCTGTACAGTCTTGCAGTGAAGAGGTCATTACGGGAGTTGCTCTTGTGCGCATATTACCTGCTGGCCGTTTTTCTGATTTACAAGCTGCTTCTTATGCAATACACCCCCAGGGACGTGATGTTCGGAATCAACTACTTCAGAATAGTGGAGACCTTGCCGGCGCTGCAGGTCATAATCCCCGCCACAGCACTTGCCTGCATCCTCCTTATCAAGTATTGCGGTTCACCCAAATGCCAGAATATCGTGGAAGCCGGTCTGCTGCTGACGCTAGTGGCGGGATGCGCGTTCGGAATTTCAAAAAGTTACGACAAAGACAGTTGGGAACTGCTGGCGTACGATATGATGGAAAGAGACGGCAGATATGCCGATATCCTAAGCAGGGCGGAGAAATATCAGCCGAAGAATTCCATAAGCGCCACGTACGTCAACCTGGCTCTTGTAATGGAAGGCAGGACCGACGAACTCTGGAGATTCTACCAATGCGGAGTACAGGGGCTGGTGATGCCCAGTATCCGGGACAATCTGAGCGACATCGCGTCCTGCGACATACTGTGGATGTGCGCGATGAACAATATTTCACTCCAGTATGCGTTTGACCTTCAGGAATCCATCCAGAACGGGCGCAAAAGCGGGCGATTCACTTCAAGAATTGCCGAATGCCATATCGTAAACGGGCATTACGACATTGCCTTAAGGTACCTCAGCAAGCTAACACACACGACTTTCTACAAAAAATGGGCGGAAGAAAGGATAAATATGATAAATGGCGGAAATGCGGGCGTTGATTCGGATCCGGTTTACGCATATCTCAGACGCGCAAGGTCCGAGAGAGACTATATAACAAACTACGAAGCCCTGGACGCCATGCTGATTTTGCTGTACCAGCAAGAAAACACCAACGCCGCAGCCGCCATTTATGCCCGATTATGGCAGGAAATGAAAAAAGTTCAAAAATTTCACGATGAAGAAACTGACGATACTGGCGTTCACGGTTCTTAGCCTGCTCGCTTGCTCCCGCGGCACCGTCTTGAACGAGAATCTACCCGAGATATTCCCCGACTACATAGGGGTTAGCATACCTGTCGGCATCGCTCCGCTCAATTTTTCCCTGGAAGGAGACTGGGACAAGGTGTATGTCGAAGTCACCGGAGAAAAATGCGGCAGAATTACCACAAAAGGGAACTATGCGCGATTCAACATACGCAAATGGCACAAACTTACGGAAGAAAACAGAGGCGGACAGTTGAATTTTACCGTTCTCGGCCTGAAGAACGGTCAATGGACCCAATTCCGCACGTTCGTGCTGTACATAAGCGACAAGCCCTTGACCGATTACGGGGTGACTTACCGTAAAATCGCCCCCGGTTACACCACATACAGCAGAATCGGGATTTACCAGCGTAACATCCACAATTTCAAGGAGAAACCTATTATTGAAAGCACGCTCGTCCCCGGGCAGTGCATAGGTTGTCATACGGCAAACAGAACTTCATCGGAGCAGTTTATGTTCCACGCCCGCGGAAAGCACGGCGCCACGCTTGTCCAACAGAACGGAGAACGCGAGTGGCTCGCCACCAAGACAGACAAGACCATAGGCAACGTGGCATACACATACTGGCATCCGGGCGGAGATTACTTCGCCGGTTCCATAGATCCTGTCCGCCAGTGCTTCTGGACCGGCAACGAGCGTTGGATCGAGGTGTTCGACCTTGCTTCCGACGTCATAGTAATGGATATGCGCACGCACGAAGTACTTCACTCCCCTCTTTTGGAAAGCGATATGCTTGAGATGCAGCCCGCATTCAGCGCCGACGGGAAGTGGCTTTATTTCTGCCGGGCAAAATCCTGCAACGTGCCTGCCGAAGTGGACTCCGTCAGATACGACCTCTGCCGAATCGGATTCGATGCCGCCACGGGCTCATTCGGCGATTCCGTTGAAACGGTGATTCCCGCATCGTCGATGGGCAGGAGCATAACGTGGCCGAGGCCATCGTACGACGGAAAATACCTTATGTTCTGCGTCACGGACTTCAGTTGCTTCCCCATAGACCACAAGGAAGCCGACCTGTGGCTGCTCGACCTTCAGACCGGAGAATATGCGCCTATGACTGAAGCCAACAGCGAATTCTCCGAGAGTTATCACAACTGGAGCAGCGACTCCGGATGGTTTCTGTTCTCAAGCAGAAGGCTTGACGGATTGTACGGCACGATGTGGTTCTCCACAATAGGAGAAGGCGGGAAAGCCACGAAGCCGTTCCTCCTTCCACAAAAGAATCCGAAACAATATTACAATACAACAAACTACTCGTTCAACGTACCTGACTTCACCGACAAGGAGGTTGAATTCAACCCTGCAGGTGTGTATAAAGAGGTATTTTCCGACGAGAGGACAAATGCAATTGAAAAAGAACAATCATGAAAAAAGCATTGCTGATTGCAGCGCTGGCCGTGAGTGTGGCAGCCTGCACGCCGAAGAACGAATACCGCATCCACGGTTATGTCAAAGATGCATCATTGAACGATGTCCAAGTATTCCTTGTACCTCTTCACGACCAAAGCCCCGCAATGGTGGATTCCGTTTACATAAAAGACAACAAGTTCGAATTCAAGGGACACGGCAAAATGCGTCAGGAATGGATTGCGGACATACGTTTAGACAGGCGGCACCGCTACGGCATCGAAAATCTACTCATTGTAACGGAACCCGGCGATATTTATGTTACGATCGGGCCTACGAGTTCTTGCTATGGCACTCCGCAGAACGACTCACTGCAGGTGTGGAAAGATGCCACCACCGCGGTCAACAAGACCACTTCCAACCTGAGGCGTATCGGGAAAAACCACGAGGCAGATTCCATACGCGCCGCCTACAGGCTCCGCTCCAGCGCCATGGGCGTAGCGCTGGGAGAGGAATCAACGCTTGGGAAATTCCTACTCAGCAAGTACCCCGCTCCCAAAGAATAATTCGCGGCTTGAACGACACTCCCCCACCGGCGAGCCCCTCCTGAGGCTGTATCCGGTGAAAAGGTAGTATATGAAGCATTTTTCAAAAGCAATCTTATTTGTGACATCAATCCTGCTGCTATCCTGCAGCAAGGGAACCGGCACGTCTCAGCCCCCGGGGATTGATGCAAAAGGAGAACAACTCGGGCCTGAGATTGTCCTGGGGGCGAAACTGAACAACCCGTATTCCCTCTCGAACCACACTATGCCATTGTATATGACAATACAAAAAATTTTGTAATTTGGGGCAATTGGGCGTTTATTGCGGCTGCGAATCACAACCTTGGTTATCAATCAAATACCGGATATAGCACAACTGTTAAAACCACTGATGAAGGTTGGCGATGGGCCGTAATCAACAATGCCGCATATGATTTCTACAAAATGTGCACTTCAGAAGGATTGAAGACACCTCCTGCCGGGTTGAAAATTTGGTGTTGGGCAAATGCGGACTATTCAAGTGCGCCTATGCTTCATCATTTATTCGGTGTAAACTCAAGCGGCTTTGCGACACTGCTTGCAACGGTACTCCTTAAATCACCTGTGGCAGCACTAATAGCCGTAGCCGAGTTGGTAATAAGCAGTGGATTGCCTGATATCACTATAGGGATGACTCACAATGGCGCAACCCCAAACAGTAACTACAAAGAGCATTATTATACCGTTTGGCATGAACTGTTCCACGCAAGCCATTTCAGCCAGGTTGGCGAAGGGATTTGGGGACCTTACATAAACTATATCGTAACTCATGGCTTTGGTTACGGAGATGGGACTGCAAAAGAAACAACCGGGAAAAGCATATGTGAATTGGGAGAATCCTGGGCGTATGCAAACCAGTTTATATCTTCAGGGGCATATTATAGAGGCTACTGGTTTGACAACACAATTTTATCCTACTATAACATCATAGATTCCAAGGTACTGACACGAAAACAAATGTATGATTGCTTAACAAAAGATATCAGATCAATTGATGACTTTAAGAGAGCTTTAGAAAAAAAATATCCATATAAATCCGTATCAATTAATGCACTATATTAAATATTTACTATTAATTATGCTATTGACAACCGGGTGTGTCAAATCATACACCATAGGTAGTTTCTATATTAGGAATGAGTCCGGCCAGATTTTATATGTGGAATCAACTATAAAATCAGCATTAAAAGATACAACTATGTCATTCACATTATTAGAAGGTACTGATGATATTCCGAATAATAACGATATAGAGATTGCAAGAACTGCACGTTTTATGGGGGAACAGACTACATATTTGCCAATTTCTCATTATGTATTTAACGATGATGCTCAAGTCAGATTATTTACGATTTCTAATAACGGAGAAAAAACATTGGTCAAAACATGGAAGTATTCTGAACGCAATAAAATTGGCCGGGAGCTATTTAATGAGGCAAATCTAGAAACAGGTGATTTTAATGGAGCCGGAATGGATGGGGGATGCTTCATATCAATCAGATTTGTCGTTTTACCTCAAGATATAATATGAAAAACCTCAAGGCATTTGACTGGGTGCTGATTCTGGGCGTTCTCGGGTGCAGCATAGGGTACGCGGCTATGACGGCCGGTCAGAACGGAGGATTCGACTGGCTGGGCACCGTGGCGGCCGTGACCGGTCTCTTCTGCGTGGTGCTGGTGGCCCACGGCAACATCCTGAACTATGCCTTCGGGCTTGTGAACGTACTGCTGTACGCATACATTTCCTACAAGTCGAATCTGCTGGGCGACTGCGTCCTGAACCTCTTCTATTACACCCCGATGCAGTTCGTCGGATTCTTCGTGTGGACGAAACGAAAGGACTCTTCCGACTCCTCCCGCATCCGTGCCAGGGCAATGAGCCCGAGAAGCAGAATTCTTCTCGGCATAGTTAGCATAGCGCTGGTCGCAGCCTTCGGATTTCTCCTTGCAAAGCTCAAGCAGAATGCCGTGGAAGGCACATTCATAGAGCGCTGGCACCTGTATTCCGAATTCCCTTACAAAGACGCCCTCACGACGATGTTCGCCATCATAGCGCAGTACCTTATGGCGCGCGCCTTTCTGGAGCAATGGTTCTTCTGGATAGTGATGAACGCCGTGAGCCTCGTCATCTGGGCTATGTTCCTGCGAGAGGGCACTCCACACGCCGGGCTTATGGTCATAATGTATGTCTTCTACCTCGCCAACTCCATCAACGGAGCCCGGCTCTGGATCAAAATGTCTCATAATGATTGACAAGCCGTCCCGCCAGTATTGGCCCCGGGCCCCTATGCCCAAAGAAAATTGGGCCCGAGCCCAAAAATACAGCCCGGGAA